>Ga0307515_10008413_pt1 | contig 20118 bp, 8 predicted proteins | sample 17_EM_MG_FD_194513 | JGI IMG/M metagenome (GOLD analysis project Ga0307515, IMG submission 194513) | Populus trichocarpa ectomycorrhiza microbial communities from riparian zone in the Pacific Northwest, United States - 17_EM | ecosystem: Host-associated > Plants > Roots > Unclassified | place... | reverse complement strand
ACGGCTCAACACTAGAAGAAAGATCTTGTATAATATTTTATATGGTGGTTTCGGCTTCACGAGAGGGCAAAGATTGATTTGGCATCGTGCAATATGCTGAGGCTTTTTGATTTTGGTGTAATTTGCTATGAAATAAAAAATGGTAGGAATATTCTTGTGTGGCTCGCTACGTGGGGTGGCTCGCTTCCTGGTCAACTACGTTATACGTCTGCCGCGATCGTACAGTTTGCGGCAATTTGCCGCAAACCGCAACAACGACCCCAAAAAAAAAATCCTGATATAGGGTTCGGTTTTTATTTATTACGGCTTTATAAATAGATTAGGCCTATATTATCTTGTTAATAAGGAAGTATTATAGCTCCTCCATCTTTTTTATAAATTTATTTACTTCTATAACTTATAAGGCGTAATAAGCTAGGTAAGGAATATTACTAAAGGGTTTAAAGCCTATTTATAGATGCTAGCTGTAGTTAGCCAGGAATAGGGAGACCTTTATAGTTTCTAAGATAGAATTATTTGTAGTAAACTTAGTAAATATAAGCTAGTTAATCTAGTTATCCTATAAATATAACGTATATATCCAAATATACTATTCCATTATAGTATTTATACGTTTTATTTAGCTATCCATTTCTAGGTAATATATAGTAGATAGCAGTGCTTTAATATAGAGTTAGGTAGTTAGTTCTTTTTAAAATATAGAGATAAACTAGCTACTTTTATTAGAGATAATTGTTTTAGGGAGTCTATAGAGTTTCTATACGTAATTTAGGAATAGTTAGGCAATAGTAGGTGTTAATATATTAGGGCAGGCGATTAAGTGTCTTATCTTAGATAGTCGGTCTATAACTACTTTAATATTTATACAGCCTTTACTTATAGGGAGATTAATAATAAAGTTAATTAAGATATTATTCTATCTTTAGTCTGGAACAGGTAGTAGCTTAAAAAGGCTATTATATATCTTATATAAAACTTTAGCTCATCAGTAAATATAGCAGCTAGAGGCGTACCTTTATATTATATTATACATATTTAGCTAGTAGTACTCCCATTAGAGTAGATCTAAGGTCTTCCCTTAGCCTAGGTAGCTAGCTACTAGTAAATTATATATATATATATATAAGGAGCTTAAGTTTAAGTTTATTATAGTTAGGTATAACTAGGTAGTTTTAGTAGTATAAGCGGTTTCTATAAGCTTTATATTTACTTAAAGAAATCTTTTTAGAGTGTCTAATACTATCTTATATTAGCTTAAGCATCTCTTAAATAAACTCGTTATTTAGATATTTATTAATTATAATCTATTTAATTAATTAATTAGTTATTTTAAGGACGTATACTATAAGGTCTTTAGTAGGAGGGTTAAATAGTTTAGGATAAAGTAGGGTCTAATTTTAGTAAGAGCGCGCTTCTTCTAATACTAGCGCGTCTTATAAGCGTTAGGTTAGGGTATTAAGCTTCTAACCTTAGATACCTAGGTAATATATAATTAAGAATTAAAAGCGGGATAGATATTCTAACTAGCGGGCCTAATAATGGCTTAGTTGTTTCGTAGTTATTAAGTACTATACATTCTTATAGTCGCTAAGGACCTTAATTAGAAATCCGGCGCCTTCTAGTTTGGGTTACTATTATTTAAAATATCTAATAATAGCTAGTAGCTCCTTATTGTAGATCTTATAGTTATATTTAACTAGGCTTAGTTATTTTAAGAAGTATACTATAGGGTGTAATACTCTATTCTTATTATATTAAGATAAAATGCCTCTAGTAACGTAGTTGGATAAATTAGCTTCTATAATACTTATTTGGTTTAGGTTAAAGTATTAAAGTATAAGCGTAGTAGTAAATATAACCTTTAGATAAATAAAGGCCTTCTTATATTCCTTATTAAAGATAAAGGCTTTATCCTTTTAGGTTAGAGCTATAAGGGGTAAAACTAGGGCGGAGAAGTTATTAATAAACTATTAGTAGAAGTTAGCAAATCCTATAAAGGCTCTTACATCCTTAACGTTCTTAAGTTCTTGCTAATTGACAATTACTTTAACCTTCTTTAGGTCTATTTATATACTATTTATAGAAATAAGGAGTCTAAAGTATAGGATTTCTATTTTATAAAACTTATATTTATCTATATCTAATTATAGACTAGCTCTGTATAGGGCTTATAAAATAAGGTTAACGTATTTCTAATATTTAGTTAGGTTATTACTATATATTAAAATATTATTAATATAAGCGGTATAGAAGATATCTAAATAGAGACATAAGGTATTATTTAGGTAATATTAAAACAAGCTCAGGACATCTATAAGGCCAAATGGCGTCATCAAGCATTTAAATAATTTATACTGAGTACAAAATATAGTAAGCTATTTATCTCCTTTTATAATATAAAGGCGGTTAAATACAGAGATAATATTAAGCTTTGTATAGTAGCGAGCCTTACTTAGTTAGTTTAACGTCTCTTATATTAACAGGATTGGATATTAGTTCTTAATAGTAACGGTATTAAGAGCTTAGTAGTTTATATAGAAGCATAAACCGCTACTAGGTTTCTTAACAAAGATTACTAATATAGCTATAGGCGATAAGCTTACTTTAATAAATCCTTTACTTAGGTTCTTGTCTAAATACTTTTATAGCACTTAGAGTTTATTTTAGGATATCCCGTATAAGGGTCTAAATCTAAACTACTTTCCTTTTTTAAGTATTATCTTATAGTTATATAGTTAATATTCCAGTAGTTTATTGGCTTCCTCTTATAAGAATATATCTAGGCGGTAATAATACTCTACCAGTACCTTTATAGGAGGGTTAGTATACTTTTTTAGTACTAAGGCCTTCTTAATATTGGCCATTATAACAATAAAGATCGTATATTTAGGTTTCTTAGTAAGTTATACTAGCGGGGTAGCTCTAATTATACGGATATTTAGGGTATTAAGCTTACTTAGGTCGTCTATAGTTTCTTACATAGATTCTTATTTAGGTTTAGGTTTAGTATTAGGTATAGAGTTAGTATTAGATTTAGGTTCGGGTTCTTTAAGTATTCTTTTTATTATAGGATACTAGTTCTTTTAGTAGTTTTATATACTAAGCTTGGGCTTCTACTTAGTTTGGGGCGGTATAGTGCTTAGTAATAACTTATGGAATTTAGTAGAATTCCTATACTAGCAGAATCTGGTGGATTCCTTAGGCGTAAAGTAGATATTAGTGGAAATCTTAGGCTAGTAGATCTTAGTAGATCTCCTAGATTTTAGTTTAGGGTTAGAGCGGTATATTATAGAGTATTCTTGCTTACGAGAATTCCGTTAATTTTTTTAAGGAAAATTTCCAAATTGCGGACTTATAGCCCGCAATTTGGGTCCTTAGAGAAATTTAATAGAATTCTCGCGCCTATGGCGGGCTTTTGTCCTTATAAACTGGGCGCTACTATACTACTACCCTACTACTACTTACTACTGCCTACTACCGCCTACTACTGCCTACTACTGCCCTATTACTACCCTACTACTACCCTTACTACTTTTACTACTCCCCTTTTAACTACTATTTTATCTTCTTTTTTATTACTTTTAATATATCTTTCTTTTCTAATTAATAGCTATTTTTATTACTACTTATATACTATTCTTTTACTATTACTTTATCTACTAATTTTATACTACTATTTTAGTTACTTAATTATTATTATTTTTATATACTTATATAAAGTAGAAATTTTTTTTTAGAGCATTAAAGCTTTAACTGCCCTTTACTGCCCTTTACTGCCCTTTACTGCCTATTACTACCCTCTACTGCCTGTTACTGCCCTACTACTACCCTACTACTACCCTACTACTACCCTACTACTACCCTACTACTACCCTACTACTACCCTACTACTGCCGCACTACTACTATACTACTATAGAATTTATACAGCTACCTTGTGGTGACGTAGTGCTAGTAAGTATTAGTACTATAAAGGAATTTAAGAATTTGAGAATTTAAGAAGATACTAATATGTAAATAGCTGCTGTAGCTGCTGCTGCCGCTAGACCCCTCCCCGCTCCTACCATTGCCGCTGCCGCCGTTCCCGCTGCCGCCGCCGCTCCTACTGCCCCCGCTGCCCCCGCTGCCGCTGCTCCCCCCCTAGCCAGCTTTACGGCCGTAAATTAGCCCGCCGCCCTCCCGCCCTAAAATCCCTCGCCTACTACGCTCGCTGCTGCTACCGAAGCCGCTACCGCTAATACGGCTATAATGCGGGCGCTATGTCCCCTGCTACGCGTCTAGGGCGTGTCTCTATAGTAGGCTTTTAGCTTAGGTAGAGCTCCTAGGGTCTATTAGGGGGTCCGCCTTAAGGCTAGGGCCTTAAATGCGGAGGCCGCCCTAGCGTAAAGCCGGGGTACAGTAGCCCCGTAGGCTTATGCGTTATATATATAGGGCGGTGGCCTATTTATAGAGTGTGTGCTAGTCGGCGGCTAACTGCGCGGCAGCTATGCTAACTGCTATTATAGTAGCAAAGGGGCGCGCTATTTCTTCTAGGCCTATAAGTTAGTAATATAAGCTATAAAAGTATAACTAATAGAGATAATAGCGTCTGCTACCTCCCCCGCTACAGCCCGCTCCCGCTCCCGCTCCTACACCCCTATACCTCCCGCTGCCGCCGCCGCCGCCATTAATAACGATAACGACGACAATAATAACGACGATAATAATAAGGAGGAAGAGGAGGCCCTACCTGCCTATATCTGCCCCCGTCTTAGGCAGCGCGGGTAGGTTATAGGGCTACTCCGCCGTTTGGCGGCTGTGCTTAAGAAGGAGTTATTAGAGGATAAGGATAAGGAGTAAGGGAGAGAAGTAGAGGGGGGGTAGAGGGGGGGGTTTACTGGGCCCTACGGGGCATTTATAAAAGTTTTGCTAGCCCTATAGGGCAGTTATAAAAGTAGTTATATAATAAAATAATATACCTTATTACGAAAGTAAGACTTTTAGATAGATAATATTATCTGTCTTTATTTAATTTAAGGGAAGTAATACCAAAATACTATTTACGGTAGTAATCCGAGATAGGGCAATATAAAGCTAACCGTAGGTAAAAACTGGTATTCGTAAATTAACGCCTATAAAGTTAAAGGACTGACCCTGCGATTTATTTATAGTTATAGTAAAGTATAGCCGGATTAGAAACTGCCTTTTACTAATAGTAAACGGCAGTTCTTTCTCTGTAGAGGTAAGATTAATATAAGGGATTAGCCGTAGTAACCCGTAAAAGCTGCCGCTAAGTATTTAATCTTTAATATAGCGGCGGCCTAGGCGCGTAATAACTATATAGGTACCTTTATACAGCCCTTCCTTAGGGTAAAGGTTCTATAAAAGAATTATAGGCGCCCCTATTTTTACGGAAAGCTTTAACAGAGGTAGGCTACTAGGGTTAAATATCTATAGGAGCTCTACTAGCGGTAGTTCTATATATTTTTCTCTCTCTATTTTACTCTGTAGAGTCTATAAAATAAAAGGTGCTTAGGGAGCCGTAAAGCCGTATAAGGATAGCCTTGTTAATCTTAGCTATAGTATTATTATAAATAGTTAAGATAGCGCGATTATAAAAGGTATTAGAAGTAGTATATACTTAAGTAAGTAGTTACGGAGGGTATATATAGCCGTAAAAGGGTTCCTAGGACTAGAATAGGGCTATATTAGGCAGGATACTAATTTTACTAGCTAGGGCTATATTATAGGATAAGCCTTATACCCAAGCTACAAACCGCTAATTTATTTTGCCCTAGCGGACATATATATTTAACTATAGGGATAGTATACAAAAGGTAGGCACCTATAATGGCTACGCGGTTCCCCTATGGGACGACAGGTAGTATTTAAGTAAAGTTACTACCTAAAATAGTAGGGAGTTTGCTGAAGGTAAAGTTGTTAGAACGGATGTCCGTAAGTATATAGTGTACGGCTTTAAAGTAGTAGCGGTACTATATTAGTACCTTATCCTAGATAAGCAGAGAGGTACGGCGTAGAAGCTTAGCAAGATTTAACCTTTTAGAGACGTTGCAAGTAGACTCTTTATATAGATTAATAGGTATCTAAAAACAGGAGTAGGTAGTACGGCTACCGGGCAGTAGGAGGGCCGTAATGCTAGAAAAAGCTATATAAAGAATAATTTTACTATATAAGCGGTAGTAGTAGTAAAGGTAGTAATAGAGAAACGTTTTACTAGTGCCTATAAGGCCCTAGAGAAAGAAGTAGGCCGTTTACGGATCCGTATCTATAGCGGCAATAATAGTATTAAAGTAAGTTACCTAATCTATATTTAGCTGCTAGCGTAGCTTAGTAAACTAGTATTTTTCCTCTATACGGTTATATTATAGTAGCTCCGTTATAAAAAGCGGGTTACTTCCCTCCGTAATAACGTCCTACTAGTGCTAAAACTAGGGTAGCCTATAGTCCGTAAGTGTTTTTTTTACTAATCTATAAGTATCTAATAGATAAGGTATAGGCCGTAATTAAGATAGGCGTTATTGTCCTTAATAGGGGTTCTGTATAGGTTTATATTCGCGTTTATAAACTTTTAATAAACCGTACTAAGACTTAAATAAGTGTATAGAGTTAGTAATAAGTCCGCAATCCCCAACTTCCGACCTTCTAGCAGGTCGTACTAGGAGTCTAAACGGGTAGTCGCTGTTGTATATCGCTTAGGGGGGTATTAAGTAATTACTGATCTGTACGCGCTTACTAATCAGTATTTATACCAACTTAATAGTATAAGTGAGTTATATCCCAGGGCACGAAATACGTATAGTATCGTATGCTCTTTAGGATAGTGGTGACTATCTCTTGTATTAAAGCAAACTACGTAGTCTATATACTAATGCGTCCTCCCCCCTTAATTAGTTAGTACCCTAGGAGTACACCAGACACGTAAGCGGGTGGTTGGTGCACTGAACGCGTAAACACGTGGCCAGTGTACCGAACGCGTAGGCACGTGGTTAGTATAACAGGTGCTGTAATTATACACTCTCTTTTTCTTTTCTTCTTCCTTATAGGAGGTAAAGGTGCTCTAATACTCCTTCTTAGTCTTTATTAAGGGATCTATTAGTTAATACAGTAACACAAATAATATTAGATAAGGAAATAGGTAAAAAAAGAATATAAAAAGGACGGAGGAACCTTTAGTATATATTAGTTAAGTCATTTTACTAGCTATATTATAGCTGCCTAATCTCTTATACTTATAGACCTCCTATTTATAAATACTCCCTCCTTTATATATTCCTTTTTTCTTTTCTTCTTTTTTATAAGAGCTAGTAGTTCTTTAATACTTATCCTTAGTCCCTACTAAGGGATTTACTAGTTAATATAGTAATATAAGTAGCATCGGACAAGGAGATTAGTAAGAGAAGATAGAAAAGACGGAGGAACCTCTAGTAAGTATTAGCTAAGTAATATTAGCGGCTGGTTTTTATTACCTAAAAATTATATTATATAACGATAATTAGGAACGAAAATATATACCCCGTCCTATACTTATACTACTATTAAATATTTTAGATTTTATACTTAGAGCTACTTATAATAGGTATTCCTAGAAAATCTACTAGTTTAAAACCCTATAATTAAATATTATTAATATTTTATATAGGGGTCGTTAATTAAGCTCCTAGGATATAATTTTTAAAGTTTATATCGGTAGATATTCGTTTTATACATCACGTGCGTATAGCACGTGATCTACGCGAGGCGCGTTACATATATTATTAAGACGTGTAGATAAAACGAAAAAGAATCTAATAACACACCGCACTGTACGTATATTACGTCTATTACACTATATTAAAGTATACTAATACTAATTAGTAAGCGCGCACAGATTAGGAAAGACGTAGATAGCTTAGAAGACAGTTATACTGTCCACCTTGCAGTAGATTGGAAGATAGTTATACTTATCTACCTTTCGTATTAGCCTATTTCAGTTAAAGAGAAGAAGAGAAACTACCTAGGAGTACTTGTCTAGTATCCACGACGACTTCTAGATATCTTGTTCTATCTATTTCAGAAGAATTACTGCGTAAAACACTTTACCCTACTTAAACAACTCGAACCGCCCCCTTAACCGCCTCCTTAACTACCTCCTTAACCGCCTCCTTAACTACCTCCTTAACCGCCTCCTTAACCGTTCCCCTATCTTTACCCTACGAATACCCTTATCTACCTAAATAATATATAAAATACAAGATGTTAGGAACAGAGAAAGACTAGGAGGAAGAAGCAGCTAAATAGGAAGATAGAATTAACCTAACGGAAGTTACTAAGGACGAGCTGACTAACTACGTATAATGTAAGATATACGTATATACGGAGATACATAACTAGCTAGACTTAATACTCTGGGAATCGTTCTAGGGAGATTTTAAGGACTTTACGGTTGATATCTTCACGTAAATCTACTTATACTGGCTTTAGAAACTACGCGATTGTCTAAATACCAAAGGAGTATGGGTTAACACTAACTATAGACAAGGTAAATTACTCCCTTAATCCTTATATAATATAGCATAAGAAGAAGACTAAATGGAATAGACTAGAGAAGAGATAAACGCACTTAAGAAAAAGTTTAACACTGGTATTAAGTTAAGAAGTATCTAGTATTATAAGATATACGGAACTCTAGAAGAGTAATAAGCAAGACGTTCCTTAGTGCCTATACTTTCCACTATACCTTAATTTATAATTACCTCTACCTTTATACTATCTATTACGCCTTAACCTGCAACAATAATATAATAACTCTATAAATAACCTACGGATAAGGAGAACCGCCCTATTACTATAACTAGCTATAAAAAGGAAATTGTAAATATAGCTAAGATATATATAGAGAAGCAGAAATATGGTAGTATAAACGAAAGCCTTAACTATAAATTAATAATATTCTATGACATTTGTAATCGAGCGGACGTACCCTAAAAAGCCTACCTTAAGGCATTCCCTACTATATTAAAAGGACTAGCTTTAGACCACTTCTATATAAACTAACTATTCCACCTACTATTCGCTAAAGCTTACAAGCACCTTTAGAATTTCTTTAAAGGACTAGGATTTTAATGCAAGAACCTAGACGAGTGGAATACTATTATACTTATAATAGTAATAGCAGAAAATATAGATAAGTCTATAAGCAAATGCCTCTAATTACTAATCTATAGACTTTATTAACTACAGTATAGCCTTAGACCTACCTTATAAACTATAGACTTCCTTTATAATAAAATTATTACGTCTTACTAGGGAATACTAGTATGTAGATATGCAGTCTCTAACCCACCAAATAACCTTAGAGCCCTTATTAACAAACTCTAATTATCTATTATAGCATACGAAAAAGAGTATATAGAGAAGATATAAGCTTTCTTTACGGACCGACAATTCTATAAAAAAGATAATAACTATAACCGCAATAACCGCAATAACCACAGTAATCCCCCATATAACCGCAACCGATAGAAACTACGTTGCTTTATATATAATAAGGAAGGATGTCGCTTATAGAAACATACTAAGGAGGAGTAAGAAGAGTTTAAGACTAAGTTTAGAAATAAGTTTAAGGACTGCTTTTAGGAGCGAATAAAACAATATATTATAGACTATGAAGGCAATAACAACGAGGATAACAATGAGGATAACGAGATTACTAATGTATTTAACGCTCTAGTAATTAATATGGACCCTAATACTCTACTAAACGAGGATGACCAGGCTATAGTATACTATACTTTATATAGTGAGATTGAACTAGATAATATAACCGCTATAGCTTTAGAACTGGCTAATAGAGCTTATAGCTACGTAGTTATAACTATCAATACTATAATAGATGCATTCACTACTAATATAGACCCGTTTGCGTATAATATAACCTTACGCTACACCTTAATAAAGTTTATAGGTGTAATAATCGATACTAGAGCCTTTAAACGTTCTATAGTAGGATACAGTTAGTTTTTTATACTTTAGAAGATTGATAAAGTACAGTTAAATAAGTCTATAAGAGGTATAGTTAGCGTATAGTTTGGAATAGGTTCTATATCCTCTATTGGTTCTATTAAGGTAGATACACTAATAGGTATAGTAGAGTTCTACGTTGTTAAAGTTAATACCTTTTTCCTGCTTTGCCTAGCAGATATGGATAACTTATAAGTGTACTTTAATAACCTAAAGAATGTCCTAATAACCCCCTTAAAGACCGTACCAGTCGTACGCCGATTTGGACACCCGTTTTTACTATAGAACACTTTATTATATATGTTTATTATAAAGTTTTTTAACTATAACCCATGCTATTTAACTAGTGTAGAATTGCGACGCCTATACCGACGTTTTAGATATCTATTAGTAGAGCGACTTAAGAGAATATTGGACTGCGCTGGCTATAAAAATAATGCTAATTATAAGACCCTTAAGCATATTACCCGCTACTGCTTATACTGTTAAAAGTATAGAAAGTTTTTAGATTTACCTTAAAGGACGACATTAATTTTAACTACTGTATTATCGTTAACATTATATATATTAATAGTAAGCCCGTACTTTATATCGTTAATAAAGGCACCCAATTTTAAGTAGGAAGATAGCTATAGAATATTAGCGCTAAGTATATATAGGATATATTACAAGCGTGCTAGATTAATATATACTTAGGCCCCCTGGATATAATTGCATATAACATAGGCAAGAACTTTATTAGTAGAGAGTTTAAGCAATACGCAACTAATATAGGCACTGCTATAAAGAGCGTACCGGTTAAAGCTTATAACTTAATCGGCATAATAGAGCGTTACTATAGCCCCTTATAACGTATATACTATATTATTACTTCTAAAATACCAGGAATTAATAAGGAGATGGCACTGTAAATAACCTTTAAAGTAATTAACGACTCCGTAGGACCAGACGGCCTAATACCTACGCTGTTAGTATTTAGAGCGTACCCCTAAATAATAGAGTCTAACACACCTTTACCTATAGTAATATAGCGTGTAATTGCATTTAAGAAAGCTATGGAGGAAGTGAAGAAGATATAAGCGGAGCGCTAGGTTGCAAATGCACTTAATATACGCAATAGCCCTAGCACTACCGCAATTTATAACCTACCCCTTAACTCTTTAGTATTAGTCTAGAGAGAAGGCAATATAGAATAACTTAGATACTAGGTAGGACTATATAACCTACTAAATATTAAGGGAGAAACGTGTACTGTTAACCTACCTAGCGGCCCTATAAAGTTCCGCAGCACTATTATTAAACCGTACTTAATAAACCCGAGATATATTTAAGCTAAAGATATTTAAGTTAACGGCGCCTAGGTTAATAATATTTAAGTTAAAACCGTTCTTATAGCTAAACTACCCCCTATTAAAACTAACCTTATACTAAAACTACTTATTATAGAAACCGTCTCTATATAGAAACCGTCCCTTACCGAAACTAGAGAAGCATAACTACCTCGTTAAGGAAGAGGAAGACCCCATAAGTATCCCCTTCGCATTAATACTGCTGACATTACTGTATTCTTATAAGAGGATAGCAACTATAAGTAGTTTAAGACGTCCTGTTAAAAGGAAATTATAGGACTAATTAAAAAGGGCGTATTTAAGATAATTAACCCGTAGGACGTACCTATAGGAGTTAGAATCTTTAACTTACAATTTATAGATAAGATTAAGAACCCTAGCACTAATAAAGCTTTTAAGAAATTAAGACTTGTCGTCTAAGCGTACAACGATCTTAAAAATGATATTGTACTAACCTAGTTACCTATTATTTAACAAGTCAGCTAACGCCTTATTCTATACATCGCAGTAATACTATAAGGCAATGGCACACAGTTATACCTACGAGATATCTTTTAGGCGTATGTCCAGTCTCTTATAAAACTAAATTAAGACTTTTATATCCGACTATCTTATAAATTAGGAAGCTAACTAGGTATTAAAAAGAACTTAATCCTAAAGGTAATTAAGCCTTTATACGGTGTTTTAGAAGTAGGCAATTACTAGTTTATAACCTACTATAACTATTATATTAAGGAGTTAGATATAAACCTATTAACGTATAACCCTTACCTTTTATAGAGCAACACTCCTAACTACTTTAGCATTATTAGCCTTTAAACTAAATATACTTTATTTCTGGCTAATACTACCTTTATAGACGCGGAGCAATAATATCTAGAAAAGGCTTACTTTCTCGCAAAAGAACGCGAGCAACTTATAGTTAAGCAGTCACTTAAATTTAACGGATGCATTATCTAACTCTCTTAGGAAGGCAATATTATAATAACTTAGGAACATTAGTATAAGAACCTAAATACGGTCTATTTTAGTAAGATAGCTATAACCACGAGCTTAAGAGGCATTATCTGTAATATACTAACTATAAAGGAATAATACGTTACGTAACGCGTAAGAGGTGCGTATATTGCCTCTATATATTAACTAGAAGCTTTCTTTAATCTCTCCTTTACCGCCTAAGTAATTAACCCTAAGAAGGAAGATGTTATAGTACTTAATAAATAACTATAATTATAGATTAACAACCTAATAAGAGGCCTTATATTTATTAAATTGGATATTAATATATTACGCCTACTTACTTTTACTAACGCCTTATTCGCTAATAATAAGAACCTCTTATTATAAATAGGATACGTATTAGTATTAGAAGACGCGTTATATAAGGCTAATATTATCCATTAGTTATTAATTAAGTATAAGAGAGTTACTAGAAGCGTACTAGCCTTAAAACTCTATATAATAGCCCACGGATTTAATATTAGCGCTATAATTAAGTTAACCGTTAAGCAACTCCTATAGATTGAACTCCTACTTATACTTTATACTGACTTAAAATTACTTTATAAATGTCTTATTAAGCTAGGCACTATATAAGAGAAACGTCTTATAATAGACGTTATGTGTCTTTATTAGTTATATAAACGCAAAGAAATTACAGAAGTTAAGTAGATTAATGGTAATAGTAACCCTATTAACTTAATAATTAAGAGCAAGGTATCTACTGCTCTTAAGAAATTAATTAATACTAATTACTTAGAACTATAGACTATAGAGTAGGTTAAACAAACAAACTTAGATTTGGCTTAGCGTTATAACAGTACTAGGGTATGCCACCTGCCATATTCTATAGACCCTGAATTTAACTAGCTAATTAGGATTTTCTATCCCTAGGATGGAAAATCGCTATTAGCTCGCTTACCACTAGCGCCTTAACGGCCCTCGCGATATGTTTACCTGCTACCCCTAATAATCCTTTATCTTCTTCTTCTTCTCCTTAGCTTAGTATCTTTATTAAATAGCAACTGTTATGGGATACCCCGTAATACCTTATATACGTCCACCTATTTTTACTAACTTAGCAATTAGAGGCTAACCGCGAGACGGCAATCTAATGGCAATTTATAGCAATCTAATAGCAATCTAATGGTAATCTACGGCATTCTGCCATATTCTGCCAAGTTTACTATATTCTGCTATATTCTACTAAATCTACTAAATCCTACTAAGTTCTGCTAGGACCACTACCCAAATCCTATTTTGCTCCGTGCATATATTAACTAAGTAACTAAGTTAATAGTATTTATATAAACTGTTATAAGCGTTATATAACTAGGATAGGATTAAAGGAGAAGCTACTGTGTATTATAGACGGAAGAGCCAGTTATTATGTATACGCTACAAATAACGGGAATAATACGATTTGGTTTCCTTCAGAGTTACTCTAGTGTTAGTAGATATTCGTTTTATATATCACGTGCGTATAGCACGTAATCTACGCGAGGCGCGTTATATATATTATTAAGACGTATAGATAAAACAAAAAAGAATCCAATAATACACCGCACTGCACGTATATTACGTCTATTGCACTATGTTAAAGCATACCAACAGTTTAATATTACACTAATATTACGACCTTCTTACAGTGGCCAAGCCACCCCTAATCTCCTCCCCCTCCTCCCCTTCCTCCTATTACTCGGCGCTAAGCTATTACGTTATTGTTAAGCTATCGCGTTATTACTAAGTCATCGCGTTGTTATACGTCCAAACTAGGTAAAGTAGTAAACTTACTTTAATTCTAGCTATACGGCGATTTAGTTATTAGGCATTAAAAGTATTTAGTATATAAAGCTTTAAATTATAATTATAATCTACTATATTAGATCCTACGTAGAGGGCTCTATATTAAAACTCTGTAGTCTAAATATATACTAGATCCGTAACTAATATAATCTTTAAGCCTAGCTTAAGTAGGGCACCTTAGTTACTATAGTAGATCCTTACCTAGCAGTAACTAAGGTGCCTTAATCTTACTACTACTTTTAAATTAAGCAAAAGCTTATATAGGGGGGTCCTAGGGGGTCTCCCCCTGGAAAACCTTATCTCTATATATATTAATTAAAGTCTATATAATAAAGCTCTAAATTAAAGCTTTAGGTAAATTAATTGGCTTATTACTTATAAACTTGGGTTAAAATTTTCGTTGGGGTACCAACGATCCGCATGTCTAGGTTAGATTTGGAGCTCTTGGAACTCCACGGCCTCGAATCCACTCCACCCAATAAATTAAATTGATAAGATCCACTCCAATCAAACTATGGCTCCACTACGGAGCTCCAGAATTAACCCAGTCCAAAAAGATCACTGTCTACTCCAGAAGACCCCTAGTTTCCCCTTAGGACAATAGTTACAAAGCTATATCACAGGTCTACCAATCGTCCTCAGATAGAGGACGCGGATATAAAGGCCCGGAAGAACCCCCCCCAGTGAAAGCTTAATAGACCCGAAAATTCGAAGGATACTACAAAAGGGCGGTGTGGGGAACAACTTTCATAGCCAAACACCAAAAAACCTTTATATACATAGATTTTGTATTAATTTTACATAACCTAATGCGTAAATTCCTTTAATTTACTTAGGGGTCGTTCGGTTGCAGCTTCAGAACAGAATCGTTCTAAAGCTCAAATCTGACTCTGACGCGATCGTTCGGTCAATCTGACGACTTTCTTCTCCAGATCGGCAAGCGCATCAAAGTCGCAAGCTATACCGTATATAGAATCTGAACTGAGGTCTTGGCGTCAGTTCAAATCTGAACGTTTTGTATACGCGCCCGGTCGACGACTCCTCGTGATATGGCGTCTCTGCCCACCCCGATCGCGACGCTGCAGTCGCAACTGCACGTATTTTATGACGCCCTTATCCTGACTTTCGTGATCGTGATAATACTCCTTCCGTGGGGCGTCCGTACTCAGTATACTGACATATAGAAAACGTTGATTGAGTGGAGAGCGTCGATTGAGTAGCGGCAGGAGTAGGAGACTCCATTGCAACACCATAACAAAAAGTCGCGATAGAGGCCTGGTGGGAGAGATGCTCATTTAATCGCTCACCAAAATCGATCACGCATTTTATGCGAAGTCAAAATTCTGAGCCTCATCTGGAGCCTTACCGAACGATCGACTCAATTTCAGATTCAACCGAGCCTCAGAAGTAGACGCCACTAATTACTAACTAGTTAACACTAAAAGGTGCACAGATCAAAGAGTTTCTGATCTGAAGTCATTTGCAACCGAACGACCCTTTAGTGTTCTCATACAAATCAAAGGGGAAGAGGCTGCAGAACATTAGGCGGATAATTGAGCACGCCTGCATACATGTAAGGCAGGTTATAGCTGGGTATTTATCAGAAAAATGATCGGAGTACATAGCGATAGGAGAATAGTGTCTGCTCCAATGACTGCCTGTTGGTGGAAAATACTCGGCTCCAGAATATGACCGACAGACACAGAGCAGCTTGCTGTGTAGTTGAATTTGTTGAAATTAAATCTCAATTGCATAACCTAACCTAATTCTGTACATTCGGCTGATTCATCTTCCTCTTCGCTGACCTCTTCGCCGGCTTCAATAGCTTCTTGCCTTTTCTTGGCCGCTCGTTCTCTCTTCTTATCCAGGAGCTTCTTCAACCTCTTGGCAGAGATGAACACACCATTTGTTCCTGATCCGCAAGCCCCGCAGCTTGGATCTTTCTTGTATCTTTTCAGCGCACATGGCTCACAGAAGTAATGGCCACACCTTGTGATGACCGGTTCCCTGTACGGCCCCTTGCAAATAATACAAGCAAACGGTATGTCCTCCAGTATGGCGTCCTTATCGTCATCCTCTTCCTCCACCTTGCGTCTGTTAGCATTTGCGACCACTATTCCTCCTACTTTCTTGCCCTTAGTGACGTCCTCCCACTCTCGATCGAGTTGCCAGCCCTGCTTGTAGTCGCTCCTATCGTGAAGGAATTTACAATTCTGGCCAAATCCGCAGAAGCCAGTCTGTTTGTAGTCTTTGCACACATCTGGCGCAAAGTCGGTTGTCGTGGTGGTACGGATATTCGTTGGTGCCTTGATTGGACCGACTGATCTTGTCGGTGCATCTGGGTTCTTCCGGATGAACGAAGTCTGGTTCGCGAGCCCTTTGTAACTTCCGTCAGGTATCTGCGATTCCTTTGGTATGGCTCGAGTGGTGCCTAGCATACTCTTCGATGATAGCACATCCTTCGAGTCCTCATTGAACCAGTTGTTCTGTTTCGTTGCGTCGTTCGTGCTTGTGATTGTGGCGTTGCGATCGGCTGTGAAGATTGTCGCGGAAAGCTCTTTGTCGGAGGACTTATTGTTCGCTGATGAGGCGGTCACAACGCCGGTATTCTTCTTCCTCCGCTTGATCCTGTGGCCAGACCCATTCTCGGAAGAAGAATAGTCGGAGGAATCGTCACTTTGTGATGGAGCCGGCGTTGCCGGTCTTTTCCTAATGTTTCCTTTAGCCTTTGCGCCTTTCTTCTTGAACGTGACAATCGAGGGTTGAACATCTGTCGGCGCAGCCACATTCATCTTCGTCTCTGCCACTGTGAGACCAGGTAGGGTCCGGTGTGATGTGCAAGAAGACGAATGTATTCTCAAGCTCTGTGGAGCTGTGGTCCGGTTTAGTGTGGCCAGGATGTGGATCAGTCACGTAATCCACGTGACCTATCTTGTCATGCAAGCAGCCATATTGATATTCGAGAGCAAGTTAAGTAATCCTAGAGCAATCCTAGAGGTAGGTATTGCTCATACAACTCGACCTAAGGACTAGAAATTCTGGAATGGAAAAGAAAAGGCCGACAAAACTAAGCCAGCGACGGATAATCAGAGCATCCGTTCCGAACCCCCCAGACAGGTAGGTACTAGGCCTAGTTAGGAAATCAGTATGCGGTCGGCGGATCGTCGGGGACACCGCCAATCGGCGTTTTGGAGGGTTGTATGGTTCCACTAGTTCCATCGTGGCCCGTGCTATCGTCAGCCCAATTGGCGTTATGAACTCCTCTTCAAGTATTTCTAACAATCTGGTTATAAGGTCCGTAACAGGTCGTGTAGACCAAGGTCGGGAGGAAGATTTGGGGCCATGGTCGTCAAAATTCGCGATATGCAAGGGCTCGAAGTAGGGCAACGGCCACGGCTGCCGGGGGGGGGGTTTATTTTGCTTTCCGAGTCGGTAGAATTAAATATTAAGTCGGTGGAACAAAGTCTATATCATTGGAAGTACGATTGAAAGGCATGGTTGATTAAAATATATTTATTGAATCTATAGAGGTACTCAGACACGACATGTTTTCTCGAGTCCCGTCTCGGTTAGCGGGTATGGCCGCCTTTACGCAGGCGCAAACCACCCTCCACTCACCCACCGCTCACTCTGTTCGCCCTCCGCTCAGGCGCCTTTGCTCACTTGCTGTAATGAACTAATCATGCCTATATTTGATCTGTTGTCCTGTTGTGTCTATTTTGTCAACTTTAGACGGTGATACGCATGTGCTAAGCATGAGGGGGTTAAGGTTGCTGCAATTATTTTGACTTGAGGGTCCCTGGAATTCATTGCCCGGGTGCACACGTGCATGGTGTTGACAATGGAGGTGTTAACGAAGTATAGGCGTTTATGAGTACAAGGCTGCTTGATCAATGGCTCATAAAATTGAGGCTGACGAGGAAGTATATACTGACGCCTGTTGAAAATACGGGCCGTCTTTTGAACAAGTGAAGATGGCTTTCCCATCTCGTCCAGTTCGGAAGGGAGTTGTGATCTCCTCACAAGCCCACAAATAGCAGCGTAGTTCCATGGTTTCGAGATGTTAAAGCCGGAGCGATTGGATCGCTTTGACTCTGATTATGGTTTCCAGTAGCCCAGATATCTCATTGCTCAAGTTAACTTAGTATCAAGTTGGCAAGGCCGTCTTGACGCGTCTCGTCCGCACTTACTCCTAATGCATGTGCGTCCCCTAGTAATCGGAATGTGCCGCTGCTTCCACCTTCCCTTAGAATCACAGGGTTCGAGCAGTCAGTCAGGATCGCGACCGTGTCACCGGTTTCCACAAAGTCAGGGGCTACGAGTAGGCGGGAGCCATTCATCTCGCATATCGTCCTACACATCAAAAGGTACTCTAACAGGTCCCAAAACGGTTCGAAACTCTTGAAACCCTCATTCTCCGCCAGCAAATTTTCCACAAGCAACCATCGTGCTGGCACAAAAGCCAATGACTCGTTGTGAAATTTGGCGGCGACAGTGATCAGAAAAAGTTCGAGATGCATCGTCCACAGCGGATCCAAATTTGGTAGACGTGCAAGTGCCTCGTCGAAGATTTGTCCCAGCTCATATTCTGGCCTGAAAACCCACCACCTCCTCTTTCGAGACACTGTCGGGCTTGACATACCCGACAAAGTTACCGGCATGCTGTCAAATGTTGATGAGTCCATCGGACCCACGAGACAATCCTCTTCCACTCCGGTACTTGAGATCGTTCCTAGGATCCGTCCTCAAACATGCAGAAGGGAACTCTCCTCCGGAATGTCGGCGCCGCCGGCACTAAGCGGGATCGGGTCCCGGAGCCTCTGCCCATTCAAATGAAAGACTCCTGCGCGCTCAGGCTGACCCCAATCGGGCGGCCACGAAGAATGCTGCGGGAGCCAAATGCTATGCTGAGAATGTAGAATAACTTCAAATGAGTTTGTAGCAGCAACGAAAGCCCTGACTACATTGCGGTTGTGCTTCTCTATGGGGTAGTGATACTTTGATTTGAAGTGGCGACGAAAGTCGTCCCCGGTTATGCCCAAGGCCGAGTAAACTCGATCATGTGGCCACTTACACAGCCGTGACTTGTTCACCCACAGGGACCACGAAACGCTGAATGCTGGTGACCTGACGTTGTGTTGTAGTTCGGGACTTCGTTCAAGGGCTACTTTGCGGCCATAGTCCAGATTCAGCGCATTATTGATCGCTTGCGCAGGCCAATCAGACTCGCACCCGGGGTTTTCCTTCACAATGCTCTTTACAACGTCAGTATAAGCGACAAATGCTGGGTGAATTTTCCTCATAATATGTAAGGCGACTTGTAGCTGGCTGTAGCTGACGCTGTCCTCACCACACTGTACTATAATCTCTTGTGCAAAACTGAACGATCCAAGCACGGTACCACCACGGTCTCATTAATAGCATATAAAGGGCCGACAAGGAGGCAATGTCGTCTCGACTCAGAGGACCGGTCGGTAGAAGGCTGAGAGGCCAATTATTGAGCGCGACGGAGTCGGAGACATCGTGTTCTTTGCCCTTCTCGACTGCTGCGTGGAGGTCGCGAATGAAGTGCATGGCGACATCGCCGTCAGCTGAGGATGACCCCAAGTAGACGATGACCTGGCGTGCTTGGGCGAATGCCAAATGCATTATGGGGATCTGCTGGTATTTTTCGGCCTCGTCTGACTGGTTCAAACATATGGCGTCTATCCAGATGACTCGTGGGTTGTCGGGGTCGCGGAGATAGCGGAGAGTCGATGTAAGATTTAGCGGCACCGTGAAGCGACGCGAGTTCAGCGAGATGTTCACGCTGGCTTTCTCGTTTCCCCATGTGTACGACAATGCCTCGAAGACGGGCAGTTGCTGCGATGATTCGGTGGTAGCGGCCTCTCCATTGATTTTTGGGGGTATGTGCGTCAGGTCTCTGTTTGATGTGCCGGGCAGGAGGCGGGCATGTGAAAGGCTGA
>Ga0307515_10008412_pt1 | contig 20118 bp, 18 predicted proteins | sample 17_EM_MG_FD_194513 | JGI IMG/M metagenome (GOLD analysis project Ga0307515, IMG submission 194513) | Populus trichocarpa ectomycorrhiza microbial communities from riparian zone in the Pacific Northwest, United States - 17_EM | ecosystem: Host-associated > Plants > Roots > Unclassified | place... | reverse complement strand
AGTCACGCCGCTGAGGCACTCCACGAGGACGCCAATATCATCGATCTTGGTCGCCGGGCGCCCCCAGGAGGGCGAAACGCGACCAAGGTCGATGATATTGAACAATCGGGATGCGGATAAAGGCGACTTATCCGGATCAGACGCCGCTGAGGGCTGCAAACCCTCGAGGCGCCACCTGACGGGCCACAACACCCCGCCCGGCGCCCGACGGGCCGCAAATCACGCCACCCGCCCCGGGGGGCGCGCAACACCGAGCCGCCGCCGACGGGCCACAACCACCCCGCCCGCCCCCACTGACTGGCCACAGCACGGACGACCGCGGAGGACACGGCCGAGAGACCGTGGAGCGAGGCGCGGGCGCCGACGGCTAAGCGGATCCTCCGTAGTTGATGGCGATCAGGCCGACCGGCATGTTGGGTAGCCGCGCGAAACCTCGGGCAGAAGGGAACCGCGCGGACAAGAGCGGTGGCGGTCCGCGAGACCCTTCGCTTGAATTGCGCCACGCCCAAGGCTCGTCATTCTTGAAATTGCGCGTCGTTCGGGCTGATCAACACGGTGCCCCGGCGCGACATAACAGGGTAAATATGGAGCAAGCGCGGGAGGGTCGCGCGGGTTCTGGGATCGGCGAGTCGCCGAACAGGGGCCGTGGACACCGGACGCGACCGATGCCCCGGCCCCTGGACGTTCACCAGGTTGTTGGTGGCGGCGGCGCCACGACCGGTGGGCGGTCGTCGCACGTGATCGTGTTCGGCAGTTCCCACGGAGCCAGCCACGGCCCGGTAGTCCCGCCGCCGTCGTTGCCGCCCAGGTCGGTCACCGTGAACTCCGAGCCCGCCGGCGTGAAGTGGAACGAGCCGCAGTTGTTGATGCCGACCGCGCCCACGTTCCGGGCGTCCACGTTCTCGAAGGACGCCGAGCCGGCCACCCGGGCGCTCAGCACGCTCGTGCCCGTACCGTCGACCTTGATGTCCTTGAAGTGCACGTTGGTGATCGAGTAGAGGTCCTTCACCGGGAAGTCCGCCACCAGCATGATCGCGTTGTACGTATTGTCGAGGAAGTTGTCGCCGACGACCTGGATGTCCGCGTCGATGTTCTTCTCGAGGGCGTAGAACCAGATCGCGCCCAGGCCGATGTTCCAGTTCAGCTCGTAGGTGCCCGCCCGGACCGTGGTGTTGCCGGTGATCCAGAGGTGGCCGGTGAACGGCTGCGCGCCGAACCGCGAGCCGACCTGGATCGCGCTGCCCTCGCGGATCGGGTCGGCGATCAGGTTGTTGGAGACCGTGTTGTCGGTGCCGCCGTAGATCGCGATGCCGTTGGCCAGCACCGGCGTCTGCACGGTGTTGTGGTCGAAGGTGTTGTTCGCGTCCGCGACCCGCTCCGACCACATGGCCAGGCCGTCGTCGCCGGTGTTGCGGACGAAGTTGTTGCGTACCAGAGAATTCGTGACGCCGGTGTGGAAGTTGAGGCCGTCGGCGATCTGGTCGACGATCACGTTGTTGGTGATCCGCGTGTTGGTCATCGGGCCGTCGAACCACAGGCCGACCTTGGTGTGCTGGATGTAGAGGCCATCCACAGTGGAGTTGCTCAGCGCGCCGCCGACGCCGTTCACCTGGTCGGTGTCGATCCGTTCGCGGACGTCGCCCTCGATCGCGAAGCCGGACAGGTGCACATTGGAGCTGCCGCCTTCCTTGCCGTAGAAGCCGACGCCGGTGTGCACCGAGCCGTCCGGGGCGGGGGTGTCGAGCGTGACCTGATGGCCCTTGATGATCGTGTACCAGTTGCCGGCACCCTCGATCGTCACGTTGTCGACGATGATGTGCCGGTTCACCTGATAGGTGCCCGGCGGGAGGTAGACCTTGAGGTGCGCCTTGCGGGCGTACGCGATCGCCTTGTCGAGGGCCGGCGCGGAGTCCCGGCGGCCGCTCGGGTCGGCGCCGAAGAGCAGCACGTTGACGGCGGCCAGGTCGACCCGGGGCGCACCGACCAACTCCGAGTCCAGCAAGTCGACCACGGTCGGCACCGAGCCCGCGGTGAGCCGGATCCGGTCACCCGCCCGATAGCTGCGGCCGAGCAACAGGCGCTGCTCGTCGTAGAAGTGGTTGGGCCGGAACGGCTTGGTGATCACCGGTGCCGGGGTGGTCGCGGCGGGCACGCAGGCGCACTCGGTGATCCACCAGTCCGGGTGCAGCAGGTCGGCATTGGGATCGTTCGAGAACGGGTATTGGTTGTAGAGCCACGCGTACTGCGAAGTCAGGGTCATGGTTTTGGTGGTCTTGCCGTTGACCGCGACGGCGAGCGGCGCGGTCCGGCCGCCGCCGTTCGGCGCGTCGGGGATGCTGTAGCGCACGGTGATCGCGTTGGCCGACTTCGGCAGGGTGAATTCGACGTACTGGCCCGGGGCCAGTTGCACGGCCCTGCGCCCGGAGGCCTCGGCCGGCAGCGTGTACGCCGTGCGGTCGGGCCCGATCACGGTCCCGTTGGTGGCGGCGGTCTCCGCCTCCTGTTCGGCGAAGGCGACGCTCGCGCCGCGGCCGGCGACGAGCGACGGATCGAGGGCGGCGCGCGTGGTCGGGCCGGGCGCGGCAGCCTGGGCGGCGTGGGCACCGCCGAGCACTATGGCCACGCCGACCGCGGCAGCGGCCCAGCGCGGTGGCACGCTGGACGGCCTCGGGAAGGCAAACATCAAGAAGGCTCGTTTCCGAAGTAGGGCGACTTTCGAAGCAGGGGTGACGTGACGTTACGACCCGGTAAACTCGATCCACAAGAGTCAGTCGACTATTTTCATGGATCTGCTCGTCATTTCCATAGCATTGGCTCTGTCTTGCAGGGCTGGACGGCAATACTTGCGCTAGTCCTCGTCGCGGCGGGCTGCACGAGTCCGGCGCCCACCCTGCACTGGCGCAAGACCGACGTGCCCGGAGTGCTCAAGGACGCGATCGACTGCGCCGGCCGCTGGTACGTGGTCGGCACCGTGCCCGGCACCGGCGACGCGACCCGGCCCGCCGGGTGGGCGAGCACCGACGGCCACACCTGGCAGGGCCTGACGTTCGCCCCGCTGCCCGGCAGCTACTACGGCCCGCAGAACGTGATCTCCAGCGTCGGCTGCTCGAACGGCACGGTCGCGATGGTCGGCGCCAAGCCCGGCGGCGCGCACGGCAACCCGCGGGTGAGCACCTGGCGGCAGCGCCCGGACGGCGTCCTGACCGAAGTGGCCGCGACCTTCGAGACGTACGGCGGGGATCAGGCGGTGAACGTCGGGCACATCGTCGGCGGCCCCGAGGGCTTCCTGATCACCGGCAACCGGACGAGCGGCGCCGCGGTCTGGCTCTCCCCCGACGGCGCCCGCTTCCGGCTGTACGAGAACGTGCCCGGCCTGGCCGGCGACGCCGGCACCGAGACCGCGGCCCGGGACGCGGCCCCCACCGCCGACGGCCGGTGGGTCGTGGTCGGCGGGGCCGCGCGCAAGGGCAGCCTCGACCAGGTCCCGGCGATCTGGCTGGGCGACTCCTGGACGCGCGCCACGGTGCAGAGCGGCGGCGGCTACAACGAACTCCAGCGGGCGGTGCGCCTCGGCGACGACATCATCGCGGTCGGGCCACGCGGTTCCTCCTTCGGCGCCTGGATCGGCCACGGCACAAGCTGGGCCGAGGCCGGCGCCTTCGGCGACGCGACCGGCACCGTGCTCTCCCTGGCGGCGGCCGGCGCTAGCCTGTTTGCCCTGGTCCAGATCGGATCCGAGCGCGTGTTGTGGCGCTCGGCCGACCGGGCCGGCAGCTGGCAACGGGTTGCGCTGCCCGGGGCGAACCCGACGGCCGTCGCGGGCCGCGCCGGAACCGTTCTGCTCGCAGCCGACGGCGAGGTGTGGACGGCCGCGCTTTAGTGCCGGCGCTGCGGGTGAGCTGCACGACGCCGACCCCGGCCAGCACCGCGCCCGCCATCGCCGCGAGCACGCCGATCATCCCGCCGGCGATCCGCTCGCCGAGCAGCAGGAAGCCGATCGCGGCGGCGGCGATCGGATTGGCCAGCGTGCTCACGGCCAGCGGCGCGCCGAGCCCGCCCCGATACGAGCGCTGGGTGAAGAGCAGCCCGGCCGTGGTGAGCGCCGCGATGGCCACCCCGAACAGCAGGAAGCCGGAGAGCCGGACCGCCACGGTCTGGGTCAGCGCCGACGACACCCCGAACGCGATCCCGCCGGCCGCCGCGTCCCACAGCCCCGACCTGCGGAACCCGAGCGCGGCCAGCAGCGCCGCCGTGGCCAGCAGCAGGCCGACGAACTGGGTGCTGGTCAGCGCGGAGATCCCGGCGTTCGACGAGCCGACCAGCAACAGGATCGCGGTGAGCCCGCCGATGGTGAGCACGATCCCGCTAGCCTCGACGTGGGTCACCCTGCGCCGGGCGACGATCGCGCCCATCGGCACGGCGAGCGCCAGGGTCAGCACGCCGAGCGGCTGAACCAGCGCCAACGGCCCGTAGCGCAGCGCGCCGACGTGCAGCAGGGCGCCGACGCCGTTCAGGGCGAGCGTCAGCCACCAGGCCGGCATCCGGAGCAGGTCGAGCAGGCGGCGCTCGGCGACTCGTTCCTGCAGCACGGCGGCGCCCGCGTAGGCCACCGCCGAGACCACGCAGAGCAGCACGGCGATCACGATCATCATGGCTGCGGCCCGCCCGCCTTGACCAGGCCGCTTTGATACGCGATCACGACCAACTGCGCGCGATCTCGTACGCCCAGCTTGGTCATTGCGCGGTTGATGTGGGTCTTCGCGGTCAGCGGCGAGAGGTAGAGCTTCTCGGCGATGTCGTCGTTGGACAGCCCGTGGGCGACCAGCCCGAGCACCTCGCGCTCGCGGTCGGTGAGGCCGTCGAGCGACACCGGCGCCGGCAGCGGTCCCGGCTCCTGCTGGCTCAGGAAACGGCTGACCAGGCCACGAGTGGCCCGCGGCGACAGCAGCGCCTCACCGGCCGCGACGACCCGGATGGCGTGCAGCAGGTCGGCCGGCTCCACGCCCTTGCCCAGGAAACCGCTCGCGCCGGCCCGCAGGGCGAGCACCACGTTGTCGTCGTTCTCGAACGTGGTCAGCACCAGGATCCGTACGCCGGCCAGGTCTTCGTCCGCGACGATCCGCTTGGTCGCCTCGATCCCGTCGACCTCGGGCATCCGGATGTCCATCAGCACGACGTCGGCCCGCGCGGTGCGGGCCAACTCGACCGCCTCCCGCCCGTTGACCGCCTCGCCGACCACCTCGAGGTCCGGCTCCGAGCCGATGATCATGGCGAAACCGGCCCGGATCAGGGCCTGGTCGTCGGCGAGCAACACCCGGATGGTCATCAGTTCGACCCCGCAAGAGCCGGCAATTCCGCGTGTACGGCGAACCGGCCGCCGTCGGCCACGCCCGCGCTGACCGTGCCACCGGCCGCCGCGGCCCGCTCGCGCATGCCGACGATGCCGTATCCCGACCCGGCCGCGGTCTGCCCGGACGCGACGGCGTTGCCGATGTCGAGCACGACCGCGTCCGGGGTGTAGGCCACGGCCAGGCAGGCCGCCCCGCAGCCGTGCTTCTGCGCGTTGGTCAGCGCCTCCTGCACGATCCGATACGCCGCCAGGTCGACGACGGCCGGCAGCTCGCGCATCTGCCCGTGCTGGCGATGCTCGACCTGCAGCCCGGAGGCCGCGAACGTGTCGAGCAGCTCGGAGAGCCGGGCCAGCCCGCGGGTCGGCTCGGTGGCCACGTCCAGATCATCGGAGTTGCGCAGCACGCCGACCACCGCGGCCAGCTCCTTGAGCACGGTGTCGGAGGCCCGCCGGATGTGCGCGAGCGCGGGCCCGACCTGATCGGGCCGGTGCTGCAGCACGTGGGTGGCCGCGCCGGCCTGCACGTTGATCACCGCGATGTGGTGCGCGACGACGTCGTGCAGCTCGCGGGCGATCCGCAGCCGCTCCTCGGCGACCCGGCGGCGGGCCTCCTCCTCGCGGGTCTCCTCGGCGCGCCGGGCGCGCTCCTCGACCTCGGCGATATACGCCCGGCGGCTGCGGGTCGCGTCGCCGACCGCGGTGGCCATGCCGATCCAGGCGAGCGTGCCCAGGCTTTCCGCCGACCACCAGCCGTGCTCGCCCCACAACCCGTTGACCAGGAAGACCACCACCGCGCAGCCGCCCACGAGCAGCCACGCCTTGCGGCGCTCGACGGTGGCGCCGAGCGTGGCGGCCAGGATCACCAGCACCGCGACCAGGACCGGATGCCCGTTGTGCACGACGATCACGAAGGCGGCGAGGACGGCGGTCGTGGCGATGAGCGCCGTGCGGGGCCACAGCCGGCGTCCGGCCATGACGGCGACGGCGACGGCGATCGCGAGATAGTCGTCCACCTCGGGCAGCCGCGGGGCCTCGTGGTGCTTGCCGAACCGGATCGCCAGGACCGCGGCCGCGGCCAGCAGAACGCCGAAGAACGCGTCGGTGAGCTGCGGGTGCCGCCGGAACGCGGCCCGCAGCCGGCCCCCGGTCAGCTCCATGCTGATCACCGTACGGCGCAATCCGCCGCTGCGCGTCGTCCGGAGGCGGTAACGCTCAGCACACCTGATACCACGAGCGCAGTAGGCCTTTTGCCTGCCCGCAGACGACGCCACCGGGCACTGCGCAGTTCATCGTTGGGCCCATGATCGAGGTCAACGAACTCACCAAACGCTACGGCACGAAAACCGCCGTCGACGGTCTGACATTCACCGTCAAACCGGGCATCGTGACCGGCTTCCTCGGGCCCAACGGAGCCGGCAAGTCCACCACCATGCGGATGATCCTGGGGCTGGACCGCCCGACGTCCGGCACCGCGACCGTCAACGGCCGCCCGTACGCGGAGCACTCGGCCCCGCTGAAGCAGGCCGGGGCGCTGCTCGACGCCAAGGCCGTGCACACCGGGCGGTCCGCGTACCACCACCTGCTGGCGATGGCAGCGACCACCGGCATCCCGAAGTCGCGGGTCGAGGAAGTGATCGACATCGTCGGCCTGCACGAGGTCGCCAAGAAGCGGGCCGGCGGGTTCTCGCTCGGCATGGGCCAGCGGCTCGGCATCGCGTCGGCCCTGCTCGGCGACCCGGAGGTGCTGATCCTCGACGAGCCGACGAACGGGCTGGACCCCGAGGGCGTGCTCTGGATCCGCAACCTGATGCGCGATCTGGCCGCCCGGGGCCGTACCGTCTTCGTCTCCTCGCACCTGATGAGCGAGATGGCGCTCACCGCCGAGCATCTCGTGGTGGTCGGCAAGGGCCGGCTGATCGCGGACGTGTCGGTGGGCGAGTTCATCGAACAGGCCTCGCACGACAGCGTGGTGGTGCGCTCGCCGCGCTCCGTCGAGTTGCACGACCTCATCGCCGGCCCCGGCGTCACCGTGCTCAGCGTGGAGCGGGGCGCGTTCGAGGTGAGCGGGATGTCCGCCGCCGACGTCGGCGAGCGGGCCGCCGCGGCCGGCATCCCGCTGCACGAGTTGAGCGTGCGCAAGCCCTCGCTCGAGGAGGCGTTCATGGAGTTGACCAAGGACGCCGTCGAGTACCACGCCACGAACAGCCCCGAACTCGCCACCGCCGGAAAGGCCGCCTGATGAGCACCGTCGCCCTGCGTTATCCGACGCTCAAAGTCACCCAGGCGCGGGTGATGAAGAGCGAGTGGATCAAGTTCTGGTCGCTGCGTTCGACCGTCATCACGCTCGCCGTCTCGGTCGCCGTCTTCATCGGCATCGGGCTGCTCGCGGCGTCGATGATCGGCAGCGGCGACACCAACGGCCCCGGCGCCGACCTGAGCAGCCCGGTCGACGCCAGCCTGGCCGGCGTCGGCCTGGCCCAGCTGGCGTTCGGCACGCTCGGCGTGCTGTTCATGGCCGGCGAGTACTCCACCGGGATGATCCGCTCGTCGCTGGCCGCGGTGCCGAGGCGGCTGCCGGTGCTGTGGGCGAAGATCGCGGTGTTCAGCGCCGTGGTGTTCGTCATCGCGCTGGTCGCGGCCGCGATCGCGTTCACCGGCGGGCAGGCGATCGCCGGCGACGCCGGCGCCTCCTGGTCGGATCCCGGCGTGGCCCGCGCGGTGATCGGCTCGGCGTTCGTGCTGACCGGCTCGGGCGTGCTCGGCATCGGCCTCGGCGCGCTGTTGCGCTCGACCCCGGCCGCGATCAGCACGGTGTTCGGGGTGATGTTCCTGCTCAGCGGCATCGCTCAGCTGCTGCTGCCGGACAGCTGGAGCAGCGCGCTGCAGTACTTCCCGTCGAACGCCGCCGGCTCGATCACCGCGGTGACGACAAGCGACGGCACGCTCGGGCCCTGGGCCGGCCTCACCGTCTTCGCCGGCTACCTCGTCGCCGTCGTGGCCGCGGCCGCCTGGCGGCTCCGGCACTCCGACGCATAGCAGCTCTGAGCAGGCAATCTGTCGCCCGGCGTAACCACGGGCGGCAATTGCCCGTTTTATGGGTGTAACTCTTGAGCCAATTCTCAGCGAATACTAAGGCGCCACAATCGCAGCTGAAAATCTTGACCTCTACGGTCGAAAAACATGACATGGCGAAAGCAGGTCAACGTCCGGCTGGCCCGACGGGCCGGCATGCAACTGGTCCAGCGGGACGGCCGGGTGCGGCTGGTCCGCAACCCGCCGCGCGAGTTGCAGCGGCCGGGCTTCATCTTCAGCTCGGTCCGGTCCGGGTCGACGCTGCTGCGGATGATCCTGAACAGCCACTCCCAGGTCTACGCCCCGCATGAGTTGCACCTCGCGCACATCAAGGTCGACTTCGAGATCCCGGCGGCCGAGAAGGCGGTGGAGGCGCTCGGCCTCAGCGAGCGGGAACTGACGAACATGCTCTGGGACCGGCTGCTGACCACGGCGCTGGCGCGCAGCGGCAAGTCGATCCTGGTGGAGAAGACGCCGAACTCGGTCTTCATGTGGAACCGCGTCGCCCAGTGCTGGCCCGACGGCCGGTTCATCTACCTGCTGCGCCATCCGGCGGCCATCATCGACTCCTGGCGCCGGGCCCGGACCCGGCAGTCGGAAGAGGACGCGGTCAAGAGCGTGACCCGCTACCTGCGCTCGCTGGCCGAGGCCCGGCGCACCCTGCCCGGCCACACGGTCCGCTACGAAGACCTGACGGTCGACGCCGAGGGCGAGTCCCGCCGCCTCTGCGACTACCTAGAGATCAAATACGAGCCCGAAATGATCCGGTACGGCTCCCACGACCACGGCCCGATGCTGGCCGGCCTCGGGGACTGGCAGGAAAAGATCCGCACCGGCGAGGTACAGGCGGCCCGCCCGGTCCCGGACGTCGAACTCACCGACGAACTGCGTGCCCTCGCCACCGACCTGGGCTATTGACCGTCACCCCGGCTGGATCGTCAGGGCGTCCGCCGGGTCGTGGGTGGCGGCCCAGCTGGCGAGGACCCGGAGCGCGTCGTCGTCGGGTGAGCCGGCTTCGGCGCTGAAGGCGAGCAGGGCCAGGCCGGGGTCGGCGGGCAACTCCATGACGTCGTAGGACAGGTGCAGGTCCCCGACGACGGGGTGGTGGATGTGTTTGCGGCCGGTGCGGTGCAGGCGTACGTCATGGGCGGCCCACCGGACGCGGAAGTCGTCGCTGCGGGTGCACAACTCCCCGACCAGGTCGGTCAGCGCCTTGTCGTACGGGTCACGGCCGGCTTCGGTACGCAGCATGGCGACGCTGTCGTCGGCGGCTCGTTCCCAGTCGAGCCAGAAGTCGCGGGCACGAGGGTTGAGGAAGTTGAACCGGGCATGGTTGACCGGCCGGGCCGGATCGGCGAACAGCGGCGCGAAGAGCGCTTGAGCTAGCGGGTTGGCGGCGAGAACGTCGAGACGCCCGTTGTTGACCAGGGCCGGGGTCTCGGTCATCCCGTCGAGAATCCGCGCCAGGCTGGGCCGGACCTGCGGCGCAGGCGGCTTGCGACGGGCCCGGGCCGGGCGGCCGGCGGTGCGGGCGAGGTCACCGAGGTGCGCCCGCTCGGCCTCGTCGAGCTGTAGCGCCCGGGCGAGGGCATCGAGCACGCTGTCGGAGACGCCGCTGAGGTTGCCCCGCTCGAGTTGGGCGTAGTACTCGACGCTGACCCCGGCCAGGTCGGCGACCTCGCTGCGGCGCAGCCCCGGCACCCGCCGGTTGTGGTTGTAGCTGCGCAGGCCAGCCTGCTCCGGGGTGAGCTTGGCCCGGCGGGAGCTGAGGAAGGCCTTGACCTCGGCACGGTTGTCCACCCGTCCAGGTTAGGCGGATTTCCGGGGCCGAGGGGTGGGCTGCCAGTACGCCCTCCAGCAGTGACTTCTCCCGGCTGCGCGGCGCCCGTTTGCTTGACGGTGACCGCTGCTTCGAATCGTGATGGAGGACGTACGAAATGGTTGAGAAGAAGGTTTGGCTCGTCACCGGCGCCGGCCGGGGCATGGGTGCGGACATCGCCAAGGCGGCCCTGGCAGCCGGGCACGCTGTGGTCGCCACCGGCCGCGATCCGGAGAAGGTCGCTGTGGCCGTCGGCGCCTCCGAGGACCTGCTGACGGTGCGGCTCGACGTGACCGACCCGGCCGGCGCCCAGGCCGCTGTGCAGGCCGCCGTGGACCGGTTCGGCCGCATCGACGTGCTGGTCAACAACGCGGGCAACTTCTACGCCGGGTTCTTCGAGGAGATCACGCCCGACGACTTCCGGGCCCAGGTCGAGACCAACCTGTTCGGCCCGCTCAACGTCACCCGCGCGGTGCTGCCGGTGTTGCGCAAGCAGCGCTCCGGGCTGGTCGTGACGATCTCCTCGACCGCCGGCATCATCGGACAGGAGTTCTGCACCGCGTACGCCGCATCGAAGTTCGGTATCGAGGGCTGGATCGAGTCGCTGACCCCCGAGATCGCGCCGTTCGGCATCCGCACGATGCTCGTCGAGCCCGGCTTCTTCCGCACCGAGCTGCTCACGCCGGAGTCGACCAGCTACGCCGAGCCGTCGATCGACGACTACATCGAACGCACCAAGCAGACGGTCACCGCCTGGAACGGCATGAACGGCCTACAGGGCGGCGACCCGGCCAAGCTCGCCACGGCGCTGGTGCGACTCGCCGGCCAGGACGAGCCGCCGGCTCGCTGGGCAGCCGGTGCCGACGCCGTCGGTGCCCTCGAGCAGAAGGCCCAGGAGCTGCTCAAACAGGCCGACGCCTACCGGGAACTGTCGTCGTCGCTCGGATACGAGTCCTGATCCCATGTCATCGTCGTCATTGACCGGCACCGTCGCCCTGGTCACGGGTGCCAGCAGCGGCATCGGGGCCGCCACCGCCCGCCAACTCGCCGAGCACGGCGCCTCGGTCGCGCTCGTGGCCCGCCGCAAGGACCGCCTCGAAACGCTCGCCGCCGACATCGAGCGGGCCGGCGGCAAGGCTCTGGCCGTGGGTGCGGACATCACCGACCGCACCCAGGCGGAGGCAGCCGTACACGAGACCGTCGAGCGATTCGGCCGACTGGACACCCTGGTCAACAACGCCGGCCTGATGCTCCTCGGCCCGGTCGTCGGCGCGGACGCGCAGGAGTGGGACCGGATGATCGCCATCAACATCCAGGGCCTGCTCCACACCACTCGTGCGGCCCTGCCACACCTGCTGCAGGCCGCCGAGCAGGGCCCACGCCGGGTCGCCGACATCGTCAACATCAGCTCGATAGCCGGCCGAGTCGCCTGGCCCGGCTACGGCGTCTACAACCTGACCAAGTTCGGCGTGAACGGATTCACCGAATCCCTGCGCCAGGAGGTCACTAAGCGGCACGTACGCGTCGGCGTCATCGAGCCGGGCGGCGTAGACACCGAACTGGGCTCACACAACCGAGCCGAAGTCCGCGCCGAAATGATCGACCCCTTCTACGAACAGACCGAGGTGCTGGCCCCCGAAGACATCGCGGACGGAGTCACCTACATGGTCACCCGCCCCCGCCACGCCGCAATCGGCGAGCTATGGATCATGCCCACCGACCAACCCTGACCAGCTGTCACCCCCGGTGATTGAGCGGCAGAACATAGGCGTTCATCAGCTGGGCTGTCGGGTGATTGCGGCTCGGGCTCGGGCTACCTTGATTGCCTTGGTAAGGGTTTCGATGTCGTAGGCGCCGTAGTGGCGTTGGCCGTTGATGAAGAACGTCGGGGTGCCCGAGACCCCGCTCAGGTCCGCCGACTCGACGTCGCGGGCTACCTTCTCCGCGTACGCGTGGCTCATCATGTCCTCGTGCATGCGCTCCTGGTCCAGCTCCAGCTCGGCGGCGTACCGGAGCAGGTGCATGATTTTGAGGTTTTCCTGGTTTGCCAGTAGGACGTCGTGCATCTGCCAGAACTTGCCCTGGGCCGCCGCCGCCTCGGCTGCCTCGGCCGCCAGCTGGGCCTGCGGGTGCACGTCGGTCAGGGGCAGGTGCCGCCAGACGTAGCGCAGGTCCGTGTCGGTGAGCAGGTCGCGCACCGCCGGTTCGGCCTGGCCGCAGTACGGGCACTGGAAGTCTCCGTATTCCACCACCGTGACCGACGCGTTCGCCGGGCCGCGGACGTGATCGCGCTCGTGGTCCACCTCGGGGATCAGGTCGATCAGCTGATCTGCGTCGCCGAGCAGCGCCCGGGCCCGGCGCTCGGTGGGCAGCAGCGCCGTGAGCCGGTAGACCGCCCAGGTCAGCGCCGAGGCCAGCACCGCCGCCGTGAGTACGCCGATCTTCGCCTCGGCCAGTTCCGGGCCCTCGAACGCGAGCGTCGCGATCAGCAGGGACACCGTGAAGCCGATGCCGGCGATCGTGCCGCTGCCCAGCACCGCCGCCCAGCCGACGCCCGCCCGGATCCGGCCCCGGCTCAGCTTGGTGACCAGCCAGGACACCGTCACCAGGGCGATCGGCTTGCCGAGCAGGTAGCCGGCCAGCACGCCCAGCGTGATCGGCGACCGGAAGGCGCGGGCGAGGAAGCCGCCGTCGATCACGATGCCCGCGTTGGCCAGGCCGAACAACGGCACGATCAGGTAGCTCGACCAGGGGTGGTACCTGCGCTCGAGGCGGTCGTTCGGCGACAGCGTCCGGAACAGGCCGGCCGTCGCCACCCGGGCCAGTTCCGGGGTGGGCTGCTCGCGGAACAGCTTGAACAGCCCGCTGGCTTGCTCGAGGTCCTCGCGGCCGGGCGTGTATGCCACCGCGATCAGGCCCATCAGCAGGCCGGACACCACCGGATCGACGCCGCTCTCGAGCATCGCGGCCCAGAGCGAGATTCCCAGCACGGCGTACGCCAGCGAGCTTCGCACCCGGAACCGGTTCAGGAAGAGCAGCCCGGCGAAGAAGACTCCCGCCAGGACCAGCGGCATCATCTCGATGTCCGCGCTGTAGACGGTCGCGATCACGACCAGCGCGACCAGGTCGTCCACCACGAACACGGTCAACAGAAAGACCCGGACCTGATCCGGTACGCCGCGGCCGAGCAGCGCGAGCAGGCCGAGCGCGAGCGCCGTGTCGGTGGACATCGCCACGCCCCAGCCGTGCGCGCCGGGGCCGCCGCGGTTGATCGCCAGGAAGATCAGCACCGGGATCAGCAGGCCGGTCACCCCCGCGAGGGCGGGCAGCACGAACCGGCTCCGGTCCCGCAAGTCGCCCAGGTCGAACTCGCGGCGCGCCTCCAGGCCGACCACCAGGAAGAACAGCGTCATCAGGCCGCTGTTGACCCACTCCCGCAGGTCCATCGCGATGCCCACGTCGCCGAACCGGATGGCGAACCCGGTGTGCCAGAAGGTCTCGTAGGAACCGGCCCCGAGGTTGGCCCAGAGCAGGGCGAGCACGATGGCCGCGACCAGGACCCCGGCACTTCCCGCTTCGGTACGCAGAAACGACCGCAAGCCGGTGAGGTCCCGGGTCCACCGGGTCCGCCCCGACATCCGTGCCACAAGCGATGGATCAGCCATGCTCGACTCGTCTCAGGAGGTGCCGGTCTGCGCGACATCGTAAGCCCGGGAGCGGGTCCGGCTATTCCATTCGCCGGCCCGTAGCCTGTCACCCGTGCCAGCCACGCCACTACGCACGCCGTACCCGCCGATCGAGCCGTACGCCACGCATCGCATCGACGTAGGCTCCGGTCATCAGCTCTACGTCGAGGAGGTCGGCGATCCGGCCGGCATCCCCGCGCTCTTCCTGCACGGCGGCCCGGGCGGCGGCCTCGCCCCGGGCATGCGCCGGTTCTTCGACCCGCGGCGGTACCGGGTCGTCCTGCCGGAACAGCGTGGCGCCGGGCGCAGCACGCCACTGGGCGGTCTGCAAGACAACACCACCTGGCACCTCGTCGACGACCTCGAAGTCATCCGCGAACGGCTCGGCGTGGACACCTGGCTGGTCTTCGGCGGCTCGTGGGGCTCGACCCTCGCCCTGGCGTACGCGCAAACCCACCCGGCCCGGGTGACCGGCCTGATCCTGCGCGGGATCTGCCTGATGCGCCGCAGCGAGCGGGACTGGATCTACCAGCGCGGCCTGCACCACCTGCAGCCCGAGGAGTGGGAACGGTTCATCGCGCCGATCCCGCCGGCCGAGCGGGACGACATCGCCGCCGCGTACCACCGGCGTCTGCTCGGAGCCGACCCGGCCGAGGCGCGCCGCTGCGCCGAAACGTGGATGCGCTGGGAGGCGATCAACTCGTCGCTGATCCCGGATCCCGCTCTGCTCGCGACGCTGACCGCGGACGCGACGGCGCTGCCCGCGGCCCAGATCCTCGCCCACTACGTCGTCAACAGCGCCTTCTGTGAACCGGAGACGCGGCTGCTCGACGGCATCGACCGCATCCGGCACCTGCCGGGGGTGATCATCCAGGGCCGCTACGACCTGTGCTGCCCGCCCACGACCGCCTACGACCTCGCCCGCGCCTGGCCCGAAGCCACCCTCCACATGGTCGCCGACGCGGGTCACTCCTCGCTGGAGCCCGGCATCACCGACCAGCTGATCCGGGCCACCGACCAGTTCGCGAACGACCATTCCAGCCCGCAGCGGCCGGTCGCCCGCGCATAGAGTGGCCGGATGGCGTTTGAGCAGCACGGGCACACCCACCGGCTGGACTGGGCGGACCCGACTATTCGCGAATGGGACTGCACGGTTGTCTTCGCCGATCCCGAGCAGGGCATCGTGCTCGACCGGTCGGCGTTCTATCCCGGCGGGGGCGGCCAGCCGCCCGACCACGGGGTGCTGATCTGGCAGGGCGTGCAGACCCGGATCGTCGACACCCGCAAGGGCGACGATCTCTACCTGATCCCGGCGCCGGGCGACCCGGTGCCGCCGGCGGGCACGGCCGTGCGCGGCGCGCTCGACGACGACCGCCGGAGCAGCCTGATGCGTACGCACTCCGGCCTGCACATTCTCTGCGGCACCGTGTTCCGCGACTTCGGCGCGCTGGTCACGGGCGGAAACATGCAGCCCGGCGAAGCTCGGATGGATTTCAACCTGCCCGAGGTGCCGGCCGGCTTCAAGCAGTCGCTCGAGGATGCGGTGAACGCCGAGATCGCGGCCGACCGCAAGATCGTGGCCCGGGTGCTGCCGCGCGCGGAGGCGCTGGCGATCCCGGATCTGGTCCGCACCCAGGACGCGCTGCCGCCGCTGGAGATGCCCGAGATCCGGGTGGTCGACATCGTCGGCCTGGACGTGCAGGCGGACGGTGGCACGCACGTCGCCTCGACGGGACAGGTCGGCCGGGTCCAGGTGGTCAAGGTCGAAAGCAAAGGCCGGCAGAATCGCCGCGTACGCGTAAAGCTCGTCTAGGTTGTTTCAGGTGAGCAACAGCGAGCTGTTCAGCGAGCAGCGGTCGGCCGAAGTCGTCGTGGCGAGCCTGGCGGAAACCCCGGATCCTCGGCTGCGGGCGGTGTTGTCGTCGTTCGTGCAGCACCTGCACGATTTCATCAAGAACGTCGAGCTGACCGAGGCCGAGTGGGAGCAGGCGATCGCCTTCCTCACCGCCACCGGGCAGAAATGCGATTCCGTACGCCAGGAGTTCGTGCTGCTCAGCGACGTGCTCGGGGTGTCGATGCTGATCGAGACGATCAACCATCGGGCCGGCGGGGCAACCGAGTCGACCGTGCTCGGCCCGTTCCACATGGTCGACTCGCCGCCCCGGGCGCTCGGCGACCAGATCTCGCTCGACGGCAAGGGCGATCCGTGCCTGGTCACCGGGCGGGTGGTCGGGCCGGACGGCGAGCCGATCGGCGGCGCGAGCATCGACGTGTGGCAGGCGAACGAGGACGGCTTCTACGACGTGCAGCAGCCGGAGTCGATCCCGGCGAGCAACCTGCGCGGGCTGTTCACCGCCGCCGAGGACGGGACGTTCTGGTTCCGCAGCGTGGTGCCGCGCTACTACCCGATCCCCACCGACGGGCCGGTCGGCGAGTTGCTGCGGGCCACCGGGCGGCACCCGTACCGGCCGGCGCACCTGCACTTCATCGTGCAGGCGCCGGGGTACGCGTCGGTGACCACGCATCTGTTCGTGGACGACAGCCCCTATCTGGAGTCGGATGCCGTGTTCGGGGTGAAACCGACGCTGATCCGCTCCTTCCCGACGGTGGACGATCCGGACCGGGCCGCCGGCCTGGGCCTGCCCAATCCGTTCCGGAGCGTGGACTTCGAGATCGCGTTGAATCAGGCGTGATGCACGAGTTCACCTATGAGGCGCTGCCGATGCGCGTCGTCTTCGGGCCGGTCTCCGGGGTCGGTGCCGAGGTCGCCGCGCTGGGGCTGAAGAGGGTCCTGGTGGTGTGCGGGCCCGGGCACGCCGCGCTCGGCCGGGAGGTCGCCGACCGGCTCGGCGCCGAGTTGTTCGCCGAGGCGCGGATGCACGTGCCGGTCGAGCTGGCCGACCGGGCGTCGGAGCTGGCGGTCGCGACGGGCGCGGACGGCTGCGTGACCGTCGGCGGCGGGTCGGCGATCGGGCTCGGCAAGGCGATCGCGCTGCGGCACGGCCTGCCGATCATCGCGGTGCCGACGACGTACGCGGGCTCGGAGATGACCCCGGTCTGGGGGCTGACCGAGAACGGGGTGAAGCGCACCGGCCGGGATCGCCGGGTGCTGCCGCGCAGCGTGCTCTACGACGCCACGCTGACCGTGTCGCTGCCGCCGAAACTGTCGCTGACCAGCGGCGTCAACGCGATGGCGCACGCGGTGGAGGCGCTCTACGCCCCGGATCTGACGCCGCTGATCGCGCTGCAGGCCGAGGAGGGCGTACGAGCGCTCGCTGCCGCCCTGCCGCGGGTGGTCGCCGACGGCGCCGACCTCGAGGCCCGCTCCGATGCCCAGTACGGCGCCTGGCTCTGCGGCACTTGCCTGGCCGCCTGCACGATGGGCCTGCACCACAAGCTCTGCCACACCCTCGGCGGCACGCTGGACCTCCCGCACGCCGACACGCACACGGTCGTCCTGCCCTACGTGCTCGCCTTCAACACCGCGTTCACTACCGCGTCGGCCGCGCTCGGGCGGGCCCTCGGCACGGATGACCCGGTCGGCGCGTTGTGGCGGCTCGGCGGCCAGGGATCGCTGCGGGAGCTTGGGATGCGCGCGGAGGACATCGACCGGATCGCCGATCTGGTGGTCGCGTCTTCCTACGCCAACCCGCGCCCGGCGACCCGCGACGACCTCGCCGCGCTGCTGCGGGCCGCGTGGCAGGGCGACCGGCCCTAGGAGCGCGGCCGTCGGCGCTCAGCCGGGGAGCACGCCGACGCCCGGGTGCTTCTCGCTCTCGGCCAGCAGCTTCTTGCGCTGCTTGGCGGGCAGGCGGTCGACGTAGAGCAGGCCGTTGAGGTGGTCGGTCTCGTGCTGTAGGCAGCGGGTGAGCCGCCCGCTGCCGTCGATCCGGATCGGCTCGCCGTGCATGTCCACCCCGGTGACGTACGCCGCGGCGGGCCGGCCGACGTCGGTCTGCGGGCCGGGCACCGACAGGCAGCCCTCGCTGTCGACGTCGAGCACCCGGCTGTCGCTGACGTGCAGCACCGGATTCACCACGTGGGCGACGACGTTCTTGCCCGAGGCGTCGGGGCAGTCGACCACGAAGACCCGGGCGTCCACGCCGATCTGGTTGGCGGCCAGCCCGACCCCGTTCGCCGCGTCCATGCTGGCGAACATGTCGGCGACCAGTTTCCGCAAGTCGTCGTCGAAGACGGTCACCTCGGCGCACGGCCGGTGCAGGATCGGATTGCCATATCGGGTGATCGGCCGCGGGGTGCCGGAACGCGTTTGCACGGCAGCAATCTTAAAGTCTCGCCCCGCCGTGGCCACCGGGAGCGGCCCGGTGGCCACGGCAGCCCTGCTACGCCGGGGGCGGCGGCGGGTTCTCGCCTTCGTCGGGACGCCCGCCGCGGCGCGCCGCCCGGGCTGCCGCGTCGGCGGCGCTGGTCGCCCAGTTGCGGGCCCGGCCGGCCTGGGTGCCGGCCCAGTCGCCCAGGTCGACCGCTCCCCCGGTGACCCGGCGGGCCAGCGTGATCAGCGGGTCCTGGGAGCTCTGGAACGTCTCCCGATAAGAGGCCGCGGCCGCCTTGATGTCGCCGGTGACCGAGGCGTTGCTGTCGCCGTCGCGGCCGGGGTAGTCGCCGCCGATGATCCGGGCGTACTCGCCCGAGTCGACCCACTTGCGCAGCTCGGCCGCGCGGGCCACGGGCACCGGGTGCGAGCTCCAGGCGGTCATGCCGATCTTGTGGATGCTGTCCCGCAGGTCGCCGCCGCCCTCGTATTCGGCGGCCTGCTCGAGGAACGCGGCCGTGTCGATCTGGGACAGGTCGCCGCCGCCGGCCAGCTTCATCAGCAGCCGCAGCGACGCGGCCGGGTCCTGGCCGGCGAGCAGCCCGGCCCGGTCGGCGGAGAGCTCGGCCTTGCGCCACCATTCGTACATCGCGGCGATGATCGCCCGCAGCGCGATGGCGCCGATCGGAATCCAGCTGACGTTGGTGACCAGCCGGGTCAGGATGATCATGATGGTCTTGTAGACGGCGTGGCCGCTGCGGACATGGCCCAGCTCGTGCCCGAGCATCGTGCGCAGCTCGTCGTCGTCCAGCTTCTCGACCGCGGCGGTGCTGATCACGATGAACGGCCGGTCCATGCCGATCGCCTCGCCGTGGATCACCGGCGCCTGGTTGACGTACAGCTCGGGCAGCTCGGCGACGTCCAGGGACGCGGCCGCCTCGGTGTAGCGCTGGTAGACGCGCGGATACTGCCGGTGGTCGACCCGGATCGAGCCGGCCAGATACGACAGCCGGAAGCCCCGCTCGTTCCACATCCCGAAGAAGCCCTTGACCACTTCGTCGAAGCCCCGCAGCTCGCGCAGGGCGGTCAGCGCGCCGCGGTCGGCCGGGTGCTCCCAGGCCCGGGAGCTGATCCCGGTAAGCGTGACCCGCGGCCGGGCCGGCCGGTTCTCATCGTCGATCGTCATCGCAGTCCCTCCGGTTCGGTAGCGACCTGCAGCATGGCTGCCGCGACCCCACAACCGCATCGGCTCCCGGCCGGACTTCCACCACCCCGACTGCAACTTTCGGCCGACCCGGCGTTGTCGGACCACACTGTTACGTTGCGGGGCATGCGCATCGCGAGATTCGCCGGCGACTTCGCCGCCGTGGCGGCCTGGACGGGCGAGCCCGAGGAGGGGCTCGACGGCGACGACTGGGTCGCGTGGGACGGGGCGGAGGTGGTCGGCTTCCTGCATCCGTGGCCGGCGCCGGACGGCAAGCTGCGGATCTATTTCGGCCGCACCCGCCCGGACGCCTACCGCCCGCTGGCGGACGCCGTGGCCGGCGAGTGCTACGCGATCCTCGACGACCCGGCCGGGGTGGCGGCGTTGACCGAGGCGGGCTTCCAGGTGAGCCGCCGCGAGAGCGGCTACGAGATCCCGGTCGCGCCGATCGCCGCGGCGGTCCCGGCCGGGCTGCGGATCGTCACCGCCGACCGGGTCGAAATCGAACCACTCGCCCAGCTCGACGCCGACCTGCGCGAGGACGTGCCCGGCACCGACGGCTGGCAGCTCGACCTGGACTTCTTCCGTGCCCAGACCTACGACTCGCCCTACTACGACCCGGGCACCTACCGGGTGGCGCTGGACGGCGACGACCTCGTCGGCCTGGTCCGGGTCTGGAACGGTCCGCGGCCCGAGCCGAGGCTGGGCCTGGTC
>Ga0307515_10008411_pt1 | contig 20119 bp, 7 predicted proteins | sample 17_EM_MG_FD_194513 | JGI IMG/M metagenome (GOLD analysis project Ga0307515, IMG submission 194513) | Populus trichocarpa ectomycorrhiza microbial communities from riparian zone in the Pacific Northwest, United States - 17_EM | ecosystem: Host-associated > Plants > Roots > Unclassified | place... | reverse complement strand
TTTTTAAAATACTAACTTCAAGAGAGCTCACCTCTTAGTTACCAAACCAATATCTTGAAATTTCGCATATGATTTTAATAAAATAATAGTAACAAAAATATTTAGCTAAATTTATCCAAGATATACCCTTAGCATTAAGATATATATATATATATATATATATATATATATATATATATATATATATATATATATATATATATATATATATCACTTAATCACTTCAAATCTTCCTTCCAAAACATTGTTCTTGGTGTATATATCACTTAATCACTTCAAATCTTCCTTCCAAAACATTGTTCTTATATATATATATATATATATAAACACACACACACCAAGAACAATGTTTTGGAAGGAAGATTTGAAGTGATTAAGTGAATAAAAAAGAAATTAAGGTGCCCAAAAGGATGACAAAAAGGGGAAGATTTCGTGTGATCAACTACCTTCACTACTACTCCAATTTTCTTTTGATCCCACCAACTAATCCTTATTTCTTTTGACCTTTTGAGAAGAAGTTTAGTAAAGCTGTTTACATAAACAATTAAAAGAAGTTGTAAGAGAGATCTGATAGCTTTGGTCGGTTCCATTAATATGTATTTTTACTCTCTTTTTTTCAGATTTCAGCCAAGTGGATGGTCTCCTCTTCTTCACTTTACACACTCAAGAGCCGATGATTTTGTTTATTGGAGTGAGTGAAAGAGGGAGAGAATAGTGTGATTTTGAAATCAAACGAGGGTTGACTTATGCTAGAGAAATTTGAGGAATCATGAACGTGATAGGCTCCACGAAATATTATTCAAAGGAGAACTCAATAGCAGGAAAGGTCAACTCTACTAGTACTTCTCTACCAAACATCAATGCCAAGACTTCAGGATAATTCTTTATATCCAAATTTACTCAAAAGGAAAAGGCAATCGATTCAAAGGAAAAGGGTATGGAACTAGTAATTTGAATGATCAATGAGGTATTCGGTAATACGATTGAAACTGTATTTTTTAAAAATTTAAATTTTTTAATTAATTTTTTTAATATTTTTCGATCATTTTGATATACTAATATCAAAAATAATTTTTTTAAATTAAAAAAAAAACACTTTAAACTATAGCGGTTACCTTCCTCTCGTATACTCTCCAAGGATACTAAAGAGGGCATAAACTAAGCCTAATTACTTGGAGTTCATCATCATGATGATGATCATCTCATACCTTGTATATTTTTCAAACTGTATCATATGTGTATTGATGAGGAATATGTGGACCCTCGATTGTTTCCAACGAAGGGACATGATTAATTTCTTTTATTTAATTAGGAAGGGTTACTATTACTATTACTATATTGTACTACAACAACAATAGCATTACCGAGAATGATAATTACTAACTAACAACTACCTTCAAAACAATTATATTTTCAATAAATTAGAGATGGATTGTTTACACTCAAAGCAAAACAATTTTTTTAAAAAAGATCAATGCCTTATTTTTCAAGCAAATCGAATTTCAACCAAACATTAACTTCAATATATGAGAATTCTCTTTGTGTTCTGCAACCTCTTTGGCCTATGTTGTATTTATTGTATTGAATTAACTGTTTTACTATGTTGCACCTTTTGTTGAATTTTACAGTAAAAAAATTGATTTCGAAAGGAAGATTATATAATAAAAGAGGTAAAGGTGAAAGTGAAAAGAGTTTAAAAGTTTAGAAACCATTGTAACAAATGGAACAATTTTTCATCTCCTAAGGGCATAATAGTTGATAACAGTTGTCATATCTTCTCGAGAGCGCGATGTTGTGGCAACCCTTCCCGGGTGAGTTGAGAGGTTTTTAGTGGAATAAAAATTCGTTATCTAATATTATGGTTACTAGAAATCCTTACTAGTCTTTAGAGATTCTAGGCAAGAGACTGGTTGTGTAAAGGAAATGTATTAGCATCCTTAGTACGTCTTACATGAGATAAGCTGCGTCGTTTTTCTTTGTTTGTGGTTGCTATGATCTGATGGTGTTTCTTAATTCTATCAGCCTGTTATGTCGAGTTTGTTACGATGAACAAATTCTGATTTTTTATATCAAGAACTTGATTTAAAAGATTCAAGATTAAAAAGATATCAAAAGAAAGCAAGCTCATTCACAACTTATGTGTTGTGAAGAGGCTAAAGTTAGAAATCCAAAGAGATTTGGTAATTATTGAAATTTCACCTTTTGGTATTTCAATGTCTATGACTCTTATATCATAAGATATAAATTGAAATATCCCTAATTATTGTTGAGGTTTCTTTTCAACAAACTTGAATTTTGAGTACTTTTGTGTCATCCTTAATATTTCAGATAAAAAAATCCCTTATAGATTTTTTTATCTTTATATCAAAAGTGAATGAGTCATATTACTCCAAATAATATGTTGGATATTAATATCATATAAGTTTTTTTATCCTCATATTAAAAGTGAGTAACAGATTTTACAAAAAAAATATTTTTTTATTTTTTGAAATATAGGCTAAAATCCATGCAATACTTTTTTATATTTTTTGATTTTTTAAAAAATTTTAAGACATGCTCAGATATATATATATATATATATATATTTGGTCATTTGCAAAAAAAAGATCATTGTTGTAAAATATTTTTTATATTATTTTTATAAGGCTTTGTTTGGTAAGAAATCATTTTTTTGTTTAAATAAAATTGCCACAATAGACTTAAAAGTATGTTCGCCAAACATACCCTTAAGTAAAAAAAAATTCTTTATAAAAAAGATGAAAACTAAACAAGACCCCACCCAACTAACCCGAACTTGACTCGATCAGGTTGACTAAAAATCTTTGGTTCGACCATAAACCAAAATAAAAAGACTAGTATGACAAAAAAAAATTCAAAACTAAAAAAAATTAAAACATATAACATATCAAACTTGCAAAACATGAATTTTTTATTTCAAAAACGGATCAAAACCCAAAAAACTCAAGAACATGAATTATAAGCCTAGTAAACATGAATTAAAATCCAGACCAGATATGAACAATCCAATGATATAGGCAAGTTGAAAATCGATCAATGAACAATAATTAAGCATCAAATATCATTCATTATCAATCAATAATCATGATTTGATCAAAATAGATTTTGGTGCAAAAATAAAATCCTAGGATTAAAACTCAGAAAAAATAGTTATTGATGTAAGTTAACCCTTGATTATTGATTAATCAAGTCTCACAAAATTGTTGGTGCAAAGAATCGGACCAAAACTGGTCCAAATCATGTAATAAAGATATTGTTCTTTTCAAAAACATGAAGAGCAAGAACCTAGAATTGCCCAGAAATACCCCAACTATTGTCGAAGTCAAAATTTTGCCTTGCAAGCCCAAAAACCAAGCTTTTTTGGTTCAAAAAATCACATTAACATTGTTACACATGATTGAACTAACATGAACAACAAACAACACTAAATCATCAAAATCATGCCTAATATTCCAATTCTCAAAACTTTCAAATTATAACAGTAAGTATATTTAATAATTTAGTGTTCAAAAATAGCATTTTAATATTCAATAAAACTCACACAAACCCATAAACCAAGAACATGTATCAAAGCAAACATTAAAAGCACATTGCCACTTTTGGTAGGTTCCAAAACTATTTCATTCCAAAAAAATATAATCACAAACATATTTTTTTTTTGCATCCAGTAATATTAATAACAAAATCAAATTAGAATTGAGTTAAGAAAAACATTATTTTTATGCATTCGTCAAAATCTTATCTCAACACAATGTAATACAAAAATAAATTCAAAACATCATTAAAATATGCAAGGAAAAGTTATAGGTGTGTCTTATAAACATCACCTACTAATTTAGAGAAGGTTTATACATTTGAAGTTTCACTCAATGGTTGGTATCCCTTTTACTCTCTTTTGCAAGATTTTGTCTCCATAAATTTCTACCATTTTGAAGCTAAAGAAACTCTTATGCTCTGCTAGTCATCCTTCACAACTAGTATTTTTTTATCTATATTTTTCTCTCTTCTTTCTCCCAACACAATTTCATTTTTTCCATTAAAATAAGATATATTACCTCATACTTAATTAATTGTGTTATGTGGTACCGTAAAATAAAACAATTAAAATATTTGATGATAAACAATGAAGTTCTTTTGTAAATAGATATATTGTTGCATTCCTTAAATTAAAATGATGATTAAGAACATAAATTTATTATAAAACTTTTATTTGCTACATTAAAATGAAAATCCATATTATTATATTATAGAGGGAATATCATATTAATTTAGTATAGCTTTTATACACATATTTATTTCAACTTTAAAGTCCTATAAGAATTAACTTATTTACATACTTCATATCATATATAGCCTATATATAACAAGGTAAAATATTCATTATTGTACATAAAAAGTGTAAATAATTATGTATATATTTAATATAGAAAATAAATAGAATTGGGTAAATATGTAATTTTTATGATTTCATAACACTAACACTAAAAACTCAAATTTTTACTGCAAATTTGCAATAATTTTTTTATATAAAAAATGGCGTTGCAAGAAAAAAGAGAGATAGCTGCAAATTATAGATCTACTTCCAAAAAGTCTAAACATTTTATTTTTATTTTATTGAAAATATATTCTCACTAAAAATAATTATACTTTTTGTAATAATGTGTAAAATATCATGAGATTTAAGTGTAAAAAAACAAATCGGTCGCTGTCTAGCTCTGTGGAATATAATTAAATCGAAGGATATACCACCACGAGGCACCCTACGGGTTATGACCTATACAGACGCTTTTGCATAGGTCTCAGGGACAGGGCCACGAAGTGGCGTTCAAAACGGCGAGTATAACGGGCACCACACCCGGTGTTCACGACAACTACCTATTCAATGTCTGCCACTATCCCATGAACTGTCGTGGCTTTGTTAAAAAGAACCGAAGCTTGATTTTCCACAATGACAGACTCTACGTGGCTTCTTACAGGTGGACGAGTCCTGGCACCTTCACTGATTGAAGGCTACTGTTGTTTACAGTAGTCGCACATTAATTTGTTGCCCAGTACTATATATGCTGTGCTTGCCCTATCCAAACATTATACCTAAAAAGCATTTACAGGCTTTATGTCAATAGGTTGGTCCATGACTGTAACGTAAAATGACAAATATTGGATAGGTTCACTCCTCAAGGGAAAGGATATGATGGTTACATTTCTATTAGTAAAGGGATGGTCGGGAGATGGATAATAATTGCAGTTTAAAATATATTTTTTTAAATATATTAAAAATAATATTTTTAATGTTAACATATTAAAACAATTTAAAAATATAAAAATAATTAATTTTAAATAAAAAAAATTAAAATTTTAAAAAACATGATTTCAATTACGTTTTCAAATACTATCTAATTTTTCATAGTTTGAAATGTGGTTTTAATGATATGTTATGATAGATTTATTATGTATTTTGTATTATAAAGAATGATTTCTTTTTAAAATTATTTTTTAATTAAAAATATAATATTTGTTTTTAATTTTTAATATTATTACATTAAATAATTAAAAAGTACACAAAAAAAATTTAATTTAATATTTTCTAAGTAAAATGTATTTTTAAAACTAAATTTTGCATAAACAAATTCATACATCAATGATGACCCACATTTCTCAACCGCTTCTTTTACAGAGAAATAGAAGAGAAAATCAACAAAATAATATATATATATATATATATATATATATGTTTTAAATAAAAAATAATTGATTTTTTTCTCCACTCTCCTTCCCTCCACTCTCTACTCTTATTCAAATAAAAGAACTAAAATGCAAATGCTTTATTTTCCCCCTCTTTTTTCCTCCCTCATTTTCTCTCGAACGTACACTATGTAATCATAATTCCAAATATTTATGAGGAAATTACTTAACTGTCCTTGTATTTCTAATAAGTGTCCTTGTATTTCTATGGTTAAAGTAATAATTATCTAACAGGCTATAATTACTTTTATTTTCTTCATCTGACAGTACTAAAGTGATGTAATGTACAAGCCACTCAACTTTTTCTATTAATTCGAATGAAAATCATAGTTAAAAGGATATATTGAAGAAATATCATTTTATCAATGAATTAATTGCATAATTAAAATATAAGAACAGTCTTGAATATCCTCTGCATCGAGTCATTTCTTTTATTTCGTCATCAATATATCAATAAAGTATTAGTTTTAAGATATTATTATATTTTATAAAGATGAAAATATAAGTTTGATACTTAAAAATCGTATTTATTGGAAGAAGTCATCATAAATTCTGAACGAAACTAATCTTATTTTTTAAAAGGGTATGAAGATATCCGGATAAAAACCAAAAACAATTTCTCCAATTTCTTTAATATTTTTAATCATGTAGGTTTTCAATTTCCCCCATCCTTTAACAATGCTTTAGCCGTTTACTTGTCATTATTCCCGAGTTTAATACTTCGCTGTTCTTTAATGCGTGATTATTCCAATTTAAAATTATCTATCGCATCTATAAACTGATTTTTATTTAAGAAGATTAATATTCCAATTTAAAATTGTTGTTCACGTGAGTTGGGATAATTTCCCTTCAAGTTGAAACCTTCAATCCCATTAAAGTAAATCTTTCCTTCCATTTCTATTGCCAAATAATCGTCGACAATCAAACATCTCACCCTAACAATTACAAATGGAGTCGCCATTACCATTAGGGTAAGCATTATCATCTATGAAAAGTACACGCAAAACAGAGCACGAATGAAGCCACATCTTCCTACACTCTCTATAAAGAAATGCAGAGGAAGTTGAACTGAGTCGGGCCACCATGCAAGCTGAGGGTAGAGATCCGGTATGGTTAATCCTACATACAACAAGATTTGTTGTTTGATATGAGTCATCCATTAGGCCAAATTTGTTTTGAATAAATCAGAGCCGCTTGAAATGGTATTCAGATGATTTTAAACTCATTTTGAGATAATTGGATCATTCTTGATGCAATTGTGTGTCTAATTGTTGAGCTAATTTTAGGGTATTTTATTGAAGAAGAAGAAGAAGAAGTGGTACACGTTAATTGAAGAAAAAAGAGAGTAACGTATGCCAGATTTTGAGACCCAGGTAAAAGAAGATGTTGAAAAATAAGTGGTACACGTTAATTGAGAAATTAAAACATGCCATATTTTGAGGACTGAGTGAGAGCCTAAGTACAAATACTTACTGAGTCGATGTTACCGCTAAACACAAGTGGATACAATAAGTGATTGCCTCGCCAAGTATTTATTATTGGCTAAGACGAGTATGGAGATAAAAGCCGATTGACTTTCATGGAGTTGTCCTAATGATAAAGTGAAGAGACTTATAAAGTAAGTATGATAGGCTCTTAGGTAGGAGCAGAGGGCATGCATAGGCTATTGAGTGCGTAGAATCTTGTGTGAGTTCTTGAAATGATGAGCTCTTGAATGAATTTTAACACTCAACGGTATGAAGAGAAGTGCATATTGACTTTCATAGGTTGCCCCATGATAACAATGGAAAGCTAGTTGGACTTTTTGATGAAGAACGGTGTTGACTCATGGAGGAGCAAGTCACCACACTTATGTTGGAGTAGAGGACAGGCACACAGACTCCTGGATGAGTAGGTTCTTGTAAGATCAGCGAGCTCCTGATAAAATTGAACACTCGTTTCTTGTAAGATTGTCATATATCACACGAACATGAGCTTGGAAGACGAACCACTCAAATCAAGTGGGAGTTTGTCATTTGTCTACAGCAGGATATTGTTAAGAGTGTGGATATAAATGGCTCAAGTAAAAGGATGCATGCATGGTTGCATGGAAAGCCAAGTCATGAATGAAAGCTAAGATCAAAGATGGTTGTATAAAGATGTCGAAGATGGTAGCCATGATAGCTAGAAATGTGCAGGAAATGCAGAGGAGGTGGCTGCCATTATTTGCTAAAAACATGGGTGGCTTGTTCCTCATTTTCACCTAGAAATAGAGAGCTTAATTGTAAGGGTAGAAAATAAACAGCAAAGCAGTATGGAGAATGAGAGTGTAAGAAAGAATTACACAGGTATTGAGAGAAGAGAGAGGTGTTTCTTCTCCTCCATTGTTGTAATTTGTATTCTCTCTTTCTATGGTGAAATGAGTTGCTTTTCACCTATTGATCTTAGATTTCTATACCTAGCACTGTAAGAATTTTACAAATTATGAATTTATGAATTTTACAATATACTCATACATACATACATACATACATACATAGTATATACACACATGGAATTTTTCATCAAAGCTGTAAGAAGATATTTAAATAAATAACTATTACAAGTAAGAAGTTAGAAAAGTATTTGATATATATATACAAACACATGGGATTTTGCCACTTTGCGTGTGACTTTAGTCCGTATTTTATCCGATCCAGATTATATACACCTCGATTAATTTCTCGAGACCCTGAAATTAACAATTAAATTAGAATCTAATGATCCTGAAATTTATGGTACTCGAAGTATTAACAGAAATAAATTTAAAGTCTAACTAATTAAATTATATCTTTTAAAATTAATTTTATTTTATTATTGGCTACAATTATTGCGAATCTTATGAGGGTGCATCCCCATCTCAAAAGAAAAGAAAAATTAAAAAAAAAAGAGGTGCAATCTCTTCTGGAATACAATACAAACGATGGGACAGATTACTTCTTCGCTAAAGTAGTCCGCGAAAGTTTTTTTAGGAGTCAAAGGTTGACCCATCATCATATCCTTTCTGGACAGGTGTCTTGTGTTGGATGCTGAACAAGGTGCCCATGAGCAACTCTTATTTAGATATATCGAGAGATAAGTTTGGATTAGATTTCAAATCAAGTTTGATAATTCATATCTTATTTCTTACATACCATGTAATGTAAAGTAATTATTTATATAAAAACTCATCTATTTGAATTGATTGGGTTTAATATCTATATTTATTCTAAGATTATTATTTATTATTAAAAAATGATATATGTATAGATAAAAATAAGTTTGGATTGAATTTCGAGTAAGATAATATTCATTACATAAGTAAAGTAATTAGTTATACAAAAATTAATTCTTTTTGAATCGATTCTAGCTTAATATTTATATTTATTTTAGTATTATTATTTATTATTAAAAAAATAATATATATATATATAGGGATATATTTGAATGGAATTTCAAGTTAAATAATATTCATATCTTATCTATTGTTATATTATACATATACCAAAGTAAAATAATTATCTATACAAAAACTCAATTACCGTTTAATATCTATCAAATTTGGATCATAATCAATAACTACCGTACCAGCATCATAAATACTAAAGCCTATTATTATCATTATTATTATTAAATAAAGATATTTTTTTTTATTAATGTGAATATCCGGGTTAATTTGTAAGCACCTCAACTAATTTCACGGGCCCTGAAATTAACGATTATAGAAATCTCCGATGATCTTAAGATTTATAAAACTCAAACTAATAATTTTTATAAAACAAATCTAAAATCTAATTAATTAAACTACAACCCTTATTATTTTAAAAAAAGATACTTGGGTTGGGGAAGATATGAGTTCAGGTCACTCTATATAAAACAAAACACGGTCGGAAGAAAATCATGTGATGCAGTCTCAAGTTCAATGTTTTGTCAAATCAATCTTGGAAATTTCTTTTCTAATATTGAACCTTCTGTTTCATATTACAGTGGATTAGGCTCCCACATCCAACTCAAGTTCATTATATTGATGCTCCTTGTTGCATGCCTCGTGTCCATATTATCCTCTACGCCATGTTTCATAAATAGGTGTCACGGCGATTCGTCAGGAGTTAAGCTGAATTTTTGAATTTCTTAAAGACAAAAAAAAAAAAAAAAAAAAAGGATAATTCCGGGGGGTGCTAGGGTATTTTAAAAAAAAAAAAAAAATTTACAACTTAAGTAATAAACCTCATTGGGCTCAATAAAATGATTCCATTAATTAATTATATTATAAAAAAAAATCAACACTAAATAGACCAAATTTACAAAGAAAATGTAATAACGAATAATACATAGAAAAAAAATGCTTGCTAAAGGAAAAAAATCATAAAGCTTAATTAAAAAAAAAAACTCAATGTTAAAGCATGATAAAAATAACAAAAAAAACCAATCCGAGTTAACATGGCACAATCATGATCTAAGTTGTAAGGCCGGATTATCCTCGTAGTAAAACAATAAAAAAATATAAAGATTCTTAATTCTCAAAAATCCAAATATAAAAGGATGAAAAAAAAAACAAGGCAACTAAATGATCTTTAAAAAAATTAAACACTAGCAAACCTAGATAAGCTCGTAAAATCTATGGAACAACCTATATAAGGCAAAACAACAAAATATTTGAAGCTCAATTATATATTTAAAAAATGTTGAAACATGGAGTTGGAAAATATTGAATGTTGAAAAATAACCTAAAAAACGATTTGAGCTAACTTAGGCAAACTTGTCGGACACGCGATCTAGGTAATGAGACTGAGATAACATCGTAAAACGAAAAGCAAAAAAAAATCATGAATCTCAATCTTCAACAAACTCAATGTTGAAGGATAAAATAACAAAAAAATGATGTAAAAAAAGATTAAAAAAAGATTGATGTCAATTTGGGTTAACATTTCATACCCATGACATGAGACTAAAATCACCACAACAAAAAATATTACGAAGTCTAATTCCCAACCAACCTAGTTTTGAAGGATGAAATGAAAAAAAAATAATTTTAAAAAAGATCTAAAAGGATAGCTATTAAAAGAATAAAGACCAAATTTGACATAAAAATAAAATGAAACAAAATGCTTAGGGATGAAATTGAAAAAGAAATCAATTAAGAAAAGAATAAAAAAATAGCTATCAAATGAATGAGGATCAAATTTGATGTAAAAATCAAATGAAATCAATTGCAAAGGAATGGATTTTTTAAAAAAAAATAAAGAGCAATCAAAAGAATAAGAATCAAATTTGATATAATTAACAATTAATATGACACTTTTCAAATTTTACAAGCAAGCAAGCTAAGAAAGAAAAGAGGGAAGAGAAAAAAAAGTTTATTAGAACCCAACTGTCATGATGTCGTATACACACGTCTAACCATTAGAAAGGGTGACAAGGCGCTTCCAACTCTACCTTATAAGCTAGTGTTTGACTGCCGTCTAAAGACGGTGGAAGCTTCCCATATGTGCCAGCCTAGTTGTCCTCCCTGTTTATCTCAATCCCCACATTTGTTTTATGTTCAATTTTGATCTCTTAATACTAAATTGTTTTAAATTAGCCAAAATATATTTTATTTCACAAAACCAAGTTCAACCGAGTACCAGAAAGTTTCCTTGATATTGCAAGATCTTTATTTCAAGTTGAAAAAAAAATACAAAGTCAAATCCCAAATGAAGTCAATGTGAAGGGATAAAACTGAGAAAAAAAGGTTGAGGGACTAAAATTAAAAAAGGAACATGAACTTTACAACTATTATTGCAAATCAATCCCTAAAAGGGACTGAACATTTTTGTTTTTTGGATAATGCTCCTCTCAAATCCCCCCTTATTTTTGTGTGCGAGACTCCCTCACCATTTGTACGCAATATAATTCCCCCCTCCCCCAATTTCATGGTCCCCAAAAAAACATGGTGACCAAGCAATCCAAAATCACTTTAGTCCCTTAGTTTCTTTTTGTTTTTCACTTTTGGTCTTCTTGTCCAAATATTTTTTTCTTTTTGATTTTTTTTAAAAGAAAATGAAAATGTCAACGTCGACTTAATAAGAAAAATAAATAAATGATTTTGAAATAAGCGTTTAAAAACTAAACATATCGAAAGTAAATTTTTGAATTTTTAATTCTTTTGAAAAGATTCTGAAATGCAAAAAACAACGCAAATTCATTAAAGATATATATATATATATATATATATATATATTTATTTATTTATTTTGTTTTTTTGCTATTTTTTGGATTTTTTTCAAAAAACTATGAAAAAAATGGTAAAAAATTGAGCTATGACATAACCCATAATTTCTTTCATTATAACATAACTAAGTTATCAAATCAAAATCAATTACATCAAATTACAAACAAATTTAAATTTACCTAAATCACAAACAAACCCTAAAATAGAAATCAAACTTTAAATCTCTATGAAAAGGTTGCCAAACACTAAAATATACAATAAAACTATATTACAAATACTAAAAAACAACAATATATTAAATTAAAATATAAATAAGTAGGTTTGTTTTCTTGGTATAAAGAATATTTGGAGAAAATTTTACCAAGACATAATGTTGACACTATGAAATGTTAGGTGGCTGAAATTTATAATCATGAGACTTAGATTTGTGTCAGAATAGAAGGGAGAGGTTGTTGTTATGATTTGTGAAGAAAAAAAGAGAAGAGGGAGGGGGAGGAAGAGAGAAGGGAGGGGGAGGACATGGATGTGACTGGTTATAACACTTTTAGATTTATCGATAAAATTATTGATAGTAATCTTATTGGTTATTGATGACGTGTTGTTTTGGCGACGGATTCATAGAAAAAAATCTTTTTATTTTTTAATTATTTTATTTTGTTGATGGTTCTGTTGGTATTTATTGACAAAAATAATTCCATTGCTATTATAATTAGGAATTTCTGACCAAAATATTTTATTATTATAATAATCCAAAAATATCGGTAAAATATTTTGTGAGCAATTTTATTAGTGTTAGATAATTTTACGGTAGTGTTGCGTGTAAACGTGAGATTTTACTCAACAAAGAATGAAATCCATTTTATATTAATAAATTTTTGTCGTTCACAACTTTTACCTGAAAAAATTCAATGCATTCATAATTTACCTGCACATTTGCACCACTTTAAAAATTGGAATTCAAATTCACTATTTGTGAAACAGAAGCAAACACAATGAATTTCTGACAAATAATAAATAAGTAAACAAGCAAGTTGAGATAATTTTATTAGCTACTGTAAATGAGCACCCATAAGATATCATTCGATTTTGGACCTCAATATCAAGAAAATTTCATAGACACAAATTGAAACCTTGAAAATATATAAATGGCTGGGCATACTCTCTTAAAACACAATTAGAGAGCACAAAGTAAGTGGAACTAATGCTCCACTTGGGTGGTAAATATGGCCCATGTATGCCACTTCAAGAGATGACATACTAACTACATTGGCAATGATTCACGAGCGTCTGGCTTGTATTTGGCTACATGTACGGTCCATTGTACCCAGATAATTTCACACCAATCTACGGTTAGTGGAAAGAAATTTCTAGACTTTAGTTTATATGCTTAGCTAGTTACTGTGGATTGTTTGTGGGGGGCTTCTTGCTTAGCTAAGTTTTTGAGCAAATCATGGGACCATGCCACTATAGTGCAGTACTAGCTCGTGAGTCAGTTGACGAGGAGTGCTGATAAGAGAAAAAAAATCGGCAGCGAGGAAATGAAGGATAACATTATAAATATGGGGGCTAACCATCTTCTTAGCTTGTCTCAAAATCATAAAAGCAGTCCCTTTGAAGATAAGCTAGAAGCTTTTATTGATTTCAGCATAATATAATAGTATTTTTTTTTTCTTGGATTTGGAGTTTGTCAAGTAGTGTTTTTCTTTCTTGTGTCTAATAGACAAGGTATATTGATATATAAAGATCACTAATTTTTAGATAGAACAGAGAAGTTTTAAGACACAGAATATTAACTATGGATAATAGTGTGGAGAAGACAAGAATGAAGTTTAAACAAGATTCTTTGTCTGGTGCTGTGGAGGAGACGTCTGTTGATTGGAGAGGCAGAATCTGCAAGTCTAAGCATGGTGGAATGGCTGCCGCTGTTTTCGTTCTTGGTTTCTCTCTCTCTCTCTCTCTCTCTCTCCTCTTTCTCCCCCCCTCTCACCCTCCCTTTAAGTGTGTATTTTTGTGCATATATATGTACTTAGTTAATAGTTATACACATCATAAAAATTCCTCACTATATATCTTTTAAAATATTGAGCTTGTCTCCATGCATGCCTAGTTTGTAACTCTCTCGTTTCTCTGTAAGAACTGAGGAACAGTGAGGTTTCACAAACTATGAAGTGGTTAATGGTCTTTAGGTTCCCCCACAGTATATAACCTTGTTTCGGCAAGGCTATATGATTGATTTTGTTATAGGGTTCGGTGTGGTATTCCTTGTCTTTTATTTTAATACTGTTTGTATATTCTTGTTTCTTTTAGCAGTTCAATAATCATACATAAAAACAAGACAGAATTTTCATTAGAAAAAAGTGACATTTTCATTGTTTGCTATTATGATTCAGGGCTTCAGGCTTTTGAGATGATGGGAATTGCTGCTGTTGGGAACAATCTCATTACATATGTGTTCAATGACATGCACTTTCCTTTGTCAAAGTCCGCGAACATAGTCACGAACTTCGTAGGAACTGTCTTCCTCCTATCCCTCCTTGGTGGGTTCCTCTCAGATTCTTACCTTGGGAGCTTTTGGACCATGCTGATCTTTGGGTTTGTGGAGCTCTCTGTAAGTACTCCTTTTTTCTTCCGACATTATCTTTTATTTTGTACTGTCTAAATCTTTTAAAACTCAAACACTATCTACAAGTTGCCTATCTAAGATTCTTTTGTCTGTCTAGAAATATAGAGGCACCTATATTTTATTATCCTTCAAAATAATCTTACCGTAAATAAGAAATCTATTGAACATCCCGCATAAGTTGAATATCCTCGTCATTCCATTCTTATATATATATTTAGAAGAATCCCCATGTTGTATTCTTTTTTATTATTTTCCTATAATTGTTTTCTGGCCCCGAAGGAGCTAAGAAATTCCCACATGAAAAATATTCAATCATTCTTCTTCGAAGTATTCACCCCCATTAATCCCCCCCCCCATGCTACAGGGTTTCATATTATTGTCCGTTCAAGCCCATCTCCCGCAGTTGAGGCCACCTAGCTGTGATATGGTATCTGATGGAGTTGACTGTGTGGAAGCCAAGGGCTACAAGGCTTTGATATTCTTTTTGGCGCTCTACTTGGTGGCTCTAGGAAGTGGATGTCTAAAACCAAACATAATTTCTCACGGGGCAGACCAGTTCAAGAAGGAAGACCCCAAGCAATCCAAGAAGCTCTCCACCTACTTCAATGTAGCCTATTTTGCTTTCTGCATTGGAGAGCTTATTGCCCTAACAGTTCTTGTTTGGGTCCAAACCCATTCAGGAATGGATGTTGGTTTTGGAGTCTCTGCTGCTGCCATGGCTGTAGGATTGATTTGCTTGATTTCAGGTTCATTTTCGTACAGGAACAAGCCTCCTAAAGGAAGTATCTTCACTCCATTTGCTCAGGTAATCTCATTTTCCTTACTTCTTTAACTTTGAATGCTTTATAGACTTTTTATGTTTAATTTTACAAGTTAGGAAGGCTTTTTACCTCTGGGTTGTGAGCAAAAAGCATGCAAGTCTGCTTTTCCTACTTAACTCTTTTCCCCCCTTTGATTTAAGCTTAACCTGAACCTAAGTCCATCCCTCTCCCTCTTGCTTTAAAATAGAAAAGTGTGTGTGGAGATTAAAAGTTGTTTTTTTTTTTTACTTTTGATTAACTATATATCCACCAGTTTCTTTCTCTCCAATTGCTATCAGATTTTCCTTTTGCCTGATAATTCAACATCTTTTGTAATTTTTCTGTGGCTCAGGTTTTATTTGTTGTTTCTTTTCTTGGTTCAGATTCAATCTTTGTGACTATAGAACTAAACTAGTGCATATAATTTGACTAATCAAAGGCTATGTCTGGTTTCCTTTCCCTGATTAAAATAACATTAATCCTTAATATTTAATATTACAATTAGCTTTATTTAATATAAAGGGCATACAGCTTAGTGATCTATGTTATGACTTCATGCACCATGTCCTTGATACACATCTGATTCAAGGATCATCGCATCCTGCGCCTCGTTTTTTATTCCTGAATAAAAAAAATAAAAAAAAAGCTAGTTGGCATCACCATATACATGCCACCGCCCATGATCTACCTGCTTTGTTATTTTTAATTTTTCAATATATGTCTACAATTGTTTGTCTCCTTTAATTCTTTGATTAATTTTCTATTCTCTTCATTAGGTTTTTGTTGCTGCAATAACAAAAAGAAAGCAAATCTGTCCCTCGAACGCACAGATGCTTCATGGCTGCCACAACAATGTGTCAAGCCACGTCCCAGCAACGTCAACTGATGCCAGCAACTTGCTTCATACTGAAAAGTTCAGGTAGGATACCAAAAATGAAATCAAGATTTTATAATTGTAATTCAAAATTTCATTGATTTGTGATAATTTTGCTCATTTTAATTTGATCATGTCAATGCAACAATAGTACTGATTACTGAGTGTCTATCCTAATCAAGTAGATCTATATATATGTAGAGACTTTTACATTGTTTTTGGCTAATATTTTAGTTAAAAAAAATAGATTTTATATGTTGAAAAGATAAAGTTGACATGACATAAAATAAATATGTTTTTAAAATATTTTTTAATAAATTTATTAAAATATAAACTATAAAAAGAAATATCTTTTTTTATTATTGTCTAAGCTGTCTAATTGTAATTTTTTTTAATGGTTGAATTCTTCAAATTAGTACAGGTTCCTGGATAAGGCCTGTATCAGAGTCCAAGATGGAAGTGAGGCAAGTGAGAGTACCTGGAGATTATGCACAGTGGCCCAAGTGGAGCAAGTGAAGATACTTATCTCAGTCATTCCCATATTTTCCTGCACTATAATTTTCAACACTATTTTAGCACAGCTTCAAACTTTCTCTGTTCAACAAGGAAGTGCTATGAACACACGGATCACAAAAAGCTTCAAAATCCCTCCAGCTTCACTTCAATCCATCCCTTACATCATGCTTATCTTTGTTGTCCCTCTCTATGAAACTGCCTTTGTACCATTTGCTAGGAGAATCACCGGGAAAGATTCTGGAATCACTCCTCTGCAAAGGGTTGGCGTTGGACTCTTTATCGCAACATTTTCAATGGTTTCAGCTGCAGTAATTGAAAGGAAGAGAAGAACCTCAGCTCTGGATTATCAGGAAACGTTGTCCATATTTTGGATTGCTCCCCAATTTCTCATTTTTGGTCTCTCAGAGATGTTCACTGCAGTGGGTCTTATAGAGTTCTTCTACAAACAGTCCTTGGAAGGGATGCAGTCCTTTCTAACTGCCATGACTTATTGCTCATACTCATTTGGCTTCTACCTGAGCTCCCTCCTTGTTTCTCTAGTGAACAAAATTACCTCTAGCTCTTCTAGTGGTGGCTGGCTTAGTGACAATGACCTAAACAAAGACAAGCTAGACCTTTTCTATTGGTTACTAGCTGTCCTAAGTCTCATCAACTTCTTTAATTATCTTTTTTGGTCAAAATGGTATTCTTACAATCCATCTCTATCACATGATCACTCTCTTGGACAAGACATAGAGAGCCAAAACTTCAACTCTTCTAAGCGTGTTGGACCTGAAAATACTATATCTTGAAATAATGATTTTACTTTAGTTTTCCCTTGACCTATATGTCTTACTATTGTATATTGTAGAGCAAGTGAACCCTAGGTAAGCTTTTTAATTAAGTTGCAGACAACACGGATCCGTTTGTTTCTGTGTACCACCGCAAAAACAAACATAATCTTAGTGTATATTTGTTTGTATGGTCAATCACGCGGCATAAACAGACAGACCCTTGGTACACCAGCTAGATTGATATATAAATGCAGTGTTTCCCTTCAACTTTCCTTCAATGTTCACATAATTTGACTGTGTAAGGCAGCCTGTGGAGGGTCCCAAGTTCTTTTTAAATTGATTCTAAGTATCTGTAAGGAAGTTAGGTCTAATCCCATCAACTACTAGATTCAATGCACTCTCCCAGAGTGATCCTCCTTTTCTTCATTGGCTTCTTTTTGTGATCATGTGTAAGGATGTCCTCTTCTCTCTCTCTCTCTTTTTTTTTCTTTTGTTGCAGAAAGGATGTAAGTGGTGGGGTTGTGCTTTATGCTTTAGTTAGTTGAAAGAATAGTATTTTTAAAGCACTTATAGCCTATAATTTATGATGATGGTTCCGATCGAAATTTGCAACATGACATTTATTCCTGGCCTTACGAGATAAAGCAAAACCACTTGAAAAAACTAAAATCGGGAAGAAACTTGACTTAAACTCTTGCCTCTTATCTTTACACAGAAACATGTCTGGTACATGTTTTAGGCCCCCTCCTCCCTTGCAAATGCCTAGCAATATCACTGTCTTCCTACCACCACTGGTCTAGGTGAGGGTGTTTGCCATCATAATTTCCATTTTCTAGCTTGCTAATATACTCCAGTGGACCCCATGAGCAACTATTTTTACCAACATGATTTGGCCCACATGGTTAAATGATGGCCACAATCCAAGGACAAAATCATAGCTTAAGCACTAAGGTGGCTTAACCTTTAGATTTTACAAGCTAGAATGGCTAGTGAAAATTGGCTAATACCTTTCGGATAGATTCAACTATTATTTACTCCCTACAGTTTTTGGAAAATAACACTTTGATCCCTTTAGTTTAAAAAACCAATAATGAATATCTTTCTTTATATATTTGTTTGTAACTTGAATAGTGATCATTTCCCTAGTTTTTATGACAATCTAATTATATTTTCACTAACAGTATTTTTAGAATCAATTTTTTACTATAATTGAATTCAATTATGGTGTTTAATTTGAATTTAATTGATAAATAAATTGAATTTAAATGTTTTAAAAAAATAAAATTCAATTTATTTTATTTTTTATATTACTCTCGTTACCTTCATTTTATTTCTTCAAATATCTTTAAAAAAAGAGAGGCTAAATGAGTATTTTGAAAAAATTAGTTTTAAGATTAAATTTCTCAATTTTAAAATTATAAATAAGAGGAGTTTGACTTTTGATTTATTTTTGTAGCATTTTTTAGAGATTAAAATTTCTCAATCCAATTCTTAATACTTAAAAATATTTTAAACCTGAAATTCTATTAAAATCTCTAAATTAAATTTAATTCAGAAAATTCCGAACAGTAACATATCCTTCATTTGTAATCAATTTTCAATTTCATCTGCTTAAAAATATTAGAAGTTCATTTGACAAGGTTAGTTTGGATGAAAGCATTTAACGAGCACATTCATATTGAACATTTTGATGTTTTGAATGAAAGGACTGAAACAGAGTCGTTTAATTAGCACAAAGACTAAATGGATGATGCTAGCACAAAATTGATAAGCTCAAGAGTTTTGAAACTCATTTGATAATGAAGTAATATATTACAGTTTAAATGCATAGACCTCCACTTTTGTATAAACATTACTTTCAACCTAGAAGTCTAAACTAATAGATTATGAGGTCAATTTGTGTATAAACATTTTATTTTTCAATTGTTTTTTAACGTAGAATATTTATTATTCAGGTGAAAAAATATTTCAATTGTTTTTTAACGTAGAATATTTATTGTTTTTCAATTGTGTACACCTAACATCTTTAATATTTCCATATCAGGTGAAAAAATATAATTGTAATAATATTTAATAGATACTAAAACAAGAGCAAATCATCATCTCTAAGATTCCAATTTGTGACCTTGTAGGCTCTGAAAACCTTGGGGAAAAAGGCAAAGACTTCAATAATCCTTTGAAAGTTGATACAAAATCAGGGGAAGGCCGATCTAATTTGCATTGGACTCCAGTAACCATATTATAGGTTGGAGTCTTCTGTGGTACATTTCGGCCCCGAGATCGTTTGGTTCTGGAAAACTCAAATGAACCCACACGGCGATCTAATGTGTTAGGATTAATCTCAATTGGGTCAGGTCATGAGCTAGCCATACTATACTTTGTTTTACGATTGCTTGTCAGCATAATTACTTATAATTTGTTTCTTGGGCGTCTATAGTACTGAAACGCACATGTAGCACTGCAATTCTGTCACTAGTTTCACGTATGTAACAAATAATCCATAAATTTGATACCAGACTTCTTAATTGACCTAATGTTTGTGCAGTAATAAAGAAAGTATATTTC
>Ga0307515_10008410_pt1 | contig 20120 bp, 26 predicted proteins | sample 17_EM_MG_FD_194513 | JGI IMG/M metagenome (GOLD analysis project Ga0307515, IMG submission 194513) | Populus trichocarpa ectomycorrhiza microbial communities from riparian zone in the Pacific Northwest, United States - 17_EM | ecosystem: Host-associated > Plants > Roots > Unclassified | place... | reverse complement strand
CCCATTCCGAAAGGGTCTGTCATCGCCGTCTGTCTGAGTGCCGGGATTTGGTGATTGTTTAGGCGTCCAGAAGAGAGATCGCGTATTTGACGTGATCAGGTCCACCGCGTGGGAATAGGTAGCCGTGGGAGTTGAAATTCTAGCGTAACGCGTCCGGGAATCGGTCCAGCTCTTTCGCACCGCCGCAGTACCGTACAGGGTCAACCATCTTGTAGATATTCGGTCTTGGGTCTGTGATGCTTCATTCGGCGCGTTCGGCGCGTTCGGCAGCCCATTGATCCCGTTCGGCAGCCATTCGTTCCCTTTCGGCCGCGATCCTCTCCCGTTCGAGTTTCTGTTTGGCTTTCCACTGGGCTTGATTTTCGAGCCGCATGTCCAGCATCAACCGGTTTTGAGTCGCCGCGTCTAGACAATCCTAATCAGTAATTTGGGAACGGAGATCACCAATATCGTTGTCAATGGGGCTATCTTCATCTCCTTGTTCTTCGAGGTCATCGTCGAGATCATCGTCATCATCAATCTCGGCCTCCGATAAAACTGCTGGAATAGCGCGTTCGCCTATCGATGCCGCTATCTGCAGAGTGTCATCGCTGTCATGGATGTCAGCGACGCGCAATTGAGTTCTAGTAAACTTCTTTGGAGGCATGTTTATTGATAAAACGCGTGATTTTGTTGCGACGCGTTGAAAGGGGTAAATCGCGAGATCCCGTGAGCGAAACGTATCGAATTGATTAAGAGCGATAATTGTGTAAGGCCGTATATCCGTATATGGCCGCGTATGAGAGTATATGAGAAGATACGGTTGCACACGTGGATATGGTAATATAATGGAGTGGTTGATTGGTAAGATTATCGCTGGCGATCTCCGAGAGATCGCGAGTCGTCTATATAAGGTTGCGGTTACCCGGCCCTGGACACGTCCGTGCCATTGCCGAGAACCTAATCATGACTTCCATTACACCAACTTACCCGAGTTTTCAGGTATTGTGGTGAGCGCCAGAGCTAACCAGTAGTCAATGGGAGCTCCATCATCGTTTGGGAGTTTGATTTTGAATAGTCGTTGCAGTTGCCACGGAAGACACCCATTCAGCGCGCCATAACACCTTCGAGGGAGTTGCTTGACCCACACGCAGTCTTTCCGTCGATCCCCTCTTTGCCAGCTCTGGCTTCCTGTGCATCGACACATCTGAGATATGCGTTCACCATCTAAACCCGCAACTGGAACCTTAATACCATGGTGAATACAGGGCTCCATTGCGTGAAGTTGTTCATCCGAAATATACGTCTTGTTACTACTCATATGCTTTACAAACTCCCGCTTGCCGCTGTATATTGCCACGCGGTGCGTTGCGTCATGTGTATTGTTGAGTAATGCTCTGAAGTCTTTGACCATAGTGTCAGGATGCTTTCGATCACAGCGGTTTTGGGGCCCAATGAATTCGGGCTTCGCATGTGACTGGGAGCCCAGGGGGGCAGCCAGATCCGCACCGGAAAGGAGGACTTTGCAGGCGGCAGTGCTGTTCTTCCAACGCTGAGCGAGGGCTTCCAGATTGAGATCTCTGATTTCGAAGCAGAGAATGCGACGCTGAAAGGTGATTACTTGCGGCAGGTAGTTGAGATTGGGATTGGAGGCGTTCCAACCGTCCTTGATGTTCGTTTTATGTGCTTGTTAATGTCCCTCGGCAGACTACTGCTGCAAGGCTCCGTATCGATGAATCTGTTCGACCCAATGAGACATCAAGCGGATTTTCGGAAAGTTGAAGTCGGCATCAAACTCCTTGGAAACATCCATCTCGTGGCTGATATAATCGCACCAGCCGTTCATTTCGCGCCGCTTTTTGGACGGCGTCCAAGTTTCGGCATTTGTTTCAGCATGTACCTTTCGCTTCTTCAGGAGTTCCGTTCACAGGGAATTGGATTTGGCCTTCGCCTTTTTGCTAGCTCGCCGAAGTACGAAAACATCATTGAATGTGTGGAGATGATGCCACACGTCCTCCGTGTAGCTCAAAGTTGCATCATCGTGATATTTATATCGAGCATACATATAGAATTCTAACAATGCCCGTGTGAACTCAATTGCGCGATTGGAAATGGGACTCTGAGCGGGGCTTCCGCCTCGTAGAGAGGGGGTTATCACTTCAAGCAAGTACCGGTTCATTTCTTCCATCTCCTTCCCATTCCATTGAGAAACTTCCTCATATGACTTATTTTTCGGTGTGAGGTCGTGGTGAGCAGGCACGGATAACGAGATTGCATTGTACTTGTCAAGCTGTTCGTGCGTCTTCGTGAAGTGGAAAATCCACTACTGGAGGTGGTCAAGCATACCGATCTGCATTGTATGGAGGAGGTCGGGCTTCAGGAGGTCGCTCATGATACAAGGAATATGTCGAAACTGGATGAATCCTCGGTGAACATGGCGCAACGAGAGTTCAGCATCAGCTGCCTTGGTGTTGGCATCGCTGAGCGTCCTCTATAGGTTGTGATCCCGCCGGGGGTGTTGCTTGTCAGAAGGGACATATTCTCCAAGTTCCTTCTTTGGACACTCGCAGCAAAAACAGACATGCCGCTCGAGATGATGTAGGTCGCTATACTCAGGGTAATCTGCAAGCCATGCTGTTAAAACCAGTTTGCAACGCCTGAAGTTGCCATCTGCACAGAGAACTTTGTAATACCCGCTCTCGGCGCTGGGATTGAGTTTAAAGGTGAGAGGCTGGAGTACCCGCCGGAGTAGTTCGTTCAGTACCTCACAGTTTGTTTGCTGCTGCTGCTCATCCAGCCGCTTCGGAAAAATATTGCGATTCTTGATTGTAATCGATAGGAGAGCGACCATTATGACGGTGTGCGCTGACGGCATCTGGCGGATCTTCGAAGATAGGTTGCTATATGTCATATATACAGGCCACTCTTTCTTGTCGCCAGCAAAATTCGAGAGATGTATTCCATTGGACATGAAGATCAAGGGAACCAGTGTATCCCCCAGTCTAAGCGTTGCCTTAACCTCAATTAGCATGTTATTATCCTCGAGTATCTCTGCTTACCTCTGTCTTCCACCACCAGTCGGCAGTATGCATTTCAGCATAGAGGCGTTTCGGTGGCTTATCGCTGTTGAAGCAACGCAGAGGGGCGTAAATGAGATGCACAGCGTATGCAGGCTGCGCCATTAATCATCTCATCATTGTGATTATGTCTCCACTCCAGTATTTAATTGGCCATTGGTGATTGTCATTCCAACTCATATCGTCGAGGGTGTGTAGTTTCCACTCCCCGAGATCCTGATCATCAGGCATGCTAGCCACAAGCTTCAGGATGCCATCACTGTTTTTGAAGCTTCGGAAACGCATAGCGGTGTCTTCTGCCTTCAGCACGTTCTCATAGTACCTCTTCATACCCTTCATCTTGATCCCACACTGGATAGATTTGTACTCTTCACGTGTCACAAACGGGTAGTAGGGATTGTTCTGTAGGTTCGTCTCAAGGCATCCCTGAGGGTCCCGTTCCCATGGCTCAGCAATGTAATCGCTCAGCGGAGCGCCGGCGCCGGGGTATGATTCTGTCCGCGCCAGAGGAGGTGGCGGTGGTTTAGAATCCGAGTCTGCGATGTTTTCAACGTGTTCGAGGTAGGGAAACGCGTCCAAGTCTGCGACTAACTCTTTGTTAGCATTGAATTCACGACGCTGAGAGGGTTCAACGAGTCGGGGCGCACTGCGAACAGTCAGATTCTTTGCAACCTGCAGGTGTTCAGGATAGTGTAATTTGATATATTTAAGTCGCCAGCTGTCTGAGGTGAACTTCTTTCGGCATGGAAACTCGGGGCAACGGAATGGGGTCTTCTCAGGCATTGTCGACGACACGGGAGGAGTGGAGTATTCACCGTAGAAAGGGACGAAAGATGGAGCTGGGCCTGAGCAGTCTGGTGTGGGTATAAGCTCACGATAGTTGAGAGATTGATTGAGCCTCAACACCATCACGCCAGGAGTTGCAAATACAATGCATGCGCGATGTCCTATAATACTATGAATAAATAAGAAAAAAACCCTGAGCAATCCAAAAACCTCGCGACGCGTGTAATAATCAATGCCTGAGATACATAGATTGGAACAAAGGAAACAAAAAAGCCCACAACCTTAACCCAAATGAACAAAACACCTCCACGCGTGCCTTAATCAGTGCCTGAGATGAAAAGATTACTCCAAAGGAAACTCCCAAGACAAGAACCCGACTCTAACCCAAACGCAACGCGAGGAGTGGTTCACCCCTCGCCTACCGACCCATGCGGGCGCGCCTCAGGGCGGGGGACATCAGGGAGAGGGACGTCGGGAATAGGGACATCCGGGAGAGGGACATCCGGGAGAGGGACATCGGGGAGAGTGTCACCACCTGCCGATTTGCCGAGTAGCTGCTGCTCCAGATCGACATCCGAGGGGTTTCCAGCTGCCTCAGCTTCTCGCAGAGTTGGCGCCGCTGGGCGAGGTTTTTGAGGCTTCACAAGCCCAAAAAACTCCAGCCCACCGAGGGTATGAGTCTCCGGGGTGTGTGGCAGTGAGGGAGGCTCTGGGGTTTGTGGCCGTGGGGCGGGTGCCGAAGGTTGTGGCCCTGGGGTACGATCGTGCATCTCCTGGCCTCGCTCCATCTCCTGGCCTTGCTCAGGCAACACGTTTGGCTCATCATCTACCACGGTATCAGCATCGTCAGCCGATGTATTTACCATCTCTCACTGGCCAATCATCCGAGGTTCTTTGCCATCATCCTCATCCTTATCGTCCTCCTCATCTTCCTTCCCTCGATCTTCCTCCTCTTCATCATCCCCCGCATCATCGTCACCATCCCTTTCCATATCCACATCGCCGTCTAAATCGACGCTTTCCGGTGTGTCCACATCATCCTCCATGCCCATATCCACATCAGGGTCAAGTTCTGATTCATATTCGCCGTCCGACTTCTCGGTAGAGTCGGTACCATCATCTGAGGAAATTGACATGCCAGGCAATCCTTCGGGCTCTAAATATAACCGATCAAGTTAGCCCTCCGTGCACGAGTCTGCCTCATACCGTTCCGTCTGCAACGCAAAGCAACGGCACGAGAGATATCATCTCCCCCTGGGGTTTGTTCAACAATACCTTTGCCTTTAACGTGTCCGATCCCCTTCCCCTACACTTTTCCCTTCCCGTCGTTGGTTCCCTTCCCTTTCCCGGTCCCTTTCTAACCTCCCTGCGTGTCCTCCTCACCCTCGCCAGCGTCATTGCCATTACCATCGCCAGGATGGCTCCTTCCACCGCTCGGCGCTCGGGATTCAGCCCAGTTCTCATCATCATCATCCTCGTTAATTATCTCATCCCAATTCAGTGGTCTAACGGCCACGAAGTCGCCTGGCTTGTACTGTCGGCACCTTGGTGGGTCAATCATTGCCCTCAGATCATCGCTACCGTACCAAGAGAAACGCGTGCCGGTGCGTTTACCCTTCCCCGAGGTGGTTGTCTGGGGATTGGAGCGATTGACTTGATCCCCAAGGTCATGGGGGTTGTCCCACCTCCAATTGTTCATTTGGTCACGGGTTTTGTCAATCATTTGCCCCATATATGAGCGGAAGCCAGCCCACCACCCCCGAAAAGGTGAACTCCTGCTCTTGCTGTGTCGCCACATCAGCTGGAATGGTGAAAAGTGGCTAGTCATGACTGGATCAAGAAAGATTGTATCATAAAAGAGGTCCCATGCCCTCTCGTGCTTAACGCCACAAACATTGTATATCCATATGAGTCCACAGATGTGTTCCAAAAACGGGGCAGCCTTCAGCCTGTCGCACTATCAGGCACCTCATGAAGGACAAGCCTCGAGAAGAAATTTGTTTCTTGCGGTAAGGACAGTTTGCAACGCCGGGTGTTGCGTTTGCATCACACATCATTTTTACCGCTCAGACCTCGTGCATCTCGGAGGAAACTGAGTAGTTCTCAGTTTGTCCCAACTGTGCCATCATCCAACACGGCTACCAATGCCTAGCAGTGGAAAAAGCACACTCAACTGATGTCATAGGATAGAGAATACGTCATTGTTCCCTTTGTGATGCTTATAGCTCTGCCAAAGTGGGATTTCCACCGGGAAGCTGATGATATGCACAATCGATGGTTCGAAGTATTGTGCCAAGAACGAGTGCAATACGATGATAATCGCGCCCAGATCACATAAACACCCTTCAACCGGTGCACATAGACCTTCAGATGTTGCCCTCACAGTGAATATCAAGACTCAGTTTAATCTGAGTGTAATCTGATGGCAGTTGACCCCATAATTGAATGCATTTGAAGGGATCTCGTCCCTGAGTATTGTCAGGGTTTAGAGTCCAACGCGGTCTACACTTGGCCTCCCATGTTTGTCGAATCCGTCAAGGGTCGCTCGAATACGAGTCTACCTCGCCTGCCGTTGCATATGCATGCAGAGGATAATATTCCTACCTTCTTAACGTCGAACATCTATATCGGAAGATACCTTCCCAATGCACTCACCCTGACACGACTCTGGTCGTACGAAATGTTCGAAGTCTTGGTAATCGTCAGAATCAACCAAAGCGTGGTCCTTCAGGGAATTCTCAACTTCTGCCTCCTAAGTAACCCGTGTCCGTAACGGCTGGCGAGAGATACTCCTCTCAAGGAGGGAGTTCCGTACGCTCTACAATCCATGGTCAGAACTACACCCTCTCATCTTCGCTGAACAATTCTCGCTTTGCAGATATCACACAATGCGTGACTTCCACCCCGTCCGCTGCACAGCGACTTTCAATCATCACTCCAACCACCACGCCGGGTACAAGCAGTCGTAACACACCAGCTCCCAGCGGAACCAGACAGACAGACTCAATGCGTCGCGTTGTATCCAGCCCAGCATCCCGCATTGGTAGCACTCCCACTCCTCTCAGAGGTCTTGAAAACCTGCCTACCCCCATCGCGAATCCAGATGCCCGCGCGATCATTCCAAATCCACTGCAACTGCGAGCTACCCACAAGAATCAGAGACAGACGCAGTGGGAATTGCAACCACAGGCGGTGACTACACCTCGATCAATTGTCTCCGGCAGTCGCAGCATCCATCGATTTGGTTACTCCGACATGTCGCGTCTTGTATTTTCAACACGCAGGCTCCTGGCGCTCTACATGTGGCACAGACGGCCGTTTATCAGTGCACGCGACTTGGAGACACTAAGTTATGCAACGCGACGCGTTGCAAAAGCATTAGCTGAAGCCCCATACTGGCAGATAATAGAGACGTACTGGAACAACGCTATGCAGCAAAACAACATTTGGTCCATAGCATTCCAGGCACGCACAAAGGAGATCTTGAATGAGCTATGCTTAATCAACGGCCCACGGTCGATATTTCACGCTCCAACTGCTAGTAGGTTCCCGCACAAGTCGATATGATTAAATCCGGTTTTATTCAATCAGTAAGGGACAACATTGCAGAGATTGATACTCTCCCCCGCTTTGAATCTGCCGCAGAGCGTTTCGAATTCATTGTTTCCATTCAGGCAGACAATAAGTATCTTTTTCCAGTAGCAGAGCATGTGGAAGGTGGTGTATGCGGTCCAAATCCAACGCAGAGAGAGTCGAAAGCTGATAACGAATTGCTAGGGTCCACTGTACTTCCTGGCGGAAGTAGTCCCGCGGTTTATCGAAATCAAATTTTATAATCGGGCGAATAACCTCGGTAAGTATGCTGATGGATTCTATAATTCCATGATTAACGATCAGGACGATCATATACCCTCGCCACTGATCATGATGACATGCACCTTGTTGCGCTATGCTCTCCTGGAGTGGCAAAAGAACCAAGGTGTTCATCCGAAGGCTTCCAAGTCAAACCTGAAAGCGGAGAGACCTGATCACTCGAACAACTTCAACCACAAGAAAGATGGTGGTAAAATCGCATCCTGCTGCGCTGTAATGGGCAGCAAGTTGTTAACTTCACCTGGGTTTGGAGACACGTATACGTTCTTGATGAATACCTGGAACACACTACCAGAGAGCTACCAACATAGGGTGTATACCAACACTGTTGCTACAGTCAAGCATCAGATCCAACAGGCGGAGAACCCAACGCCTGACGTGTTGATCAGCGTCGGAGCAGCGCATGTTCACAATGCTATTCTTCTTGATTATTTGGCCTCCGAAGTGGCGCTTGAGGAGCCTCAGATCGGAAGTAATGACCCAAACAACACGATAGAAAACAATTGCACAGATGACGAACTTCATTTCGGGATGCCAGGGGGCAGCGGGGATTATGAAGATGAAGATGATGAAAGCGACGATCGCGATGCCATCCCCACCGGCAGCCGGCGACGACGGCCCGCGACCGAACTCGAGAGATTTGACCTGGGACCAAGTGATGTCGACGGGTATGAGGGCGACGATGGCGACGATGGGGATGCGGATGCGGATGAGGAAGAAGAATCATCGCAAGTCGATGATGGATCAACGCACAATGTTGAGGACAGACCTGGGACCCAGTGATGTCGATGGATATGAGGGGGAGGATGGCGACGATGCGGATGCGGATGTGGAGGAAGAAGCATCGCAAGCCGATGATCGATCAAGGCAGAATGTGTAGGACTGACCTGGGACCCAGTGATGTCGACGGGTATCAAGGGGAGGATGGCGACGATGTGAAGGTGGATTAGGAGGCAGAATCATCGCAAGCCGATGATGGATCAACGCAGAATGTGGAGGACTGAGGGCATAGTACTAGAGAGTGTGAAGATTAGTCTGTATATTTCAGACCTGTAAAATACAATAATGGGGAAGCAAATGCAACGGCAAGCGAGGTATCCGAAGCGAAGACTGTATTGCAATATGAGACAAAATCTCCAAGTTGAACATAGATAGGGTGAGTGCGGCATCCAATATATAGCAATAGCGGAGAGGTAAAATGTGGCTATCGGCTGAAGAGAGTCATAAACATCGCCAGGCGTTGTGTGAACGGCTACAGCATAACTGCAGCCCCTGCGAACAGTGTAACACACATGTCGTTCTGATGGTGTGTATACCAGGCGCATAGTACTGGAGATGGGTATGCAACGCGACCCGTCGCCAGGGCGACGGGAAGCGTGTAAATGACTGCAGAGGGTACGAGGTTCCGTCAGAGCCATCAGAGCTGTCCGGAACACCCGGCTGTTTCAGATGGAAACTAGGGTTGTTGCTGAGATTACTGAGTGTATTAGGTAGAGATATATCATGGGCGATTGGTGAGCAGAAGCTTGTAAATATCAGTTGATAAACAGATGTATTGCAAGCGTAATGAAGCTTTTGGCAAGACACATAAATTTTAGTCATGTGTGATTGTGCTGTACAAGAATGTTACTGCGCTCTGCTCTGCCACAGGGCCAATTCTTAATCTGGCAGAAAGACTTCCCATAAGTTCGAATCATGATGCAAACTACTGTCGATGGCAGCAGATGTCGAATAGACAACACAGTGAAATGAGCGTCAACAGAGCGTCAAAGACTTGTGGTCATCTAAGTACGGTAGTTAAAATGTGCTTTGGTCGCCGTTAAGCATAACCGATGTATTGGCAGATTTTATTGGCAAAAGAGACCGCGGCACGGTCATCGCCCCATTCTGAGAATTAGCGTCAACTGAGCGTCAATGATTTGTGGTTATGTAAGTACAGTAACTACACAGTGCTTTGGTCGCTATTAGGCATAATCAATGCATTGGCAGCTTATATTGGCAAAACAGACAGCAACAGTGTCATCGCCCCATTCTGAAAATCAGCGTCAACGGAGCGTACACAATTTGTAGTTATGTAAGTATGGCAACTGCACAGTGCTTTGGTCGCTGTTAGGCATAATCGATATATTGGCCGCTTTGATTGGCAAAAGAGACAGCAACACGGTCATCACCCCATTCTCAGGATGAGCCTCAAGGCAGCGTGAACGATTGTTAGCTTCGCATCTTGGTCAATTCATGTTCCAACTGGTTGCATACATCCATTTATCAAATATTGGCAGCCTTAACTGGCAAAAACAACAGCACAATGCTCCCTGCCGCATCCTGGAAATGAGCATCAATGGAGCGTCAACAGTTATAAATGTTGCATATTTGGTAATCAAGTCATCGCGCTAATCTTCGCATTCATAACTGAATTATTGACCGCCATCAATGGTAAAAATGCAATATTCGCAACGTAAAATACCGATTCCAAATTAATCTATATTGCAAGCTGCAAAACATACAAAAACACATTATTGGTTGTTGAAAGTGCCATTTTGATAAGATACAATTAACAACCTGCAAAAACAAGAGCCATATTTGAATCTATAGATGGACCTGCTGGGCAACCCGCTGCCAACCCGCCCAATTCAGACGGGATGGGAGAATACCTTTGAACCGTACCCCAGTTGACGGTTCGGGTTGATTGACAACCCGGACAGCCAATTTGGCAACGGTTCGATTTGGACCTGGACCCGGACCCGACGTGATGTTCCGGAACTGTTGCTGACACCAGTTACGACTATTGTGCTTTATAGACTCCAGAGTGCCGCTGTATATTGCTGCGTGGTGCGTTGTTTCTTGCGTATTGTCGAGTAATGCTCTGAAGTCTTTGATCAAAGTGTCAGAATGCTTTCCATCACGGCGATTGTGGGGTCCTATGAATTAGGGCTTCGTATATGACTGGGGGCTCAGGGTGGCAGCCGGATCAGCACCGGAAGTGAGGACTTTGCAGGCGGCAGCGCTGTTCTCCCAACGCTAAGCAAGTGCTTGGAGATTGAGCTCTCTCATTTGGAAGAAGAGGATGCGATGCTGAAAGGTGATTCCTTGTGGCAGGTAGTTGGGTTTGTGATTGGAGGCTTTCCAACCGTCCATGAGGTTTGTTTTGTGTGATTGTTCATGTACCTCGGAAGAATACTGTTGCAATGCTCAGTATCAACAAATCTGTTTGGCCCAATGAGCCATCAAGTGGATCTTCGGAAAGTAGACGTCGATATCTAAATCCTTCGAAATATCCATCTTGTGGCTGATATAATACCACGAGGGGTTGACTTCACGTCACTGTTTGGAGGGCGTGGACGTGTCCGCATTTGTTTCGTCGTCTACCATTGGTTTCTTTACCAGTTCCGTTCCCAGGACATTGGTTTTGGCCTTTGCCTTTTTCCCCACTCGCCCAAGTAAGAAAACATCTTTCAAGGTGTGGAAATGATGCAAGGCATCCCCAATGTAGCTCAATGTTGCATCATCTTGAGATTTATATCCAGCATACATATAGAATTCTAACAATGCCCATGTGCACTCAATTGTGCGATTGAATATGGGACGCTGAGTTGGGTTTCTGCCTTGTAGAGATTGGGTTACAACTCCAAGCAGGTACCGGCTCATTTCCTTCATCTCCTTCCTATTCCATTCACAAACTTCCTTATATGACTTATTATTTGGTGTGAGGTCATGGTAAGCAAGCACAGATAACCAGATTGCATTGTACTTGTCGAGCCCTTCGTGCCTCTTCATGGAGTGGAAAATCCACTTCTGGATGTAGTCAAGCATGCCGATCTGCATTGTATGGAGGAGTTCGCGCGTAGGGAGGTCCCACACAATGAAGGGAATATGTCGAAACATGTTGAATCCTCGGTGAACATGGCGGGAAGAGAGTTCAGCATCAGCTGCCGTGGTGTTGGCATCGCTGAGCGTTCTATATAGGTTGTGATCCCACCACCGGTGTTGCTTGTCAGGATGCACATAATCTCCCAGTTGGTTCGTTGGACACTCGCAACAAAACACAGACATGCCGCTCGAGATGATGTAGGTTGCTATACTCCGGGCAATCTGCAAGCCATGCTGCTAAACCCGGTTTGCAACACCTGATGTTGCCATCTGCACAGAGAAAATTGTAATACCCCCTCCCAGCACTGGTATTATGTTCAAAGCTGAGTGACTGGAGTAGCCACCTGAGTAGTTCGTGCAGCACCTCTCGGTTCGTTTGTCGCTGCTCATCCAGCCGCTCTTGAGGCATAGTATTTTCTTGTTTGTAATTGGGAGGAGAGCGACCATTACGACACTGCGCGTTGAGGGCATCTGGCGGATTGTAGAAGATTGATTGCAAAAGGTCATATATACAGGCCACTCATTCGGTCACCAGCAAATTCGAGGGATGTGTTCCGTCGGATATGAAGATCAAGGGGACCAGTGTATCCCCCTCTCGGTGCATTGACTAAAGGTCGATTAGCATGGTATTATTCTCGGGTATCCCTCCTTACCTGTGTCTCCCAACACTACTCCGCAGAGTGCATCTCGGTATAGAGGCCTTTAGGGGGCGTATCATTGTTAAAGCAACGCTGAGGGGCGAAAAAGAGATGCTTGGGTGCGCTGGATGCCACATCAACCATCTCATGCTTGTGATGATGTCTCGACTCGAGTTTTTGATAGGGCATTGGTCATTCTCTGTGCATTTCATATCCTCGAGAGTGTGTAGTTCCCACTCCCCGATAGTCTGAACATCTGGCATGCTAGCCATGAGCATCTGGACGCGAACCCCATTTTTGAATCTTTGGAAACACAGTTCGGTGTTTCCTTCTTTCAGCACATTGTCATAGTATGTCTTCATGCCCTGCTTTTTGATCCCACATTGGATATATTTGTACTCTTCACGCGTCGCAAACGGGTAGTAGGGATTGTTTTGTAGGTTGGTCTCAAGGCAGCACTAACCGCCACGTCCCCATCGCTCAGCAATGTGATCAATCATCGGAGCGCTGGCGCCGGGGTCAATTTCCATTTGCGGCAGAGGTGGCGGTGATTGAAACTTCGAGACTTCAATGTTTTCAATGTGTTCAAGGTATGGAAACATGTCCATGTCTTCGACTGAATCGTTGTTAGCGTTATATTCATGATGCTGAGCGGGTTCAACGCATTGGGGCGTGCTGCGAATAGTCCGATTCTTCTGGCGTGTAACTTGAAGGTGTTCAGGATGGTGTAATTTGATATGTTTAAGTTGCCAGCTGTCTAACGTGAACATCTTTTGGCATGAAGATTCGGGGCAACGGACCAGGGACTTCTCTGGCATTGTCGACAACATGTGAGGAGTGGAGTATACACTGTAGAAAGGGACAAAAGTTGGTGCCGGGCCTGAGCAGCCTTGTGTGTAAGCTCACGATACTTTCAGCTAACTCATTGAGCCTCAAAACCATAACAAGGAGGTTCCTTACACACCAGGAGTTGCAAAAATGCTGCATGCGCGATGACCTACAATACCATGAATAAAATAAACCCAATACAATCGAACCAATACAAAACCCTTATATAGACTAAACCTTGAGCGATCCAAAACCCTCGCGACGCATGTATTAATCAATGCTTGAGATAAATAGATCACAACAAAGGAAACGAACCAGACAAGAACCCGACCCTGGCCCGAACGCAACAATCATAGCCTCCTCTGCAACGCGAGGACTTGTAAACTCATGGCCAACCGAGGCATCCAGGCGTGCCTCAGGGAGAGGGACATCGGCGAGAGGGACATAGGGGAGACTGTGGCCACCTGCCCATTCAATCAGCAGCTGCTGATCCACATCCACATCCGAGGTGTCTCTGGCTGCCTCAGCTCCTCGCAGAGTTGGCACCGCCGGACAGGGAGTTTCGGGCGTCACAAGCCCCAAATGCTCCGGCCGACTGAGGGGATGGGTCTCTGGGGTTTGTGGTCGTGGGAAAGGCTCCAAGGATTGTGGCTGTGGGGCAGGCGCCCGAGGTTGTGGCCGTGGGGTGTGCTCGCCCATGTTCTGGCCTTGCGCAGGTAGCATGATTGGCTGATCGTCTACCATGGTATCTACATCGTTAGCCGACGTATTTACCATCTCTCCCTGGCCAATTGTCCGAGGTTCCTTGCCATCATCCTCATCCTTATCTTCCTCCTCATCCTCATCTTCCTCCTCCTCCTCCTCATCTTCCTTCTCTTCATCGTGCTCCTCGTCATCTTTCTCCTCTTCATCTTCCTCCTCTTCATCGTCATGGTCCCGTTCGACATCCACATTGCCATCTAAATCAACGGCGTCCGTTGCGCCGACATCATCGTACTTGCGCTTATCCACATCACCATGATGTTTGCTGTCCAAGTCGGTAGAGTCGATATCAGAGTCTGAGAAAATTGTCACGGTGGGCGATACTTCTGGCTCAAATTGTACCCGCACTACTGAGCCCTTCGTATCCAAGTCTGGCTGTGACATTTCCTTCTGCGACTGCAAAGCAACGGCACGAGGGATATCATCTCCCGCTGGGGTTTGTTCAACAATACCGTTCCCTTTCCCTTTACCCATTCATTTCCCCTTATCCATCCTTGTCCCCATTCCCGTCCTCAGTTGGCTTCCCTTTCCCCTTCCCGTCCGTTGTTCCCTTCCCTGTCCCAGTATCTTTCTCACTGCCCTTCGTGTCCTCTTCACAGTCTTTGTCGTCATTGTCATTGTAATCGCAAGGACGGCACCGTCCACTGCTCAGTGCGCCGGACTCCACCCAGTTCCCATTATCATCATTCTTGGCGAATATCTCATCTGAATTCAGTGGTCTAACGGCCAGGAAGCCGCCCAGCATTCATTGCTATCTTACCGAGAGAAATACTCGCCGGTGCGTTTAACCTTTCCCGAGCTGGTTGCCTGCAGATTGAACCAATAGACTTGATCCCCAAAGGCTTGGACGTTGTCCCACATCCAATTGTTCATTTGGTCGCGGGTTGTGTGAATCATTTGCTCAATTTCCGGGTGGAAATCTGCCCACCGCGCCCGAAAAGGTAAACTCCTGTTCCTGAGGTGCTCCCACATTAGCTGGAATTTTGAAAAGTGGCGAGTCGTGACTGGATCAACAAAGATTATATCATAAAAGAGGTCCCAGCCGCTCTTATCCGTGACGCTGCAAACTTTGTATATATGTATAGGTCCACGGATGTGTTCCGAGATGAATCCCTTGATAAGGTCCCAATCCAACGACGCGCTTCAATTTATAACCGATATCGGCATCTTTGTCCTAGCAGTTGCCTTACCCTTTCCTTTGCTGCAGCCCTTTGCAGCCATCGCTGCGAGTTGAAAATGAATCTACATCCTAGGCGTTACCATTATGATACAGTTGAACGTAGGGGAAGGAAGCCGAGAGTGGATATTCAAAGTAGTGTAGGTTATTCGGTGTGTTGTGGAACAAGAGGCGTTGTTTTGTGCAATTCACATGATGTCGAGATAGTTCAGGATGCTGGCAGTGTGTTTAATCCGGGAAGAACAGACAATGGAGCTGTAGGCAGGAAGAATATACAATGGAAGGGTTGGCAGGAAGAAGTGATATATATACTCGAGTTCTTACGATCGAATTCATATCTTGCGTTATGTTGGTTAATAAACCGAAAACGGCCCAGCCTTCACCTTGCACAACCACCAAGCTCCTACTAAATGAGGAGCCTCGAGACGAAATTTAGTGCTCGCGGTGACAACAGTTTGCAACGCCGGGAGTTGGTTTGGCATCACATACCATGTTTACTGCTCAGACCTCGTGCATCTCAGAGCAAACTGAGTAGTTCTCAAGTTCTCCCGAATGTGCAACCATCCAACACGCCTACCAACGCCTAGCGGTGCAAAGAGCACACACATCTGATGGCATAGGATAGAGAATACGTCATTGTTCGCTTTGCGATGCTTGTAGCTCTGCCAAAGGGGGATTTCCACCGGAGAGCTGAAAATACACACAATGGATGTTTTCAAGTATTGTGCCAAGAACGAGTGCAATACTATGAGAAACAGGCCAGGATGGCAGAAACACCCTTCAAGCGGTGGAAATAGACCCTCAGATGTTGCTGTAGCTGTGAATATCAATGCTGAGTTTGATCTGAGTTTGATCTGATGGCAGTTAACCCCATAATTCAATGCTTTTGAAGTGATCTCGTCCCCGAGTATTGTCAGGGATTGCATTCTAGTGCAGTCTACACACCACCTCCCATTTTTGTCGAATCCCTCCCTGGTCGCTCAAATAGAAGTCTACCTTGCCTGCCGTTGCATAAGAATGCTGAGGATATCATTCCAACAGTCTTAACGTCAAACATCCATATCCGATGATGCATTCCTTCAGCACTCTCCCTCTCACGGCTCCGGTCGTACGAAATGATCGATGTCTTGCTAATCTCCAGTATCAACAACAGCGTGGGCCCTCGGGGCATTCTCAACTTCCTCCTGCTAAGATTCCCATTTCAGTACCGGCTGGCGAGACGGATTCCACTCGAGGATGGAGTTCTGTAACCTCTACGAGCCACGCTCAGAACTCCACTCCCTTATCTTCGCTGAAAAATTCTCGCCTTGCAGATACCACCCCATCCACTGCCCAGCGACGGTCAATATTCACTCCAACCGCTACGCAGGGGGTACAAGCTGTCGTGACACACCAGCACCCAACGGAATCTCACAGACAAACTCAACGCGTCACATTGTATCCAGCCTCGCTTCCGGCATTGCTATCACTCCCACTCCCCACAGCGGTCTTGAAAACCTGCCTACCCCCATCCGGAATCCAGAAGCACGCACAATCATTACAAATCCACTGCATACGCGAGCTACAAACAGGAATCAGAGACAGAGGCAGTGGCAATTGCAACCGCAGGCGGTGTCTACTCCATGATCAGTGGTCTCCAGCAGTCACAGCATTCATCGATTTGGTCACTCCATCATCATGCGTCTTGTATTTGCAATCAGCAGACTCCTGGACCTCCACATGTGGATCACTCGACCGTTTATGAGTGCAAGCGAGTTGGAGACAGTAAACAACGCAACGCGATGTATTGTTTTTGTTTCGTTTTAATCATACTGGATTCACTCTACTTGGGGTATGACATCCACGCCACGCGTTGCGAAAGCATCAGCTGAAGCCCCACACTGGTATAGAATCGGGACTTACTGTAACCCCGCAATGCAGCGAGGCAACGTTTGGTCGGTAGAATTCGAGGCATGCGCGAAGGAGATCTTGAAAGCGGTAGGCTGAAGCAGCGGACCACATTGGATATTACAGGCTGAAACGTGTACCAGGTTCGCGCACATGTCGATAACATTAAATCCCATTTCATTCAATCAGCATAGGACAATATAGCAGAGCTATATTATCTTCAACACTTCGAATCCAACACAGAGCGTTTGCAATTGATTGCTACCCTTCTGGCAGACAATAAGTATCTGTTTCCTGTAGCAGAGGGTGTGGAAGGTGGTGAACGCTGTCCAAATCAAACACGGAGAGTGCCGGAAGCTGCTAAGCAATGGGCAGCGTCCACTTCAGTTCCTGGCGGAAGCAATCCTGCAATTTATCTACATCATATTTTATCATTGGGCGAATAACCATGGTAAGTATGGTGATGGATGTTATAATTCCATGATTGACGACAAGGATAGTCATATACCCTCGCCACTAATCATGTTTACCTGCACCGCGTTGCGCCTTGCTCTCCTGGAGTGGCAAAAGAACAAAGGCGTTCATCCGAAAGCTTCCAAGTCAAAGCAGAAAGCGGACAGACCTAATGGCTCAAACTACTTCAATTACAAGAATGACGGTGGTAAGAACGCATCCTGCTGCGCATCCTGCTGCGCATCAATGGGTAGCAAGTTTTCAACCTCACCTGGTGTTGCAGACAGATATGCATTCTTGATGAATACCTGGAACACACTACCGGAGAGCTACCAACAGAGGGTGTATAACAACACTCTTGCTGCAGTCAAGTGTCAGATCCAACAGGCGGAGAACCCAACGCCTGCCGTGGTGATCAGCGTGGAAGCAGCGCGTGTTGACAATGCTATTGCATTTGATTATATGACCTCTGAAGTGGCGCTTGATGAGCCTGAGATCGGCAGCACTGACCCAAACATCCCGATAGGCAACAATTGCACGGATGACGAACTGGATGTCGGGATGCCCGAGGGCAGTGGGGAATACAACGATGAAGGTTATGAAAGCGACGTGCGCGATGCCATTCCCACCGCCAGCCGTCGACGACGCCCCCCGACTGAACTCCACAGGTTTGACCTGCTGAGCAGTGATGTCGACGGATATGAGGGCGAGGATGGCGACGATGCGTTTGCAGAAGGCGACGAAGAAGCCTCGCAAGCCGATGAAGGATCAACCCAGAATGTGGAGGACTGAGGGAATAGTAAGTTTGACCTAAGATCCAGTGACGTCGACGGGAATGAGTGCGAGGATGGCGACGATGTGTATGCGGATTAGGACGAATAATCATCGCAACCCGATGATGGATCAACGCAGAATGTGGGGAACTAAGGGCATCTTAGTAGAGAGTGTGAAGAATAGACTGAATATTTCGGACGTGTAAAATACCCTCATGGCGCAATAAATGCAATGGGAAGCGATGTATTCGAAGCGAAGACTGCATTGCACTATGTGACAGAATCTCAATGATAATCATATCTGGGGCGAGTCCGGCATCCGATATATAGCAATGACGCAGGGGTAGAATGTGGCTATTGGCCGAAGAATGGCATAGACATCGCCAGGTGTTGTGGAAACCGGCTTCAGCATAACTGCAGCCACTGCGAACAGTGTACCACACGAGTCGTTCTGATGGTGCGTATACCAGGCGCAAGTAATGGAGGTAGGTATGCAACGTGACCCAGCGCCGGAGCGATGGAAAGCGTGAAATCCTCCATCAGAGGGTATGAGGTTCCGTCAGAGCTGTCAGCACCAGCCGGAACACCCGGGAATTCCAGACGGACACCAGCATTGTTGCTGATGCCCTGGCATCCTGAAATGCAGATCAGTATCCGTGCAATTGTTGTGTATCGGGATGTTTGGGTCAGTGCTTCCAATCTCAGCCATCTCAAGAGTTACTTCGGAGCTCAAAATATCAGGATGAATAGCATTGTGAACACGTGCAGCTTCCGAGCTGATGACCACGTCAGGCATTGGGTTCTCCGCCTGGTGGATCTGACGCTTGACTGTACAAAGAGTGTTTGTATACACCCTCTGTTGGTAGCTCTCCGGTAGTATGTTCCAGGTATTCATCATGAATGTGTATGTGTCTGCAATGCCAGGCGAGGTCAACAACTTGGGACCCGGTGCAGCACCGCAGGATGAGTCCGTACCACGGTCATTCTTGTAATTGAAGTTGTTCAAGTGATCGGGACTGTCTGCTTTCAGCTTTGACTTGGAAGCTCTCAGATGACCACCTTTGTTCTTTTGACACTGCAGCAGAGCATGACGCCACGCGGTGAAGGTAAACATTCTCAGTCGTCAGGGTATATGACCGTCCTTGTCGTTAATCATGGAATTAAAGAATCTATGAGCATACATACTGGAGTTATTCGCCCGATGACAATATCTGATGAGGAAAATCCTCAGGATTGCTCCCACCAGGAAGTGAAGTGGACGCCGGCCATTCAGCAGCAGCTCTCGAATCTCTCTGCATTGGATTTGGGCAGTGTACACCACCTTCCACACCCTCTGCTTCTGGCAAAGAATATCTATTTTCAGCCAGAAGGGGATCAATGAATTCGAAACGCTCTGCGGCAGATCCAAAGCCATGGAGATCATAATGCTCTGCTGGGTTGTCCATTGCTGATTGAGTAAAATGAAATTTAACGTTATCGACTTGGGCTCAAACCTGGTAGCAGTTTTAGGGTGTAATACCCAACGTGGGCCGTTGCTTCAGCATATCTCTTTCAAGATCCCCTTTGTGTGCTCCTCAAATGCTGTGTACCAAATGTTGTTTCGCTGCATAGCAGTGTTCCAGTATATCTCTATTATCTGCCAATGTGGGGCTTCGGCTAATGCTTTTGAAACATGTTGCGCAGCATAACTGGCTGTTTCCTATTCGCTTGCACCCATACACGGCCGTCTGTTCCACATGTCGAGCTAATGTTAGCAACAGTTCCGGACCGTCACTTCGGGTGCGGGTGCGGGTCCAAACCGAACTGTTGCCAAATTGGCGGTCCGGGTCGTCAATAAACCCGAACTGCCCACTCGGGTACGGTTCCATGGTCAACTCCCAACCCGTCTGAATTGGGCGGGTTGTCAGTGGGTCGCACAGCGGGTCCATCTATAGATTCATATAAGGCTCTTGTATTTGCAGTGTGTTAATAGTATCTTATCAAAATAAAGTTTTCAGCAACCATTAATGAGCTTTTGCTT
>Ga0307515_10008409_pt1 | contig 20123 bp, 22 predicted proteins | sample 17_EM_MG_FD_194513 | JGI IMG/M metagenome (GOLD analysis project Ga0307515, IMG submission 194513) | Populus trichocarpa ectomycorrhiza microbial communities from riparian zone in the Pacific Northwest, United States - 17_EM | ecosystem: Host-associated > Plants > Roots > Unclassified | place... | reverse complement strand
TCCAGCTATAATCAACAAATAACTGAATATCTTTAATAATATTTCCTATTTGAGTTAGTTTGTTTTTGATTTGTCATTTCGAAATAGTAATGTCAAGTTTCATGTTATGACTCAGCAAAGTATTCTACGTTCATTACATTTTTCAAAAATAAAAGTAGCTGACTGTAATCAATTAAGAAATGTATCCAACCAGGCTATACCTATTTTGGAACACTATACCAAGTTTGAAAATCCCGTCATATTGTGGATGGAATATCGCTGAGTATGATTCGTATAACTGGATCCGACAAAATCGACTAAATGCAAACTTGACTTTCAAAAACCTTCAAAATGCTCAGAATGCTCAGAATACCTTTTCCACTTTTTGCTGATGAAAATCATATTCCGAAGCTTGACATCGATTACAATTCTGACATCCTAGAATTAAGTAATTCCGAGTTGGAGGCAAATTCCTCAAGGTTAAAATTGCAACTAAAGCATCCAAGTGATAATACGATTAAATTAAACACCACCTGGTCTGGACTAGTTTTTAAAAATAAACCGAATTTTCGAGAACCTACTATTATTGAGCTTCAGCAACGTTTCAGTAAACAAAGCAAGAAGCAGAGATGGCTTATGAGAGAGTACCTTCAAGCTGAATATAAAAATACATGACAACTAGGGAGATTGCGCTGAGATATAATATTGCGGATAGTATCTGATCGCCAGATTTATCAAGGAGATAAGAAGAGGAAATCGGGGATAATACATGTGAATTTAGATTACACTATCAACGGGCAGCATAATACCGCTACGATAATGATTAATCATCGAGATTAATTATTCGAAATACTTTACGATATTAACTAATCACCAAGATTAATTATACAAATGTATGTACTGTCAGTATTTTATCACACCATGACACAATAGAGTTGCTTTTCATTCAATACCTTCCGATCCGACGATACATATTTGTCCCTTGTGCGTTTTTGACCTGTATCATTTACCCATACACTTTGTTTGGAAATATGCATGAAAAATTGAGATAAGACTACGGCCGTGTTACCCAGTACTTACTTATAGTATTGTTTAAATACTAGTATTAAGTATAGTTACTTTGGTTGCAGCACCCCCATAACAAGAATATAATTCTGGGAAGATTTTGGCAGGCTGAATTATGGAATGAAAATGGAATGGAAATTCCATCTGGAAACTATTACATTTCTATACCATAACGTATTTGCACTGCCATTAGCTGGACATGGTTTAGCAATAACATATCAGTTAATACTATTTCAGGAAAAAATTACACTACTGTGAATATATTCCGATGGAATACTTCTATATGAGATGTTTTTGTTATTAGCAGTACCTAATCCACTATTCTATATGTCTATGTTATGGAAAACTGAAATATAGTTTATGATATTTGGTACTATACGTAATGTAGCTGGAGCATCAGATTCTGAGTAGGTGGGATTGAAAGGTGTAATGTACCTATTGTTGAATACTGAACCACAGTTACCAATTGTATCATATTGTAACAACAGCAAGTGATCTGGGGCCGGGTAACAGCCATTCTATATACATCAGCAAAAAGTGAAATTGGTTTCCGAAAATGGACCCCACACACCGATCCTTCTCCAAATTCTCCCCAAATTATCTGAGCAACTGATTTGCAATGTTCCACCATGCTTCGAAGCATTCAATGATGTGATCGCGTCGTCGCGACATCTCAAAACGTGTTTAGTCATTTAAGATAATTTATTGCACTTGTTTCTTTCACGTTGGCCCTCTAGATTTTGATCGTTTCGATGGTTTTTTGAACTGTTCCATTGATTCCAAGAATATTCTTAACTATTTAATCCCTTGAGACATCGATTATACACAAGCTTGCACAACTCCCACTACGAAAATTAAGACAGCCAGAGTAAACACTTATCAGATGTGTATCGCTGCAACGATTTCTTCACCCATCGCGTCGAATAATCTACATGTAAAACAAATTGAAAGCATTCATGTCTATCGTGTTGCTCAAGTACCACCGCGAGCTATCTGGCAGCAGCGTCAGTGGAAGAAGGTGTACAGCTCCATGGATTGCACTGCTAGGGACAATATGAGTGGTTCCGACGCTGATAAGAGGCTTATGACGGTAGCTTCCATCGTGCAAGGGTTGCATTGGAGGTTGATGCCTCTCCTTGACAATCACCATACCAGCCATCTGACGTATCGGCCTTGGTGCAAACGTCTGAACCAAGGCAAGAAGCCCTTCAACGCTCGATTTGCCATCCTCGACGACAAAAAGACACTTCAACCGTGCGGGGATGCCTCCTGCAGTTGACTTGAAGTGGCAATCCCGACTCGTCCCCATCCAGAGAAGCACAGTATCATTTCTTGGTGGCTTATGCTTTCTCCACCTTGTGGACCCAGTGCAACAAACGAAATGAACTGCTTGCTCGTCGCAGTGAAAAGACATCACCAGAATTGCTACAATGTTGTACTGCATGCATTTTGCATCGTTGAGACGACTGAAATACAGATCGTAATTGATGTAGTCTGTGAAGTCGGCAAATCTCTTGAAACACCAAGCAATGTGATTCTGTAGCTCCCCTTTTGGCATTGCACACCACTCGGCCAAGTCATCAAGGGTCTTGATTTCCGGTCGCTGGTTCTTCATCATTCACTTGATGGGCGCTTTTGTTAGAGGCATATCATCTTCGCAACGTTGTTTTGCAGGGTTTGCGTTAAGCTCTTGATACTGAAACACCTCCTTTTGGGCTTTCGTTCGCCAAATCTGGAAGGCGGCCTCATGATGATTCGATTGTCGGTACAGTTGTTTAAGCTCCATCATCACTTCTTCTGGGAGTTCAGAGCTTACATTTAAGGGGTTGCCAAGCTGGCGGATATGGTCAGAGAAGTGGTGCAGGAGATGCATCTTTACAAAGTTGAAATCCAATTGGTCGACAAGATGTTGTGCAATTTCTGACTCGATCTGCGTTTTATCTTCATCAACGCGACGGCACTTTGCAGCCGCAGAAAGATTGTTCCAAGCAAGGTCACTCTCCCGTTCTGCCTGTTTGTCCAAAGTGAGCTGCAGTTTCAAGGCTTCCGGGACCTTCTTTGTAGATTTACTGGCATGGAATCGACTCAAAACATCCTTGTGCCAATGAAACTCCTCCAGATAATTCTCCATGTACTTGATCGTGGCCTCAGTATGGTACCGGTACTGTGCCATAAGATGAAAACACACTAAGTTCTGGATGCACAACAGGGCGTCTGTGAAGGAAATCGTTTGGCTCGCCAAAGGGTTTAAAAGAGTCGCCATGAAAACTGGAACAATCACGTGCCCGAGTGCTTTCATCTCCTTACCACTCCATTGCGTCGCCTGGCGATATGGCTTGTTGAATCGAGCGAAGCCAGGATATGGAGGCATCATTGCCCACAGCTGCTTGAATTTGTCAATCCTGGGATGTTGTTCGAGGAAGGACGTTACCCAGTCCAACAAATGCTTAAGCATTCTGAGATCGACGGTATGAAAAATATCGGGTACTACAATAGTCGTCGGAGAGATGTATTTCATATTCCAGAAGACCCTTTCTGAGGTTCCAACTGCTCGATCTTCCAGATAATGTCGTGCTTACTGTCTCTCCATCTCAACTCCCTGAGTTGCGAGTATCATCTTTTGGAAGTATAGCTGATAGTCTCTTAATTGCCACAACGATGAATTCCCATCTCCAAACGAAGATTTTGGTGCATCGCACACAGGGCAATGGGGCTGCTTGATTGAATGCAAGTAAATGTTTTCGAAGTAGTCAGCTGTCCATGCATAGATGACAAGATAACATTGCTGCATCTGACCGTCCGCACAAAGCATAAGCTTTCCAGTCTTGAAAAGCCCGTGGAGAGGAAGAAAAATAAGCTCGAAGACCTTCCTTAAAACCTCTCGCTTGTGCATTTGTTGTTCCTTCACAGTAGTTATTTTTCCATGCCCTTCAGAGTGATATTTTGGAGGAACGGGAAGAAGGGCAACAAGGATGCTTGCAAGATTTGAAAGCTTTAATCTAATCGTCAAGTCGATGTTTCCAAGACTCAAATATACTGGCAATTGCTTCTTGTCGCCCTAATAGTTTGTAAGATGTGTCTGGTCTGAACTGCCGAATCAAGGGACAATCGTAGCTCCAAGTGGCTGCCGTAGTTAATGAAGCGTTGAACATCATCGTAGCTATGACGAAATTCAACTGATGTACCTGTTCATTCCACTACCAGTCGCTTGATTTCACCTCTGAGTAGATACGTTCCTCAGCATCATTGAATTCCTTTGCTGAAGCATACGACATATGTTCCCTGAACGCAGGCTGTTGCATGAGGAACTCAATGCATTAAACAGGATTGCGGTGAAAGAAACGTGTGTAATCATTGTCGCGAATGTTGTTTGGATCAGCCAAATGATTGTAAAACACTTTGCTGGATTTCCAAGAGTCATTGCCCATCGCATAGGACATTTCGTTCAACCTTTTGAGTAAAGTGTGGGACGAAGTGAGATTGCTGATGGTTTCCATCGTAGAGCTCCTGAAACGCTCGTTGATAGCAGTTGTGCTGAAGTTGTGCTTGACGCACCAGTGCGCTAATCGATGCTCCTCCTCGCACGAAAACGGAGAACATCCATCTATTTCATCGTCGAAGATATCGAAATGCTCGTTACTTTTAGACTTGCTGGCTAGACGGTTGTCCATGTGTGGAGTACTATAAATACGTGTCCGAACTGGAGGTTGCTCTGGAATGACACACGCATTCATGCTGTCAGCTTCTGTATCGCTGGAATCATCATGGAAGGGTGAAGAAAAGGGTCGCGATGTGGTTCATGAGCAAATGGAAGTAGAATACAATCATGCTCGATCGCAAAACCATCATCTGGCAGTTGTTCAGCTGATACATATACTATCATTTCTTTGTGGTTGCAATGGAGGTGAGTGATGTAAGCGTCGATGTAGGAGTACATCTTTGAGCAGTCGAGACACTGTTGTTGAAGATTCATGTTTCGTTAGCAAAATGAAATGTCACAACAACGTTAAGAAGCATCTCGATGGTCTTGTAGCTACTCATACCATTACAAGCCGGCTGTCCTCGGACAAAGCCGCACCTCGATTTACTTTTTCCACAAAGGTGTTCTACCACTGTTGCAGGATTTCTCTCATCCTCCTTCACATGTTTGCAAAGTGTTTAATCGCTCTCTCAATTTCAACATCCCTTGGATCTCGAAAAGCATACCGCATGTGCATTCAGCTCGTCACGGCGATTGTTTTGCACCCTCACATTACCCTTCTACGCCCACTGCCTGATTTATGGTTGTCACTTTATGTTAAGTTCTTACATTATATGAACTGTGCATTCTCCATAGATACTGACCCAGCGACGTCATCGCGGGGTACAAGAACTAGAGCAAGAACAAATGAGTGAGATATGACGGCAGAGCATGCTTTCAGTTGTCTTTGTAATGAACCTAAGCGTTCAGTCGACGAATCAGGGCACTAAGATGATGCTAAGCAAATTGCCTCCTAGCTGAATTCCAGCCAAGATGATGTCGCTGGATCAAGAAAACCCTCCAAGCCCATATATATATTTGCCTTGCCTGCCCACCTTACTTACAATCTCCAGAACCTTCGACACACCCTCCTCACCTCTGCTGCCGCATCGCATCACCCTTGACAATATATTCAACACTCCCGACGTTTGTTTTGAGTAACAAGCATTCGATATCCACCACTCAATCATTGACCACTGTTGTGAACGTAGAATGTAATGTGATGCCTTCTGGTTGCCGAAATCAGTCATTGCAGATGCTAATAAAATCTAGATGCCGACCCTACAAGTCCGTGTCAGGGCCGAGAACGCCGGTGTTGGAGTCAGCCAATTGGCAGCAGAAACCATGGGGATTAGGCAGGATAAGGGTGGCTTGACAACACAATGGATAGATAATGAAGTGAGGGAGGGCGTCTGGGAGATTGCCCGGTCCATGAGCATCATCAACAGGCGAGGTGCAGGCCCCGAGCAATGGGATCTCCTAATTGATCGGTGCGTTACTCGAACCAGTGATCTGGATTCTAAAAGGTGGCTTTGGAAACGGTATGTGGCAGACAAGACTAACCTCGATGGTCAGAAACTCAACGCAGCACAGGACGAGATCGTGGAGGTTGGACCTCGCCGAAGGAAGAATAAGCTTGAAGAAACCCCGACTAAGAGGAGGAAACTTGTGCACATTGGTATGCATTTCATCGCCCTGATGCTTCTTTCGCTCTTCCTGATTATGTGTAGATGCAAAAGATGACGAGGAAGAAACCTCGCAGCACAGGTTTTCACCCATAAAGGTGCGTTGCGACGCCTCGACTGATTTCCTCGTCGAGCCATTGAGCTTTACCATCGCCTATGCGGATCCCGACATTGATGGGAAGAGGGCGGGTGAAAACAATGCTCAGCTATTCTCATGACACTGGCCAGGGGATAATGAATCGATACGTCCGATAGTTACATCAGTCGTCAATACGACCATGTTGTCAATTGTGAATGCTGCAATCCCCGGTCTGCCAGACCCCAGCCAGAAAACCCGAGATGTTTGGGGCTGCCAAGAGGAGCCTAATGGAGATGGTGGACCGTATGGCAGTAATGTTACCCCATTCTTCGATAACGATACCGCTGCCGGATGGGTAAAGGTTAGTGTTAGCAACGGGTCCAAATTCCCGGGCCGGTTCCGGGTACGGTTCCACCCGAAACCAGACCGTGGCAACGGGTCTTACCACATGAAAAACCCGGCCCATTGGAAATGGGCCGGTTTTCCACCAAAATCCCGGCATTTCAAGTTGACAAGTTTGGCTCCAATTAAGTATTTGAGTTCTGATCGTATCATGACATGATCAGTACGTAGATTGTGCAGTTTTAGCTGCTCTTTCACCTCCCGCTGTCGGATTTGCGATCAGACCAGTATTCGTTGAGTCGCTATTGAAAACCCGCCAATTTCGGGCAAATATCGCTCAATTTCACAGCGATTCAACGAATATTGGACCTATCACAAATCTGACAGCGGGAGGTGAAAGAGCAGCTGAAACTGCACAATCTACGTACTGATCATGTCATGATACGATCATCATTCAAATACTTAATTGGAGCGAAATTTGGAGGAATATGGAGGAACCGTGAAATGGACCCGCGGTCCAGGTACAATCCGGCCAAAAAACCGTGAGTTTATGTCCGGTCCGGGTAACACACCCGGAAAGACCACGCGGTTCGGGTTTTTGGCCGGGTAACGAACCGAACCGAACCGAACCGCCTGTCAAAACCCGGACCCGTTGCTAACACTAGTAAAGGTGGCGATGGAATCTAGCAACCCAATGCTTCTTTGTGTCATTCATTGTGGCCAACAAGCCAACGGCACAGCTGGTGCCCAGATGCCTATGGGTGGTGGCCGCAGCTACCTTCCTCTGGTTGACATCCTCCCACCTCCAGCTGAGGATATGATCAACGAGATTGCGGAGGTAACAGATGATAATGGTGAGACGCGGTGCCCAAATCCAAGAATCTTCCTGACAACGAAAACAGGCTTCCAAAAGCTTCAAAGGAAGCTTCAAAAGAGAATTGTCATACAGCAACGATACCTTGAAGTCATCAGAAACCGTGCTCTTGGTCCCTTTGCCGATTATGATGAAAGCATTGTTGTTGATGAGGACATCAGCAAAATGTAAAATGGTTTGGAAGTCACAACTGAACAACTCAGCAACTCTGAACAGCCACACTGATCCTTCCAGATGCTCTAAGATGCTCCCAGATAGGCTGAGTCCAAAGCGATGAGCTCTCAGGTGCTCTGAGACTACTTTACCGGTGCTCCTCAATGTTCTGGAAGTTGTGGAACAGAATACAAGAATATCCTGAAGAATGAATGGTTGTCTTCGAAATGCTACAAAATCAAATTATTAGTATGTCCAAATTTCGGAGCTATTCGGTGTATTGGCCGCGTCTCCAAGACCATTCCAGTGCATCCCTAACCTGGAGCCGTCCTCTCCAGGAGTGATTATTATAATGTTTATATCAAATAGTACAATTCAATCAACTAACTATCTTCCTCATGCACACCTTGATTCAGGCATTGTAACTTAATATACAGTCCAGTAGTTATCTAAATCCACATGATTATTTACAAGCCATACGCTATCGATCCTATCTGATGCAGTGTTCTCTCGCACCAAATGTGCCAGTCCAACAATTGCTCTGACAGGTACAATATGCATCATATCAGTCTGTTTGACAACCCAGATGATCCCGTCAACACAATCAGCCCAACTATGTAGATCTTTGTACTTTGTTGGAATCACCACTGCATATTCTTGAACTTGGGGACGTAATATCCCTTATTGAGACTTCTTGCACCGTTTAGGAAAGGTGGATATGGTTTTTCCGGCGGGCAGGCGCTCCTGAAATTGGATGATCTGATTTGGCGGAGTCCAGCTAAAGTATAATACAGGAAAAGAAGGAACTTGGCCTTGGAAGGTGTTATTGAGGTGAGTGTCCATATATTGGACCCAGATGTTATGAGATTCAGGCATGACCCCTTGGTTGGCATCGGTATATTCTACCTTGCAATCAAGTCCCAGATGCTCAACAGATGTAGGGCAGTGAAATGGTTGACAGTAGTACAACAGTCCATTCTGAAGTTTAATAAATATACTGTCAAGGTGTAGATTCTGATCATATCCGAGCACCAGTCCACTAACTGAGTGTCCCCAGTCCTCTTCAATCTGTGAACGGAATAGCTGTCTAAAGCTGGGAATTCCAAAATCGTCTGATGCATCCCTGAGTGAGGTTAATTTGATACTTCGGCACACTCCGGGACATCAGTTTCTCTCAAATGATGTACCTGTGGTGACACGGGGCAGAAAAATGGCTCGTCCTGACAATGCTGGAGGCGTAAAAGAAGGGCTCCCCAAGTATTTTGCTGTTTATCGGCAGCGGATGGTAGGTTGAAAACTTTTGCCGAGTCAATATCGTACCAGCCTTGCAGAGCAAGATATGAGAGTGTCTCTTCCATATAGTCAAGAGCGGTAGACCGGTCATTGTGCTTGAGCATCTGTCGAATGTAATAGACTTTGTTGGTAGATCGATATGCCTCTGTCACATTGCCGATATGTAGCCATTCAGAAATATAGGTGGTGAAATTGTTGCCAGAACCCATTCGCCAAATCGACTCTGATATAGGCCTCACGAGATGCATCATTGGATATCGGAAATGGAGTCCATGCTGTTCGATGGTTTTCCGGAGCTCCTGAACGCCGATTGCCCGCCACCAAGGTTCAAACTCTATCAAGCGGATGGACAATTCCTGCTTGAACCGCATCTGCTCATTCGATTTGATAACATATATCTCTCTATCCAGCTGACTCACAATGCGGTCAATATCAGCGAGATTCCAAGTAGTGGCTTCAGTCTCAGCATCAGATAGACGGACCTGAAATTTCACACGCTTGTCGGCTGTCATGTTTGCCATCCCATAAACCTCTTCTTTGGCAGCAGTCTTCATTTGGGCAAGTTTTTTGGCAAATAAGCTTCTGGGACCGGTTGCCTTAGTCCCGACATCTTACAATAGTCATTGCTCGTGATGTTGGAATGATTTATCGAAAAGCTTGGGTTTGACTGGTGTCATGTGATGGATTTCGCACTCTAATCGCTCAATTGCCCTCTGCCGATCAGCCTCTGACCATTTAGTTGGCGCTTGGCGGGCTCTATTCAAGCGCACCTGAAATTGCCTTCATTTTGATGTTGTAACCTTTTCAGCCCCGTACACCTGAACATCCATTGCAGCATGGATTTTCTGAATCTGTTATTCTTGTAACTGATGGGATTCCGTTGCGAACTGTTAATCCACTTTGGCCTTCGCAGACTTCAACAGTTTCTGTTCTCGAATGGCACCTTTCTTCTTGTGAAATCGCTTCAGTGCATTGTCTAGTGCTGTGAGGGATAGGTCAGAGTGATTTTGTTGGCTGACAAGTAGAGAGAATTCACATAATGCCCGCACTGCTCCCATTACCATTTCATCAGAGGCTGTTTCGGCCGCAGTTTTCCCATCATCCTTGGAGCAGTCAAGGATTGGAGCGCAATTTACTGACAGTGTTCTGATCACGCCCCGGATCTCTTTGCCCTTCCAGAAGCTACGTTTCATTGAATCTAATGGTTTAGAGAAGCGCTGGAGGCCTGGATATCGTGGTACTGATGTGAATCGATTGTCAAATTGATCCTTGACATTTCCAGCTTTCAGGGATTTGAGCAGCCAGTGCAATAAGTCTTCAACTAAACCTAGGAGCAGCTGATGCAATTCATCAGGCTGCCAAAGGTAATAGACATTGCAGAGAGAGAATTGCCAGAACTGGTTGCGGATTGGATGAACATGAAGAGTGTGCAGAACATCTATATTAGTTTCGGCTAGAAGCTCTGGGTAAACATGCTGATCTCTTAAGTTATCGAGTCCTCGACAAGTTGAATGCCCCATCAGCGCACCTGTAGGAATTTCACACATTCGGCATGAGCCATATGAGACTTGAGCAATCATGACTTGTTCTGGATAATCCCCGACCCAGGCCGCCAAAAGAGGATAACATTGTCTCTGGAATCCATCAGCACGATTCCATTTCAAGCCGAGACCAGTTAGGTCAAGATTCCGGAGTGGGGACAGCGCTGTTCCAACCGCGGAATGCCATGCATCATCCGCATTTTTGGTACCTTTCGGGGGACATGGAATCAGCCCAAGGAGAATCCAGGTGCGCTTTTGTGGTGTACGGCGGATATCTTTTCGAATATTATCTATTGTGAGATACAGCGGCTAGGCATGCTTATCGCCTGAAAAATTGGTCAAGTGAGTCTTGTCGGATGCACAAATGACTGGCACAATTGTCACCCCGGCAGGAAGCTGATCTTGTGTATCCCACCACCAGTCGCCGGTGTTCATCTCACTGTATATTCGGCGACTTTCCGACTCTGCAACGCGCACCGGTTCAAAATCCAAGTGCACATGAAATAGGAGATGTGCCAAAAGGAACTGGATACATTTGAAATTATCCCTGTAGTACAATGTTCCGAAGATATGTGAATGATCTTCAATCCAACTATCATCGCCGAGCCCGAGATCAAGTTCTGAAAGGAGCTTTGGCAGAGCATCTGCAGATTGAAATGATTCGATTGTGCGGTTGTCCAGTCCATACCTCAGATTCTGATCGATCCATGTTTTGGTTTGCTGGCTAAATCATTGCGCCTGTTGAAAGTTGTGTGCTGACTGAAATGGATGCCATGGATTCCATTGTTCTGAGTACTTGCGATGCTTGTTGTACAATCCAGTTGCTTTGCCATATGCTTTCACCACCGCATTTTTCAGTCTAACTTCCTGCCTATGAGCACTCGTCTTTGTTGGATCAGGGGTACATGTCAGATCAGGGTTCTGGGGGTCTATTGTTTCTTTGTCGGGAGTATCTTCAGGTGGTGGCACACCAGGTTCATTGTCTATGGGTTGATTATTAGTTGACTAGCACATCGATGGCCATTCAGGTGCACCGTCCGAAGTCGAACCATGATGGCTCGGGTCGATCCCATCCTGTCGGTGGTGAAATCCTGTCAGGTAATAGCCCTTCATTCATCGATAGTGGGTGATATTGTTGATATTGAGCCTCGAGTCAGTTCTCATAGAATAATTTCTTTTTGCAGATAAAGCATTTAACATGTTTCCGGCGAGTGTCGACCATATTCGAGAAATTGTCAGCGAACACGTATTCCGATGTATCTGGACGATGCATCTCCTGGTGGTATTTGTGAGCCTCAGGAATATTGGGTTAGCGTATGACATTCACAGCCGCATTGCACCCAGCCAAATGCGGGGGAGGGGTAAAATATAATCACCTTACGATCAGTTTTCTTCATAATCCAGGATATATATATCATATCCCGCACAATAATGGTGCACATCGTCTGCTGAACATTGTTAGAAAAGAAGAGAAGGATTCTTTTGCCATCACTGCATTAACCACCATGGGACTTATACTACATCATTGCGGCATTGTGAATTATACCTGCGCTCAAGCCTCCGAGCAGCTGATAATGAAGGCAGATCGTCATAATGCAATGAATAGATGAGTATCCTAGCTAGCCGTATGCCCGCGCAATGATCACCAAGAACTGATAGGCTGGTAGGATGGTTGCTTCAGTAACGATCATTGACTGGAGCGTGAATCCTAAGGAGATCGATATGTTTAGACAAGGAGCTCAATAGGAAGCATCACTGTTGCTGCTCAACTCACAGGCCTTCTATTGAATGAGGTTGCAAGGTCGTACACACACAACTTATGTGTAATATCCCTAGTCCTGCTAACCTTCATACTGGATATAGTTGTTGTTGGGTTTAGGAGATATCATATCATATCCCTTCTACGACCGTTAAAGTCATGGGAGCACATAAGGGTGAGCATCTATCCAATCTCCTAGTATATGAATTCGATGATATAACAAAGCAAGGCGGGATGTGCGTGATTAAGGTTTCTTTTTCTCAAGGCCCGGGTTGGTTTCATGGATCAAAGGTGTAGTGAAACACCACAGTTTGTGACAACAGAATGGGATATAAGAAGCCCTTCATTCTGCCGAAGGTCACTGCTACCTGCAACATACTCAACCATACTCCGATTTATTCTACATCACATCGTACATCTATTGTAGTTCACCACCCTCTTTATTCACAGGACATGTCGATGAAGGGATCTCCACTCCAGACAGCGAATATGGCTCCGCCGGGTGGCCTATTTGGCTCGCAACAGCACCGTGATGACAATTCAGAATCCTCGGATAATGGTTCACAAACCACCACTGGCAAAGACAGTCGATCTAGGAAACACGCCAATCAATATCAACCCCCGCATGGGTATGGTTACCCTCCTTCACAGCAGCCATTTCCAGGCGCTCCGCAGTTTTATCACCATTCTCCATTCAACATGACACGCAGTTCCCAACCAACCACCAGGGTAAGCCTACAATATTCAAGTTATGGGCCACCGTGGCAAGGATATGACCTCCACCAAGGCGGTTATGGCGAGTCTAGAATGTTTCCCCAGCAGCAGTTCCCAGGACAAGGGCCGTCATCGCCAGGTGCACTGAGAGTGCCTCAAGGACGGCCGGGAAACAATCCAGTCAATCGGCCAGCATTGTTAGGGGTTTTCTCCCAACAGCGATAATGGTACTTGTGAAAGTTATATGAATACATGTCAACGGAGTTACTCTAGGTCTAGTCACGTGACATGCGTAACACCTATTCATGATGTCTCAAGTAAGCCAGTCTTATGTTCCTTAGTGGGAATACATAAGAGTCGCGTGTCGATTGAATAATCAAGTAGCCTTGCTTAGCGGATTCATTGAAAGGATACATACTACGGTAATCCTTATTTGATGACGCAGCAATGCTACCAGATTGAAAGGAGACAACTCCCGCCGAGCGCATTGTTTTCAACCACATTTGTTTCCTAGATACTAGCGGGATTGTTTGATTGGACTGGAGATTACTCCGACACACAAACACAGCAGTTGATAGTCAATATGCGATTATGTGGGACCTCTGGATTATTGTCTCAGGCGATAAGAACAACCAGGGTACTCCCCGGTCAAAGAGAATGGTCTTGACCTGAGCATGATGTAACTCAGGGTATTACGATGTTGGCTGAAGATAAGAGGCCTGAAGCAACCCTGCTCATTGGTTTGAGTGAGTATGCATCGCAACGACAGTCTCGTATTCGATACAAGCTGACGCGTCAGATTCTACGTTGGCATAGTATTGGTTGGTCGCCAATTAAATCTATGATGCAAGCCAAATAGCCTATAGGGTGAGGAATTAATTTGCGATAAGCGCTGCCAACTACTTTAGTTGGCAGACGTTCCAACTACTGTCGCAAACGGGTAGTAGGATGTCTCATATCAAGTTCTGTCTGACACACTGTCTGACATGATATCGTACGAAGGATGGCCTGATTCTTATCAGGAGCAAAAGCTTTGAAACCACATCATATGAACATGATAACCAACTGGGATGCGTGGCATGTTATCACCGGGCGCATGATTAGTTTCATGACGTGACCGTGATAACCCTATCATGAGCTTTGTGATCATCACGTCGAAGTATGGGTGTACAAACCTGCAAAGACGACAATAAAGAGATGGCATTGTTCCGGCAATGAGAAGAACAAGCTCAAGCAGCAATCCACAGTCAGCATTCAGAACACCGAAGACGATCTTGAAATATTATTAAGAATTCTATTTATAAAAAACTTTTAATCATTACTTCCTCTATTATCCACCTTCGTGATCACGCTGTGTATGCCGGGACACAGGTGCACACAATCCGAGTACGCACTGCAACAAGTAGTCGAGACTTTCGGCAATCTTCTATACAGTTTGGAAGAGCACCATTTAACCCACACTTACCAAGTGGTTTTTCGTTTCTGCGAACTGGAAGGTATTGATTACCTGCTGCTGAGATATCTGAACACCGACGCATTACCATTCGAGGAGTTTTCCGAGGGGTGGTTATTTGACGATGAGGTGTAATTTACATCTATCGAGGAGACGGTCTTTGGTGCCGTTACGGATTGGTCGCTCTTGCAACAGAGCTGCAAGAGGTTGAGTCTTAGGATAAGACGAGGAAAGAAAGAGTTTCTTAGATAGGCGGTTGTACTTAATTCAATAAATGTTGTATTGATTATGGGGATTAAGAACCCCTGTAACAAACATCTTCCAGCTCTACTCCTCCACCTGGACCTCCTTCCAGCGCACCTGGGAGACCTCCCATTAGCCTCCCAACGAAAGGATTCCTGCCACCTGCGGAACCACAGAAAACAGATGTCGGAAGGATTGTGGACATGCCCCCATTGCCGGAGATTTCCTATGAAGAATGTGATGCAGATGATGAGAGCAACAATTCGTCGGACTTGGGTGGTGCAGAGGGTAAACCCCCAGTCAGCCCGAAGCAAACTGAATTCGACTCCTTGAAACAATTTACCAAAAGGATGGGGCAGGCCAACTATAGTGCGTTCAACAAGTGGAAGAAAGTATGGGTGGCTGGGTTCTTTGGGAAAAAGCATTGGTCCATTATCTGGGGGCAGAACTGATTGAAACAGCTAAGAAATGGACCCCTGCACTGGGCAACGGTGGTTGCAGATTTTTTGGAGACACTTGAGACCTGGCTGCCATTGGATATTTTCGATAATGCTGAATGGATTCGTCGGAAATGGGTGGAGATGATTTTGAAGAAATGTGCAAGCGAAATTCGGAAGGTGAGGAAAAAGGGAAAGTGAGGCAACAAGCGACCGGCAATGGATTTGGGAGAGCGCGCGAGCAACACTGCGAGAAGTAACCTCCCAGAGTTGCCAAATACAACATTCATGGTTGTGATTTGCCGGATGTCGAATGGCAACGATATCGTTTTATCCCCAAACCAACTCCAAGCCGCGTATAGTGATGTGAGGCACTGGGAGGAGCTGATTGATTTCATCAACAAAGATGGATGCCTGACAGAGCCATACATTCTAACATCGAAGTTCAAGTGCACTTTGGAGCAAGCCGAATTGGACGAAAAGTATATGGGATTATATACAAACGAACAAATGATAACGGACCACATATATGGCCAGATTTCATACAACTGTTACCTTTCAAATGCTTTGAAGTTGGAACTTGGACATGATCCGAAAATATTTTTAGTTGAAATGAAGTGAGCTACAGGGAAGGAGATTGCCAAGCACATAATTAGACCAGCGAAAGTAATCCCTGCTAGCCGTGTTAAGGCTAGATGTGCACAACTGCTAATCATTATACATAGACATTGGAAGGTTCTGAAGAGGGTGGAAGAGAGGAGGGAGAGGAGGATGGTGGGAAAGAGAATGATACTTGTATGAATGTAAGTTCTGATTGAAAGAATAGAATTGATTGTATTGCATCCGTATATATTCGTTCCAATGGTTGCTTGTCTGTGAAATACCTAACACATCAGCAAAATGTAATTCGGTTCGGAAGCCATGCGCAACCCTCCCAGGCACTCCGGTAGCCCTCGCCAGTGCTTCTAAGTACTTTCAGATGCCCCCAGCCCCAGCTGGAGCCTTGCAAAGCACTCTCAGACTCTGCAAGAGCATTCTCACGTGCACCTGAAAGCACCTGCAGTGATGGAGGTGCATTCAGGATGCTACGAGATTTGACTATTAGGATAGTCAAATGTTGCAGCTGCTGCATCAGCAACAACTCTAGTTTCGGTCAGAAACACCCTGGTGATCCGTACAGCTCTGATGGCTCTGACGGAACCTCGTACCCTCTGACGGAGAATTGCATACGTACCCCTTTACGTTGTGGTGACGTTTACACACCATCAGAAGGACACGTGTGTTACACTCTTCGCAGGGGCTGCAGTAATGCTGAAGCCGTTTACACAACGCCTGGCGATGTTAAATCGTAGGTACTACTTATCGTTCAACGATTTTCAATACTTATGCATTCAGTTTGTATTCTCATCTATGTATCTATGTATCTATATAGCTACCTATCTACACACGGTATATCTGGACTGGCAGCACGAAGTGATTCTCAGGAATTCGAGGTGCGCCTGAAGATGAGGGTCGAGTGAACGTCCACCTCTGTTGCCCCTGTATATCCGTACACTCGCCGTCGCTCGTTAACGTTGTACTTGGAGGCCGTCATAGAGCGAGTTTGGAGATGCACTGGGAGGCTGTAATCAAGCGAGTTTGGAGATGCACTTGGATGCCGAGATCGAGTGAACTCAGAGATGCACATGGAGGCCATGATAGAGCAAGTTTGGAGATGCACTTTGGGGCCATGATCAAGCGAACTCAGAGATGCACTTGAAGGCCGAGATCAAGCTGAACTCAGAGATGCACTTGGAGGTCGTGATAGAGCGAGCTTGGAGATGCACTGGGAGGCCGTGATCGAGCGAGTTTGAAGATGCACTTGCAGCAGGTTATGATCGAGGGAGATTAGAGGATTACTTGGAGGTGGTCGATCTAGAGGTGGTCGATCGGAGGCACACCAAGTGCTGAGACTCTATTCATTGGTTAGTTAACTCAAAACCGTGGGAATGTGACGAGGTGACTTTACCTTTGATGCTCTTATGCAGAACTGGCTGGTTGCAGTCAATCTGTAGGGAGGTACGCCGGAAGCTGAGGCTACATTCAGGGGTCAACTCAAAATCGTGAGAATGAAGGGACGACAGACAATCGTAGGTGTATGCTGTACTCAGTGTATGCTGTTCTGAGAGTAAACTCGTGATCATGGCATCGAGAGATAGAGAGGAATGACTTAACTTTGTGTTCGGCGATGATGGTAGAGAAAGAGAGATGGGGGATGAAGATAGAAACGATATGCAGGTTACGAGCGGACCTGAGAAATCAGGGGTACGACTTGCCTGATTGGGTTTAGAAGATCACATATGGATATTATTACCCAGTGGATCGGGACTCGTACCTGCCGTATCGGGGATGGTCAATTGACTCGCACATGAAATTCTCTTAGGTCCCAGATTGTCATGAAAATTTCCCTGATCTCCTCTCATCTCTCTCTTTCTCGACCATCACCCCAGAACGCGAAGTTAAGTCATCCCAATCTATCTCTCCATGCAATCATCATGAGTTAACGCCGAGTACAGCATACACCGAGTACAGCATACACGGAGTACAGCATACACCGAGTACAGCATACACCGAGTCCAGCATACACCGAGTACGGCATACACCGAGTACTGCATCATCCCTAGATGGACTGGCTCCCACTCCCAGCCAGCTCTCATCTCTCGGTGTTAGGGGTTGTCTCTTAGCAGCAATAATGATACTTGAATTATGCTACAGGATGCATACATATCTACGATATGCATAACACCTATGAATGTACGGTCAGGTGATCAGCAACATGCTTATCAGCGGGAGTTCATGTTGGTCGCGCGAAGTGTGGGTACTTCGTTCACACCTGGATACTTTGCGGGACAGGCGTGGTAATCGTGCCCGGCAGTTGATAGTCAATATGCGATTCAGAGAACTCTTCCACCTACCTGTAACGGGCTAGGATTCGGGAGCACGTTCCGGTCTCGAGAATAGTCTCGGCCTTAGCATGACATAACTGACGAATTAATGACGTAAGCTTAGAGCCTAGAGCGAACACTAATCGTTAAGTCGATTAAGTCTGGATCGCAATGTAACCTCGTATCGGATACGAGCTTACGCGTCAGTAATCTAAGTTGGCATAGTATTGGTTGGTCGCCGATTAAATGTATGACGCAATTAATAACTCATGTGCATGAGTGATTAAAAGGCGATAAGCTTCATCAACTTGGTTGGTGAGAGTTCCAACTACCGACTCGTATAACTGCAAAAGATGTCTGAGTTAGGAAAGGATAAGATGATATCGTGCGATGGATGGCCTGATCGTTATCAGGAGCGTAACGCTTTCAAACTACATCAAGACGACGCGATAACCTGAGGGTGTCATGGCAGGTTATTATTGGGCGCTATGAGGGCATGGCCGAGATAACGCTATCACACTGGAGGAAGAAAGGAAGGCTATAAAGAGCCAGCGTTAGTCGAAGGATTTGAAGGCATCATCCACAGGATTAGCATTGAGAGAACACCAAAGACGATCTTAAAATATTATTCAGAATTCTATCTATCTATCGATCGATCTATCTGTTCAGAGATAGTTCGTCATCATTTCCTCCTTAATCAACCTACGAGATTTCCCTTTGTATGCCTGGTCACAGGTATACACAATCCGAGTACGCACTGCAACAAGTTGTCGAGACTTTCGGCAATCTTCTTTACAGTTTGCACAAGCACCATTTAACCCACACCTACCAAGTGCATCAGCAAAAAACATTTCCGTCCGGGCGGAATGGCTCCGTCAGAGTGGACGCACTCCGTCAGAGCCGTCAGAGACACCCCGGTGGCGGATTACTGCGCGCCCAGCGTCAATACCACGTGTCGCGTTGCATATCGCCCTCCGATCGCCGTTTCGCCATTTCTTCTCGCTCTGTCGGTCTCCTATTGTAAACAAACACCCTGGCGTTGTGGCCAACTGTGACCATACATCGGAATGGGTTCATTGGGTAAACATTTGCATCGGGATTGCAATGGGTGATGCTGCGAAAATCTCTCCTCGCGTTCCTTCTACATTAAGCTCGAGGAGCATAGGAAGTTGAGAAGATATGATACTACCAAGCCGTGAGGATCCACGCAATTGTGCGGATCCACGAAATCTCGGACAGAGCAAGTGAGACCAAAAGTTGGGAAACATATAGTGTGAATTTTCATTGTATGATAAGATGTCTATCTACTCCGGGGTCTGCTGAATATATACTACCCGTCACTCTATCCACCTCCGTTACCCCTGTATCTCCGTACAACCGCCGTCCCTCCTTGAAGATGTACTTGATCAAGCGTGTTTGAGATGCACTTGGAGACGTAGATTGAGTGAACTCAGAGATGCACTTGGAGGCCGTGATTGAGCGAGTTTGGATATGCACTTGGAGACTGAGATCGAGTGAACTCAGAGATGCACTTGGAGATGTAGATCGAGTGAACTCAGAGATGCGTTTGGAGGCCGTGATTGAGCGAGTTTGGATATTGACTAGGATGCTGAGATCGAGTGAACTCAGAGATGCACTTGGAGGCGAGGATCGAGCGAGTTTGGAGATGCACTTGGAGGCCATGCTCGTGCGAACTTGGAGGCCGTAATCGAGCCAGTTCGGAGATACACTTGCAGACTGTAATCGAGCGAGTCTGGAGATACACTTGGAGGCCGTGATCGAGCGAGTTTGGAGATGCACTTGCAGGCTCTGATCGAGCAAGATTGGAGGAGTACTTGGATGCGGTCGATTTGGAGGGAGGCGCGACGGCAGCTGAGACTCTATTCATTGGTTAACATGTACTTGTGGGAATGTAGAGAGTTGAGTACAACATCCGCCGAGAGATGAGAAACTGGCTGGGAGCAGGAGACTGTCGATCTTGGGATGATGCTGTACTTGGTGTATGCTGTACTCTGTGTTAACTCATGATTATGGCATGGAGAGATAGAGAGGGATGACTTAA
>Ga0307515_10008408_pt1 | contig 20124 bp, 18 predicted proteins | sample 17_EM_MG_FD_194513 | JGI IMG/M metagenome (GOLD analysis project Ga0307515, IMG submission 194513) | Populus trichocarpa ectomycorrhiza microbial communities from riparian zone in the Pacific Northwest, United States - 17_EM | ecosystem: Host-associated > Plants > Roots > Unclassified | place... | reverse complement strand
TGTCTTTGCGCTGGCACACCTGAGTGCGCCCTGCCAACAGGTGCGCAATGCAGGCCGCCCCGGCCTCGTCGCGCATCTCTTCGTGCAGCCCCGGCATGCGCGTCGCGCGGCGCAGTCGAAGGCTTGTGTCGTGGCAGACCTGCGTTTCCACGCCCAGCGGCGCCATGCGGTTGAATCCGTTCCATCGCCTCTGGAATGCGGCCATATCAGGCGCCGTTCGCATCAGACCGGCGATGGGATTCGCATCGAGCGCCATCAACTGCAGCATGCGCCGCTCGGCGCGCAGCATGGCATGGCGCCGAGAGGCAGCTCGCTCGATCGCCAGGCAATAGTCGTCGTGGTCGACGAGCCCATGGACCACACGCTCAACCAGCCAGCGCAACAGCGACGCGGGGTTGTCGTCAGTCACGGAGAAGGACTCCGCCAGCAGGTGATAGCTTTTCCAGCGCGTCATGGAATATCAATGATCGAGAAATTCTACGGACACGCCGTGGCGCACAGATACAAGCGGTGAATGGGTTCTAGAAAAAGAATGGCGCCCTCTTCTCAGCTACCCATCACCATGGATCGACGTGAACTTCTAATGGGCACCGGTGCGGGCCTTGGCAGCTTGGCGATGGCCGGCTGCGCGAACCTAGGCCGCAGCGCTCAAGGCAACGACGAGCTTGCCTGGCTCGACGCCACCGCGCAGGCCGAGTTGGTGCAGCGACGCGAGATCTCCCCTGGTGAGCTGCTGGAGGCCGCCATCGCAAGGATCGAGGCGCTCAACCCGAGGCTCAACGCCATCGTGACGCCCTTGTATGAACGTGCGCGCAGCGAGGCGCGCGCGCTGCTGCCCGAGGGCCCGTTCCGCGGCGTGCCCTATGCCCTCAAGGACTTGGTGGACCTGAAGGGCACGCGCAGGACGGCGGGTTCCCGGCTGCTCGCTCAGAACATTTCGCAAGAGAGCAGCGAAATCGTCCAGCGCTCTGTGGCGGCGGGTCTTGTCGTCGTGGGCAAGACCAACACACCCGAGTTCGCACTCAACGGCTCGACCGAGCCGCAGCTGTTCGGCCCGACGCGCAACCCGTGGGACACCACGCGTTCGGCCGGCGGTTCATCAGGTGGCGCCGCGGTGGCTGTCGCCTCGGGCATGGTGCCCATTGCCCATGCCAGTGACGGCGGCGGCTCGATCCGGATTCCCGCCTCATGCTGCGGGCTCTTCGGGCTCAAGCCCAGCCGCGCTCGCATGTGGGGTTCGCACGCCACCGACGCTGGTGCAGAGCACTGCGTCAGCCGATCGGTGCGAGACAGCGCGCGCCTGTTCATGTGGAACCAGCGCCAAGACCCGCAAGCGCCGTTGAATCCCGCTGCAGTGCTGGAACCACTGGGCAAGCGCCGATTGAAGATCGGCTTTTCGACCGCCAACGTGTTCGACAAGCAGCCCACACCCGCGGTGATGTCTGCCCTTGAAGACACGGCCGCGCTCTGCGCCACCATGGGTCACCATGTGGAGCCCGCACGCCTGCCAGTGGACGGCAACGAATTCTTTCTTCATTTCATGGTCGCCTGGAGCGGCGGCGCTGACCGCATGCGAGCCGCAGCCGAGGCGCAGGGCCGCAAGCCTGAGGACGTGCTTGAGCCGTGGACGCTGTACCTGTCCGATCATTTCCGCAGGCAAGCTTCCGACGCTGGCGCCAGAGCCACGGCATTCTTCGCGGAGCATACGCGCCGCTTCGACGCCTTCTTCCAGCAGGTCGACGTCATGCTGACGCCGGTGGTCAGCGAAGAGCCGCCACCTCTCGGCCATCTTGGGCCGCAGGTGCCTGGGGCACAGATGTTCGAGCGACTCACCCGTTATGTGTCCTACACACCGGTGCACCACGTCGCTGGCACGCCTGCCATGTCGGTGCCGCTGGGCAGAGGCCCTTCAGGCCTGCCGATTGGCAGCCAGTTCGCCGCGCGAGTGGGCAGCGAACAGCTTCTTTTCGGACTGGCGTTCGACCTGGAGCGCGCGGCACCGTGGGCGCAGAACAGGCCGGTCGTTATGTAGATTCGCGGCCCGGCAGGCGCCTGCCTGACGGAGCGAACGAACCGCTGGCCGTCGCATGAAGAGCATGGTGGCTCCGCTGCTTGGTGAAGAAGAATCGGTGGTTGAACACCACGAATGCAAGGGCCGCCGCCAGGTAGTAGAGCGAGCCCTTGGAGCCTCCAGGCAGCAAACTTCCGTCTATGGACGGCAGCAGCACACGCAGAATGTCCACGTGCGTATTCGCTGCCCAATGGAGCGCAACGGCAGGCCAGACTGAGCCGGCGCAACACTCAACCAAATAGACCATGAAGATCGACCAGGTCAAGAGATAAGCCAAGAAACTGACGGCCACCAGTGGAGAGGCAAAGACCGAAGTTCGATAGAGCGGAAAGTGCCATGCCCACCAGGTGCAGCCGACGACGACGGCAACCCAAAAAGGGGCGAACCGGCCAAGCAGAAAATGCTGCAGATAGCCGCGCCAGCCAAACTCTTCTGCAACCGGGCCGGTGATCAGGGCAGCGCCCAGTGTCAGCCCCATGACGGCCGCCGGTGACAGCACGAAGTCAGAGAGGGAGACGCCCTTGCCCAAGAGGTAGCTCAGGCCGAATGCCAAGGGAATGAGAGCACCCAAAACCAGGTAGGGCAGCGTGTGACTCAAGGAGAGAACGCGACGGCAGAACGTCCCAAGACCCGCTTTGCCGCCCTCGGCGAATGAAGCGGCAAAGCCTGCCAGGCTGCAAAAAAGTGGAAACAGCCAAAGGCTCAGCCGTTCATCGTGGACGAAAAACCACCCAGCCCACGGAACACCAAACGCGATCAAGAAGTAGGTGCAAACACCTGCAAGCGGGTGACGGGTCATAAGATTCATGAAGGGTGACATGACTTCAGCGACGCTGTATTGTTTGGACGTTAGCATCCGGCTCGGCAGCGAGTGAACACGACACCGAAGGCACGGCTTCGGCAGGCATCGCCAGCCTAGCGGCAAGCCGTCGTGGAATGATGCCCTGTCAGTCCGGTTCGAGAAGTAGCGTGCCGCCCATCGAGCAACCCGCCTTGTCAGGAGCCGAAATGATCGCGAAGCTTTTCAAGCCTTTGGTGTTCACCAAACTGCGCCGCACCTTGGTGACACTCGTATGGAGCATCGCCGCCCTGCCGGCCGCGCAGGCCCAATGGGCTCAGGACGGGTTCTCGAGCGGCAAGGGGTACGCCAACACCGTCGAGTCAACACTTGCGAAGGACACCGTCAAGGGCTTGAAGGTCGTCTGGGAGCGTTCACTGTCTGGCAGTGGTGATGTCAGCAGCGTGAGTCAACTCGACAACCGTATGTTCGCCTGCGCGGCGAGCGGCGGCTTGTTCGCGTTGGATCCGCCAACAGGAGATGTCCTTTGGCACCAAGCCGGTGCAAGCCTGGGTGAGTGCGGTGTGCCGGCCGTGGACCACGACGCGATCTATCTGTCGACCGCAGCGGCGGACGGCAGCCGGAACGTGCTGCGTGCCTACCACCCGGCCACCGGGGCTGAGATCTGGAGCACCGACTTGCCGGCGGGCGCGGACTTCAAGAAAGTCACCAGCGGTTTGGCGCTGAACGGCGACATGCTGGTTGTCACCACGCAAGGCCAGGCCGTCTTGGCGGTGCGCCGCACCGATGGGCATGTCGTTTGGCAATCTACAACCGGCACCGGAACCAACAGCTCGCCAAGCGTGGCAAACGGCCGCGTGTTCGTGGCAACGGCGACCGTCTGCTGCACCACGCCAGGGTCCGTCCGCGCCTTTGATCTGGCCACCGGCGCGCTGCTGTGGACACGACAGTTCAGGTATGAACTCGTTCATCCGCCGCTCGTCATGGGCGACCAGGTCATTGTGGGTCCCCTGCAAGACCCGACCATGGCAGCCTTCGACGCGGCCGATGGCCACACCTTGTGGACAAGGAGCTATGGAACCGGCTCCTTCACCGCCCACTTGGCCGGAAACGCCTCAGAGATCTATGCCGTGACGGAAGGCATCTGGGTCTCTGCGTTCAGTGCAACAAACGGTCGACTGTTGTGGCATCACAAGTACAGCAACACCCTCAGCGTGGCTCCCGCTTTGGTTTGGGCCAACAAGCTTCTGTACGCGGTCTATCACGACTACCACGACGGCCAGGTCCACTATCTGCAGGTCTTCAATGCGCACACCGGCAAGGAACTCGATCGGGTCGACCTGGACCTGCCGCTGGCCGGCCTCGGCACGACAGTCGTGGACGGCCGCGTCGTGGTCGTCGACCGCGGCCGCATCGTGGTGCTTGGGCTGTGACGGGCGAGTAGCAGCTACCACCCTCCGCTGCGGCTGCTACTTCGTGGTGAGCGCCTCCAGCGTCCGAGTGGTCTGGCCAACGATGGCTTCGATCAGCTCGACAGCAGAACGCTGACGCAACAGCGGAGTGACCTGCCCCGCCTGGAGCGACATGAACTCGGCCTTTCCTTGCGACGCTGCCGCACGCCGAATGCGAGCGTTCAACCAGTTGAGCAAAGGGTACGGGGCCAACTCATGCCCATGAGGCTCCAGCTCCTGACTGAAGCGATTGCGAAGGGCCCGGACGAGTCGTCCACTGTGAACTCGGGTCAATGCCGAGTCATTCGCCTTGGCGCGGAGAAGCGCTTCTCGGTGCTGTGGCGGTGCCCCCGACTCCTCGCACGCAAGAAATGCCGTTCCGAGTTGCACACCTGAAGCGCCCAGCGACAGCGCGGCCGCAACGCCGCGGCCATCGGCAATACCTCCAGCCGCAATCACAGGAACCCTGACCGCATCGACCACCATGGGGACAAGTGCCATCGTGCCCGTCAGGCATTCCTCTGCCGGCCGCAAGAATGACGGGCGATGCCCGCCCGCCTCAAACCCCGTGGCCACGATGGCGTCGACATGGAGCTCATCGAGCGCCTGTGCCTCTTCTACCGTGGTCGCCGTGCCCATGACCAGCACGCCCCTCTGGTGGCACGCACGAACCACATCTGCCGATGGAACACCGAACACGAAGCTCAAGACGGGCACTCCGGCCCGCAATGCGGCATCGACCTGGTTCGCATAGTCAGGCACGCATCGCTGCGGAACTGACGCGGGCATGGCGATGCCCAGTTCCCTGTAGTAAGGCGCAAGCAGTTCAAGCGTGCGCGCCACCACGTGATCACTCTGAGTCGGCTCGGTGTCGGGGTTGACCCAGAAGTTCAACGCGAACGGCTTGTCGCCAGCAAGGTTGTGCAGTTCTTCGATCAGAGGGGGTATCTGTTCCGGCTCAAGTGCGTTGGCACCGTACGACCCCAGCCCGCCTGCTCGTGACACTGCCGCCGTCAATGTCGTGGACGAGAGGCCCCCGCCAAACGGGCCTTGAACAATCGGCAGTGACAGTCCAAATCGCCGGGTGAAAACGGTGTCGGTCCACATTGAAAGCATGCCCCGTGGAATGGTTGCTACAGGTCGCCTTGCTCAAGGCAATGCAGGTAGATGAACTCCGGCGCCTCGACCCCTGCCTGTCGCCGAATTTCTATCAAGCGCGCAGACTCGAAGAAGGCCTTGGCCCGAGCGATGGACACCCACCTGGAGAAGTGAACCACCCTGTTCGGGACCCGCTCATCTTGCAGCACATGGTAGCTTTGCTCGCCAGCCACTTTTCGAATGCCGGCCGCTTCATCAAAGACCTTCTTCCAGGATGCGTAGTCTTTGACTGTGTGAATGATCAGCACATATTCCATTCGATACCCTCTGACGTGGAAATTTGACCCGTGGGACACGGTTCCGGCAGTGCCGAAGGATTCGGCCCTGATTGGGGGAGGTCACGCGACAACGCGTCGTCTGCACGCGGGGAGCTCGCTTGCATATTCCATCAAGTTGTGCGGCGTGCGGCCAGTGGCGGTTCAGACACCTATCGGGCGATTTCTGACAACGCTTCGGCCATGTCAGTCCAGTGGCTGTGCTCCCAGGTTTGGCATTGCAACTGCGCCGGCATCAGCGACAAAGGCGAGATCATCGGACGTGAGCGCCTCGACGGCGGAGCACAGCGTGCGTTCGTCATGCGCCCTGTTCCCTGAGTACACGCTCGAACGACCGTTCGGATGTAGCCGCTGGTGTGCCGCGGCACTGAGTTGCCGATCCTGAAGGCCTGTTGAAATGAACTGGCAGGCTTGTCGGCGGCCGGTCAATCTCGTTGACGAACCTCGGGCAAGGGCCTACTGTGCCGGTCGCGCAATCAGCAGGAGGCCGCATGAACCGCACTTGCCAATTCTTTGGTCGTTGGGTCGGTACGGTCCTCATTGCCACTCTCGGCGGAGTGCTAGGCGCTCGCTCGGCGCTTGCGGACGAGCCCGTTTCGGAACTTGGCAGCCTGGTGACCTACCGGGTCATGCACAGCTTCGAAGGGCCGGATGGACAGAACCCCAGAAGCGACCTCATCGTCGGCAGCGACGGGAAGATTCACGGCGTGACGAGCTACGGTGGACGACGAGACATCGGCGGCACCAGTTTCCGCATGGCCCTCAGCGGCCAGATGAGCGTCTTGCACCGATTCGAGCAGCGCAACGGTCTCCAGCCGAGCGGCTTGATGCTCGGTGTCGATGGCATGTACTACGGGGTAGCGTCCCGAGGGGGCTCGTTGCGCGGCGGTACCGTCTATCGGATGGCACCCTACGGGCACGTCACGGTTTTGCACTCGTTCGATACAACTCTCCCCGAAGGTCGTTCGCCAACAGCACCTTTGCTCCAGGCGAGCGATGGGCAGCTGTACGGCACGACACGGCTCGGTGGTGGCGGCAACGGTGACGGAAGCATCTTCCGAATCTCAACCAATGGCGACTTTCAGGTCCTGCACCAGTTCGGGAAAGGAAAAGACAACGGCTCCGGTACCAGCGCGCAGCTGATGCAGGCAGATGACGGCCAGCTGTATGGCGTTACCCACCTCGGCGGCAAGTATTTTTCCGGCACTATCTACCGACTAACATTGGCCGGCACATTCGAAGTGTTGCATTCGTTCGTCCGCTCCGGCGACGACGGCTCTAACCCCACGTCGCAACTGATACAGAACCCCGACGGATATCTCTACGGAACTTGCGTCTGGGGCGGTGTGCACGGCAGCGGAACGCTCTTCCGATTCTCCCCTGCGACAGGTGAGCTGACAGTCTTGCATCACTTTCCAAGGCATACAAACCCATCGGGCAATCTCGTCTTGGCGCGCGACGGCAGTTTCTATGGTGTCACTACAGGGGGTGGAAAGTTCCAAGGGGGAACGATCTTCCGCTTGACCCCCAACGGAGATTTCACTCAACTCCATTCGTTCAGCGCCCCAGGAACAAGCGGCGGCTACTACCCGAGCGGCGGACTCGTCGAAACCAGCGATGGAGAGTTCTACGGCACCACGAGTGCTGGCGGCGACCACGACAAGGGAACGGTGTATCGACTCAGAGTGAAGTGACGTCACCGCTGAGGTAATCCTGCCTCGGCCCCATCGAGCAATCGCTCAAGCAGTGGTTCGTACACGCGTCGGCCTCTCAGGCCTTCACACCATCTCTTCGAAACGCCTTGCACGCCAAATCGCATTCCCGCGAAGCCGCCAGCAACGCAGGCGGTAAGTGTCCGTGCTTCATGCCTGCATCTGGCGAGTGCGTTCAGCGCTTGCGTGCCAGTGTCACCCCGTCGCTGAATGGCAGCAGTGACACGTCAACCCGCTCGTCGCGATGAAGTTTGGCATTGAGTGCACGCAGCGCGACTGTGTCGGCATCTTGGGTGTCCCCGGCCACGTCGCCGCCCCACAAGGTGTTGTCGATGACGATGAGGCCGCCGCTGCGCAGCAGGGACAGGCAGCGCTCGTAGTAACCATCGTAGTTCGCCTTGTCGGCGTCGATGAAGGCGAAGTCGTACTGGCCAGCCTCGCCGGCCGCCAAGCACTCGTCGAGCGTGCGCAGCGCAGGCGCGATCCGCAAGTCGATCTTTTGTGAGACCACTGCTTGCTCCCAGTACGGCTTGCCGACGTTTGCGTACTCTTCGCTGATGTCGCAGGCCAGCACGCTGCCATCCTCAGGCAGCGCGAGCGCGACGCTGAGCGCGCTGTAGCCGGTGAACACGCCGACCTCGATCGTGCGGCGCGCTCCGATCAGCTTCACGAGCAGCGCCATGAACTGCCCCTGTTCAGGCGAGATTTGCATGCCCGCGCGCGGACGGGTGCGAGTGGCCTCGCGCAGCGCGGCCTGCGCCGGATGCTCGCGCAACGAGTGATCGAGCACGTATTGGTAGAGAGCGTCGCTCATCGGCAGGTTGCGATGGTTCATGAACATTTCTCCGTCACGATGTCGAGGCGGATGCGCTGTATGCGCAGCGTCAGGAGCACAGTTCCCATGCCGGCCTCGGTGGTTGATAATGTCCACCATCATCGATCAATCGGTAGATAAAGTCAACCAATCATGTCAGTCACCGAGATGAGCATTTGGTGGCGGTAGCCGAGTCACCCTTCTGGTAGTCTCATTGATTAGATTGGAGATCACATGACCATCGAAACCGAAGACGATGTCGCTGCACTCAAACGCATAGGCAAGATCGTTTCGTACGTGCTTCAGAAGATGCTCGACGCTGCCGAACCAGGCATGACGACGCGCGAGCTGGATTCACTGGGTGAGCAATTGCTTGCAAGACACGGCGCACGATCGGCGCCCAGACTCACGTACGACTTCCCGGGCTCGACCTGCATCAGCATCAACGAGGAAGCTGCGCACGGCATCCCAGGTGATCGAGTGATTCGAGCTGGCGACGTATTGAACGTCGACGTCTCTGCTGAGTTGGAAGGCTACTTCGCCGATACCGGAGGAACGACAGTTGTGCCCCCGACCAACCCACAGAAGACGCGCTTGTGCCATGCCACCCGCACAGCCCTGGAGCAAGCCATGAAGCAGGCCCGCGCCGGCCAGCCCATCAATGGCATCGGCGCTGCAATCCAGCGAACAGCGAAGGCATTCGGCTTCAAGATCATCGAGAACCTCGGTAGCCACGGGGTTGGCCGCGCACTTCATGAAGCACCCGAGCACATTCCTGGGTACTTTGATCCGACGGACAAGCGAATTTTGAGAGATGGCATGGTGATCACCATCGAACCCTTCCTCTCGACAAAGAGCCGCATGGTGACCGAGACGTCCGATGGATGGACCTTGGTTGGAGCGCATGGCAACTTGTCAGCGCAATACGAGCACACGATGATCATCACCAAGGGCGAACCCATCGTCGTCACTCGACACTGAGTGGTCATCGATGAAAGGCTGACCCCTTCTCTCGAGGGGCGACCGACGAAATCGGAACGGCGTCGCCGCGCTTATCAGACCAAGGAAGACTCTCGGCATACAAACGTCTGCTGAGACATTCACCCAATCTGTTACGTTGACCGAATGCGCAACGATGCGCTTTCTCGACTGGCTGATCGAACAGCGAGAGCGACTCGAACGTAACGGTCAATAAGCTTCAAATCCAGCGCCTGCCCGCTATCGCAAGTTCCGCATCGTTCATACATTGCATCCTGCCGCGGCATCCCCTCAACATTTTTGCCATCCAGGAGGATGCATGATTCAAGCTTCAAAGTGGGCGCGCTCCGCCGTGCCTTTCAACAGCCGCGCCGCGGCAATAGCCATGTTGGGCTTCGCGACAACGCTGATCGCCGCATCGGCATCGGCGCAGACCGCAGCGCCGAACAACGAACAGATGGCACGGGCCGCGAACCCTCACCGCGCTCGTGTGGAGGCACTGCTCGCGAGCGTGCCGCAGCCTCAAGGCAATGCCGAAGCGCCGTTGATCGTCGATGGCAAACCGGCCAAGCCGGGCAAGTGGCCGTTCATGGTGTCGCTGGTCGACAAGAGCAATTCGAACAACTACGACGCCCATTTCTGCGGCGGCTCGTTGATTGACGACAACCATGTGCTGACCGCTGGGCATTGCGTCCAAGGCGCGCAGGCCGGCGACATGCAGGTGCTGGTCGGCACGCAGAGTCTGGTCAGCGGCGGGCGGCGCATCAACGTCACACGCGTGACCGTTCATCCGACCTTCGGTGCCACGCCGTTCCTGCAGGGGGACGTGGCCGTGCTGCGGCTGGCCGAAGCGGTGACCGACATCGCCCCGGTCATCTACGCGGGCTCTGCCGCGATCGACGACGACGTTGCGCCCGACAACTCGAACACCACCGTCATGGGTTGGGGTGCACTCGAGTGGGACCAAGCGGGACCGGAGGTGCTGTACCAGGCATCGCTCGTTCGCAACACGATCGCCGAGTGCAACGGGTTGAGCTTCTACAAAGGCAAGCTGACCGACAACAACGTTTGCGCCGGTGACCTTGCGGCGCCAGGCAAGAGCGCTTGTTACGGAGACTCCGGCGGTCCGCTGGTCGGCAAGAACGACAGCGGCAAGCCCGTGCAGATCGGCGTGGTCAGCGGCGGGCCGCGCGTCTGCGGCGATGTGCCGGGCTACTTCGCTCGCGTCGGGTCGTATGCGAAGTGGATCAAGAAGCAGGTCGCCAACCCCTGAGGTTGCCGACTGCTCGCCGAGGGCCTGCTGACACAACGGCAGGCCCTTGGCCGGTTTCCGCTGGCACAGGGCGACACGCCTCGCTCAGTCTCCTGCCGCCGATTGCTCCTGGCTCTCGGCCATTTGTCTGCGCGATGCCACGTCCGGATTCACCGTGGCCTCGGTCTTCGACCGTGGCCTGCCCCGGCTCGCCCCCACGTTCAAAGGGTTTCCAGCACAACATAACGCAATATGTTGTGGCACGCTACTCAGTTGGCGATTCGCTTCAAGCAGTTTTCAGGGATCGCTGCAAACCGAACCTGTCTTCATTCTTGGAGAACTTGTGAAAGCCAACCATCGCATCAACATGAATTCCCCGGTCAAGCGCGCGCCGGCCCTCGCCGCCGTATGCCGCATCGCGATCGGTGCTGTCCTATCGGCCTGCGTTGCATTGGCCCACGCGGCCGGCTACAAGATCGTCGATCTTGGAACCTTGGGTGGAGCCAACGCGGCGGGGTACGCAATCAATGACGCCGGCACAGTCGTCGGCAGCAGTGGCCTGATCAGCAATTCGGCCGAATACGACCGCGCAACGATGTGGAAGAACGGGGCTGTGATCGACCTTGGATCGGTTGAAGGAACCGACAGCCGCGCTTTCGCGGTCAACGCCAAAGGCAAGGCCGTCGGGTCCAGCAGGATCAAGCCTTCCATGATCGAAGAGATGGCCGTCAAATGGCACGGCGACGACATCAAATGCCTCAAACCACTCGTCGCAGGCGGCTTCAGCCAAGCCCGTGGCATCAACCAGAAAGGCGTCATCGCGGGCTGGAGCCAGGCGCTGTCCGCGGACCGCGCCGCCATCTGGGACGACACGGGAGTGCACGACCTGGGCACGCTTGGCGGCGGCACTTACAGCTATGCGCTGGGGATCAATCGCGACGGGGTCGCCGTGGGTTACTCCGAAACGTCCACCGAGTTCGCGACGGAACATGCCGTCTATTGGGGAGCTGACCGACAGCCTGTCGATCTCGGCACACTGGGCGGGCGAAACAGCGTCGCCTTCGCGATCAACGATGGCGGGACGATCGTCGGCATGAGCGACACGCTGGCGAAGAACATGTTCCATGCAGTGCGCTGGGACGGTCTCGTGGCAGTCGACCTCGGCGCGCTGGGTGGACGAAAGCAGCGCAGCATGGCTTACAGCATCAACAAGTCTGGCGTGGTGGTCGGGGGCAGCCAGGACAGCGCCTCCAACTTTCACGCCACGGTGTGGACGGGCTCCGGGATGATTGACCTCAACGACCACCTCGACGCCGCCACCAAGGCCGAAGGCTGGGTGCTTGAGTACGCGCGGGGAATCAACGCCAGCGGCCAAATCGTTTGCAACGGTCGCAACCCGCAAACGGGAGACCGCCGGGCATTCCTGGCGTCACCGATCGTCGACTGACGCCCAGGTCAGGCCCGGCGTTGACTTGACGCACACCAGGCCTGCCAAATCTTCTCGGCTACCGAACCGTAGTTCTCTCGCGGCCCCACTTGCTCAGCATCAAACCACCGACAGAACTCTTCGTGCACAACTTGCTGGACTTCCGCGGCCGAAGTGACGCGATCGAGGCGGGGCAAGATAGTGCCGACCTCGGGCTCGTACTCGTCGGTGTTGGTCTGGTAGTTGATGCCGATTGGATCGGCTTCGAAAAGTATGGCTGCAATGATGTCGAAGATTGCACCGTACTTCTCGCGCAGAGCTGCGGTCTCTTGGTTCATGGGATCGGACCTGACGTTTGACATAGGGGCCTGCCTGCGGCATGCCGCGGGGCAGGCCCTTGGCGGAGTGGCTAGACCTCATTCATCCGAGTTTTCCGCCGCCACGTGGATGACCTCCAGCGAGTCTCCTGCACAGGGAAACCAAGCAGCTCCCTCGTCCCCACTTGCATCCAGGAACCCAACCTTGTGCTTTGCTGCCAATTGCTTGGCCATTTCGTAGGCCGCCTCGGCATCGCCCCATGAGAAGGCTATGTAGATGAGATCCTTGCAGATGGTGTAGTCCGCAACGAGCTCATCTTCCCTGGTTCCCACGTCGTCTGGAGCCAGGGGGCCATTCATCGGGACGAACTTCTGGCGGATCTCGTCGAACCAGGCCTGCAGAGCAGGAGTCGCGTTGGACGGCTGGTTGTAGTCGAGATCGTCCTCCCATTCAGTACGTTCGTCGTACCAGCTCTCAAAGGCGGCGCGAAGACGGAGTTCGGGGCGTGGATCGAAGACGGCAAGGTCGTAGCTCATCGGGACTATCGGCGATTTGCGAGGTTGTTTGGCTACGCGAAGTATGCCGGCTGGTCCAGGTCGGCAAGCAGCGTCGGGCCGGCCGGTTGCCAACCCAGCAACTCGCGGGTTCGTTGGCTGGAGACCGCCATGTCGGCACCGGCAAAGTGGGCGAACCAACCGAAGTGCTCGCGTCCACGCGGTTCCACGGGCAGGCCAAGCTGACGACCGATGACCGCTGCAATGGCTTTGAACGGGACAGCTTCATCGGCCACCGCGTGGTAGACCGGCTGCGTCACGCCCTCTTCAAGAGCGAGCCGGTACACGCGGGCTGCATCCAGCCGATGCACCCCCGACCAGAAGTTCTCGACGCCCTCCAGGTGCGCCGACACACCCGTCTCACGCGCCAGGCGGACCAATATCGGGATGAACCCATGATCGCCCAAGCCATGCACGGAGGGCGCAAGACGAACGGTGGCCACCTTTCCCCCAGACTCGACGATTGACCTGGCGGTGGCTTCGGACACCCGCGGCGATCCAGGGTTGGGCCTTTCTGCCTCCGTGGCACCGCGTGGCATGCCGAGCAAGCCGGACGTGACGAGGAGCGGGCGCCCCGAGCCGACGAGACTTCCCCCGAGGGTGGCGATGACTCGACGATCCTGGTCGCAGCCGGCTTGGAAATTCTTGAAGTCGTGGTTGAACGCTGTGTGGATCGCGGCGTCGGCCGAATCGGCCGCGGCGGTCAGCTCCTTCAGGTCGTCCAGCGTGGCCCGAACGACTTTGGCGCCAACTGCAACAAGGGTCGCCGCCTTTTCTTCAGAGCGGGCCAAGCCAGTCACTTGATGGCCGGCGGTGACGAGATCCTTGACGATGGCCGACCCGACCCAGCCGGTGGCGCCAGTAACGAAGACGTGCATGGTTGTTCCTTGATTCAATACAAACGAATGGAGAGCTCGACGTCCTTGTCGAACGGCAAGGAGAGGTAGCCGCCTTCGGCCGATCGGACGCGCTCCAGGTACTCGGGGCTGTAATCCACGTTGTCGGCGATCACCAGCGCTCCCGGTCGCAGACGAGGCTCGATCAAGTCAAGCACATCGCCGTACAGAGACTTCGCGCCGTCGAGCAGCAGCAAGTCGATCGACTCCGGCAGGTTGGCGCTCAGCGTCTTTAAAGCGTCGCCTTCGCGGAAGTCCACCAGATCACTCAGACCGGCCTCTGCCACATGCACTTGTGCGCGGGCGACCTTGGACGGCTCGAACTCGGTCGTGATCAGCAGCCCGCCACCGTTGTCGCGCAAGGCGGCGGCCAGATGCAAGGTCGAGATGCCGAAGGACGTGCCGAACTCGACGACGCTTCGAACATTCGCGTGCCTGGCCAGCATGTACAAGAGCCGGCCCGTCTGCGGCGACACCGGCAGCCAGAGATCCTTGAGTCGCCCGTAGAAGTCAAGGTACTCGGTCTTGCTGCGCATCAGGCGTTCGCGTTCGGCTCGGGGGATCGATGCCACTGCGGGGCTGGTCGCCGCTTCTGCCTGCGCGAAAAGGCGCGTCAGGAGCGGCGCCAAAGGAGCTGTCGTCAATGTGTTCATGGTCAATGGTGGTGGGTTGCGAGCGCGTGTGCTCAAAGTTCAAATACGACTAATTCATCGCGTTTATAGAATACGATCAATCCATCGCATTCACTATTCGCATTCCGGCGCTCGCCGTCACACCGCCATGTCCACACGCAAACCGCCCCAGATCTCCTCTAGGAAGCTGCCGCAGCAGGCCCGTTCCACCGACCTGGTGGCGGCCATCCTTCAGGCTGCTGTTCAGGTTTTGGCGACGGAAGGCGCCAACCGATTCACCACGGCGCGAGTCGCAGAGCGAGCGGGTGTCAGCGTGGGCTCGGTCTACCAGTACTTCCCGAACAAGGCAGCGATCCTGTTCAGGCTCCAGGCCGATGAATGGCGCGAGACGGCCGAGACACTCAGCCGGATCCTTGAAGATCAAAAGCGGCCGCCGCTGGAGCGCCTGCGCGTGTTGGTGCTCGCCTTCATCAAGTCTGAGTGTGATGAGGCCGACATGCGCGGGGCGCTGAACGATGCGGCGCCGCTGTACCGCGACGCGCCAGAGGCGCAGCAGGCCAAAGCAGCGGGGAACCTGACCGTTGAGCGCTTCATGCGAGAAGCCGCGCCGAATGCGACCGACGCGGCCCGCTCACTGGCCGGCGAGCTGGTGCTCACCACGCTGAGCATGGTGGGTCACGATTTCTCGGCGAGCCCGCGAACGAGCGCCGAGATCAAGACCTACGCCAACGCGGTCGCCGACATGTTCTGTGCCTACATCGGCAGCCTTGATGCACCCAAGAAGCAGGTCACCGGGAAGTCAAAGCCCAGCCGCCGCCGAGCGCCTTGAAGGGTTGGACGTCACTTTGCTTCCGCAGCCGAATGCGATGCCGCCGTGACGGGTGAGACCATGGACCAGCCCAGCGCCTTGTACAAGGCAGCACCGGCCTCTGTTGCAACCAACACGCCTTGCCTTGCTCCCAGGTCGAGCGAGAGGTTGGACAGAGCGGCCATGATGTGTCGGCCAAGCCCCTTCCTTCGGTGGGTCTCGGCCGTCACGATCTGATCAAACGTGGCGAACGAGCCATCAATGGCGACTTGGCCGCTGGCGGCGATTTCCCCTGTATCAGCGATGAGCTTCGCCAACGCGAGCGCTCCCGCGGAATCGGTGTGCATGCGGTAGCCATCAATGGCTGGAAGATGGCCACCGACGAGATCGGTGCTCATCAAGAACTCTGGCTCGTGAACCTTCCAGTGAGTTGAAAGCAATGGGGACACGCTTTCAATCGGGGCACAGGCCTTCAGCCAACTACCGGGGCCAGTCTGGGTGGAGACGAGCTCGTGAAGAAGGCCTTGATCAAGGTGCGGCAGAACGTACCGCGTGGTCTGTTCAGGCCTTCCGACGACGATCTGGAAATACCCGGAACGCTCTATCGGAGTCTGGGTGCCTCGGGAAATCGCCCAGCCGTATGCCCAGGCTCGAGTAGCGACCACTCGATCAAGCGTGCCGGAGCTGAGGGTTTGCTCTGAGTTCAAGGATGGCAAGGTCATCTGCGACTTGGATGGAGATTGAGGCGTCTGCTTGATTGGCGATGATCCTCGGCCGATGGCGCACTGGGTGAGCCAGGGGGGGGCAGCCCCCTAGCCCCTCCTCAATACGTGGTGTTCTGGCGTTGAACTGGGGGCGAGTGCCTTCGGCTGGCGAGTCGTCACGCGCAGGCGACCCCTATGTTGACTTTGGTCGCTCGACAAACCTCATGAGGTTAGATGGCTTTCCGGGATTGACACAAAACAGACACGCTCGCAGCATGCGCCGGCGCGTCTAACCAGGCGCGTGGAGAAGAAAGGCATCACGCGCTACCGCGCGTGCTCTAAGTCACTTATTGAGGAGTTGGCAGATGAGTTCGATGATCTCCAAACGCGCCAAAGGTCGGCCGATCGCCACCTTGGTCGCAGGGCTTGCGCTGGCCACCAGCGCCACGGCCGCTGTACCAGGCAACACACCAGCGGACGTTGCGCACGCCCTTGGTGCGCTGCAGTCGGTGAACGTGATCCAGGCGGGCCCCAACGGGGTACCGACCTTCATGCGCGGGGAACTGGGGCAAGCGCCGCAGCTCAACGCGGCGTCTCTGGCCGCTACTGAATTGACGATGCGCTCGGTGCTGGCGCCGGCGCTCGCCGCTCTGCGGCTGGACCCGGCTGACCTGCGGCTGCGCAAGGTCAACGTCGATTCGATGGGCAGCCGGCATTTGCGCTACAACGTGACGCATCGCGGCCTCGACGTGGTGGGCGGCGACCTGGTCGTCCACGTGGACGGCAAGGGTCGTGTGTTCGCCATCAACGGCACAGCCCGCGGCGACCTGGCCGCCAGCCTGGGCTCGCGGGACGTCGGCGAAAGCGCTGTGCACCCGGCGGTGATGGCCGATGCGCGCTTCGCCGGCATGGCGACCACGCCGCCGCGCCGCGTGTACTTCGTATCCCCGCAAGGCCCCGTCCATTTGGCCTATGAGACCGTCGTCACCGGCCAGCGCGGGCTAGACCCCGTTCGGGACAAGGTGTACGTCGACGTCGACAGCGGCGCCATCCTGGGCGTCCATCCGCAGATCTACTTTGCGGAAAACCGCAAGATTTACAGCGCCAACAACGGCACCAGCCTGCCCGGCACGCTCAAGCGGTCCGAAGGCCAGGCGGCCACCTCTGATGTCGACGTGAACGCCGCGTACGACGGCACCGGCGCCACCTACGAGGCCTACAAGGCGTTCTGGAATCGCGACTCCTACAACAACGCCGGGGCCGCACTGATCAGCACGGTGCACTACAGCACCAACTACTGCAACGCCTACTGGAACAGCACCCAGATGGTCTACGGCGACGGCGACTCCAGCCAGGGCTGCGCGCCCTTGGCGCGAGCCGTGGACGTCACTGGCCACGAGCTGACCCACGCCGTGACGGAAAACGAATCCGGCCTGGTCTACTCGGGTGAATCGGGTGGCTTGAACGAAGCCATGTCCGACATCTTCGGCGCCTTCACCGAGGCGTATGTCGACGGTGGCAAGACCGGCACGCTGACCGTGTCGTCAGACACGTGGAAGGTCGGCGAGGACATCCTCCCGCCCGCGCTGCGCTACATGAACGACCCGGCGGCCGATGGCGCGTCCAAGGACTTCTGGGTCAGTGGCGTGGGCAATGTCGACGTCCACTACAGCTCGGGCATCGCCAACCTGGCGTTCTACCTGATGTCTCAAGGTGGCACCCATCCGCGTGGCAAGTCCAACATCACCGTGACCGGCGTGGGCATGACGAAGGCCATCCGGGTCTTCTATGAGACCAACGTCAACATCCTGACCTCCAACGCCAACTTCTTGGCAGCCGGCAACGCCACGGTGCAAGCTGCGGTCAACCTCGGCTACCCGCTGGCCGACCAGATCTCGGTCGCCAAGGCTTGGCAGGCGGTGGGCGTGCCTGTGCCTACCCCCGGCGGTGGCGGCGGCGATGAAACGGTGCTGACCAACGGCACGCCGCTTTCCGGCCAGAGCGGCGCCATCGGGGCGCAGGCGTTCTACAAGATCGTCGTGCCGGCTGGCCAGACCACGCTGACCTTCACCATCTCGGGTGGGACGGGCGACGCGGACATGTACACGAAGCTCGGCGCCCGGCCGACTTTGTCGACCTACGATTGCCGCCCCTACAAGACCGGCAATGCCGAAACCTGCACCGTCAACGCACCGGCAGCCGGCACCTACTACGTGCTGCTCAACGCCTACGCGGCGTACAGCGGCGTCACGCTCACGGCCACCTACTCTGGCGGTGGCGGCGGTGACCCGCTGCTGACGAACGGCCAGGTCGTCGCGGTATCGGGTGCCACGGGCAGTGCGCAGTACTGGCGGGTCAACACCCCGGCCGGCAAGACGCTCACGATCACCATCACGGGTGGCACGGGCGATGCAGATCTGTACACCCGCTTCGGGTCTCGGCCGACGACCAGCACCTACCTCTGCCGGCCTTACCTAACCGGCAACAACGAGACCTGCACGGTCACCTCCACCACGGCGGGCGACTACTACATCATGGTGCGCGGCTACTCGGCCTTCTCGGGCGTTAGCCTGAAAGCCAGTTACTGACGCTTGGTCGGTCAGGCAGCGGCGGTAACGCCCGCTGCCTGGTCCGCCTCAACAACGGCACGGCCGTCCCCACGGGGACGGCCGTTTTCATTGGCTCGCGCCCTTCAAACCTTCGCGTGTTCTGCCCGGCTGTACGCTCATGCGCGCACCCAATACTTTGGAGCAGCGCCGTTCAAGACGCGACGTGAAGGAGCAACGAAGCCGAAACGATGGCTGGCCAGACTGCCATCGCCGAATCAGGAGACAGCCCCGAACAACCTCAAGCCTAGTCGGGTGATTGACGGGTCTGTTGCAACCCTGGACGGTCATCAATCAATCGATAGTGAAGAAGAGGAGACTCCCCATGTTCTCAACCAGACGTGCGGTGGTTCAAGGCGGTATTGCTGGCTTGCTGTTGCCCCAAGCCGTATTCGCAACGGCGGCGCAGAAGCCCAACAGTCCATTCGAGCGATGGCGCCTCGACTTCGAGGCGGGGGTGCCGGCGCGGATGGCGGCGGCCCATGTGGTGGGCGCGTCCGTTGCCATCACTTCGCCCGGCAACGCAGTGCGCTACACAGCGTCGTTCGGCTTCGCTGATGTGGCCAAGAATCGAGCGCTGACTGTGGACACGCCGATGCATCTGGCGTCGGTCAGCAAGCTGTTCACGGCGTCGGCACTGGTGCAATTGTTCGAGCGCCGCGGATTGGACCTTCACGCGAATGTGAATGACTTCATCGACTTTCCGGTCATCAATCCGCACCACCCGTCGTTGCCCGTGACGCCGCATCAACTCGTCACGCACACCTCCAGCATTTCGGACAAGGGCCATGACGTGACCTATCCGGGCGACCCCCGGAAGAGCCTTTCCAGCTTCCTGCAGGGCTATCTGGTCAAGGGAGGCCGTCACTATGATCCTGAGAAGTCATACCTCAAGATGAAGCCCGGCAAGAAGTGGGACTACAGCAATGTGGGTGCAGCGCTGGCAGGTTATGTCGTGGAGTGTTTGAGCCAGCAAAGCTTCGCCTCGTATGTCGAAGAAAACGTCCTCGCGCCGCTCGACATCCACAACGCCCATTGGTACCTCCGGGACTTCGAACCCGACGTCCTGGCCAAGCCCTACAAGTTCAAGAACGAAGAATTCGTCGAGTTGCCCCAGCAGGGCTACCCGGATGTCCCTGCAGGCCTGCTCCGTTGCTCAATCGGCGATCTGGCCAGGTCGCTCCATGCCATGCTGGGGCAGGAGACCGGCCAGAAAGCCATCTTGTCGGGTCACGCGGTCCGAGAGATGTTGCGCCGGCAGGTGGCCCAGTCGGTCCACGGCTACCAAGGGCTCGGTTGGACCCAGGAGAAGGTTCGCGCGCGCAAGGTCGTCGGTCATTCGGGCAGCGACACCGGTGCTTCGAACATGGTGGTGCTGACGGAGGATCAAAGCCAGGCCGTGGCCATGTTGATGAACATCGACGGTACCTACAAGAGCGACGAGTTCCGCGACGCGGTCACCGAGGACCTCCTTGTCGGCGCGGAGCTGGCCAAGTGAGCGGGTAGCGCGCGGCGGCGCGAGAAGGACGCGATGACGCATGGCAAGGCCATCGCCGGCGCTGCCCGGCGCGGCCAATTCACGCCGCCGTCGCACCCTTCTCGGGCGCCAGCCTGAAAACCAGCTACTGACGCTTGGTCGGTCAGGCAGCAGCCGTCACGCTCGCTGCCTG
>Ga0307515_10008407_pt1 | contig 20124 bp, 21 predicted proteins | sample 17_EM_MG_FD_194513 | JGI IMG/M metagenome (GOLD analysis project Ga0307515, IMG submission 194513) | Populus trichocarpa ectomycorrhiza microbial communities from riparian zone in the Pacific Northwest, United States - 17_EM | ecosystem: Host-associated > Plants > Roots > Unclassified | place... | reverse complement strand
GTCCGTGAACGGACATGGCCAACGACTCACGCCCAAAAAGGAAAATTTCTCAAGCACTAACTACATCCCCTGCCTCACGCCAATCGGATTCAGCCTGTCCGTTCACCGACGGTTGGGTAGGAGCCTGCTGTTCACCACTAGCATCAGGAAAACCGCAAATTTGGTTTTTCTGCTTTTTGGGAAATTACGGCATAGTCAAGCAGGATCCACGGCGATCAAGCGCGAAAAGCATGGAAAGCAGCGCGCGGTTTTCCTGATGCTAGTCACACCCCCAGCAACCCGGATGTCTCCCCATGCCCGTGTCTATACTCAACTCTGCCTCGCGCTCGCAACCCAGCAGGGTGAAATGAGCTATGCCCTCGGCTCTCGCTCCAGAGGTGTTCGGGAGGGGCTGGGGACGTACGATCTCTACCGGTCGGTGGTATAAACCTCCACTTACATGTCACGCATAGACAAAAACCTCATTCTATTTTTGAAACGGCAGTCTCAATCGTCTTGCAATGGGCACTGATACAACTTTACGGGCCACAACGGAAAAAGATTGATGCCCTTGCTCCTGCGTTTGCACAGTCCCCGGCTCGGCACCCTTGCACTATACTAGGTAGCAAGGGAGGGGCCAATACTGTGTTTGGAGATTAGGTTACACTTCCCCCCTTTTCTTTCGTGCGCAGCTGTTCTCTTTGACTAACGAGGAGCTTCCTCGGTGAAGGGGCGTGAGATGCGTATTAATTGGGATAAATAAAAACGGGTCGTACTATGTAAAGCTGCGGCCCCGCACCCTACCTTTAGCCAGCTGCCGGCATACTGTGACATTCAATGACCCGTTTCTCTGCAAACGTCCCAACGGTCCGTTGATATTCATGGTTTTTCCGTGGGGGTACCACGGTGCACTCGCTGCTACGCAAGAAATGATTTTCCTGCGTCAGCTTCCCGTTTCGTGCAGGTTGTCTTCTCCATGTCTCAAGGATGGCCTTTGTGGTTTTTCCTCGGGAGTTGTTTGTCGGGCCGGGTGCTACCAATTTTCAGGTAAGAATTTACAGTCATCAGCAAACCGTGGAAAACCAGGCAACCAATTATAACCCCATGGTCCCCCCACCAGAGGGTTGTAACGAATTGTACTGGGATATACTGGAATATCTTAGTTTGCCATTCCATTTTCGGACCACTGGTAGTCGAAAACGAGTTATAACCCGTTATAAGTCCCTGTTGGGGAAGCGCTTCGATTGCAAGGTTATGTGGGACTTTCCACGACTTGCTGATGGTCGAAATTTCCTAAATGCATGAAATCTTTTCCCTTCTCTACCACTGCCTATTGTGCTGAGCGAGAAGGGCCACAAGCATACTATTGAACTCTATTCACGGAAACCAGTTCCGGGACGCCTTCAGCTTGGGACCATAAATTTTTCAAAAGACCGCCACTATGCATTTAACAATTTTGACTGTACTGCCTGGAGCCACGGTGAGGGATGTCAATGCTTACGCGTACGTTTGAATTCCACAGTACAAAAAATCCATTGTCAGTACTGACAGCGGGTTTCATTTCGACGGACCGCCGCCCACGGATGTTCTCTTTCAGTCGGCAGCTCGGTTCACCAGATAACGGTTTTTATAGTGGCCGCCATCACAACGAGCGAGTGTGGTAACCTCCTGCATCACGAAGCTAATTGGTACGAGAATGAAATCCGAAGTGAATCACACCCTATAGATCGGGACGCAATGCTCACGGCGACATCTTGGGGACGTGTTTCATGTGCAACCTCGCTGCGTTTCTGCGAGATTATGGGAGATCTGTATCCAGCCGGTAAAACCATTCGTCTCTACCTAGTTCACCAGATTCGGGGCTCCGTGGAGGAAGTATAAATGTACTTGGCCTGAAGGAGTGGCCACCCAGCAATGGACATCCTCGACGAGTTTGCACCCCTCAGCCTTTGGGCCTTCTTCACTGGGACCTTGGTTTATGCCTTCCGCGAGTTCTATGTCGTCCTCTTCAACGTGAACAAGTTTGAGGACGGCAGGACCGGATACATGAATTACGGTTTCTGGAACGAGGGCCCATCCACCAAGAACCCCCACGCCAACCTAGTCAAGGCTGTGATCGAGCAGCTAGATATCCGAGTCCTGAACAAGCATGCGAAGGACGGACAGGTGAACCTCTTGGAAATCGGGTGTGGGCTAGGCCAATCAGCCATCGATGCAGTGCATTCCTTGGGTAGGTGCTTGGCAAGGACCAGTTCACACTCGTTACTCACGCGAAATCTTCCAGGCCCGAACGCCAATGTTACAGGCGTGAGCATCAGCCAAGGACACGTCGCCACCGCCAACAAGCTCGCCGCCTCCGCTGGTTTCTCACCCAAGATCACCCACCACCTCCTCGACGCCACAAAGATTGACACTCTCCAGAGCGCGCCGTTCTCCGGAGCATATTCGTGCGAGGTCCTCTCCGAGATCCCGGATGACGGCTTGCGTGCTTGCTTTGCAGCACTCTACGACATACTCCCACCCGGTGCCGAGTTTTCCTACGCCGATATCGTCAGGACCGAAGCCACCCCAACCTCCAACCCCAATTGGTTAGGCCTACCACAATGGTTCTCCAAAGGATTCCTGTTGTCGATCGCTCCGACGGTGGTCACGATGTTGTGGGGAGATGATTGGCGGCCTGCTTCGAGGTTTAATTCCCTCCTCAGCAAAGCCGGTTTCGAGATCCTTTCCACGGAATCTATTGGTGATCAAGTGTTCGTTCCAACCTGGGACCACGCACGCAAGAGAATGCAGAAGCAGCCGAACATGGGAGTGGATTGCTCACCGTTCAAGCGCTGGTTATTGAGGTTTTTCACTAAGGCGTCTTTGGGCGGCTTGGCTTTGTTGTGGGAGAGTGGACAGATAGATTACGTTCTCGTCAAAGCGCGTAGGGTGTAAATGTAAATTGTTGTTTGCTTTGTAGAATCACATCACCAAACGAGTGACCGTCCGTAATTAAGGCTACACAGTGCACACTATCTACACGAATATCCATAGCCTTTTGAGGGAACTGTTAGGACCCCGACCATTGTGTCGGGGTGTGGATATTGTCCCCAAATTAGTAAACCGCGCATCTGGGATCGGTAAAGTTCGACTCCTACGGTCAGACTTTGGGTTTCGCCCTTGCGAAAGGGCTCATCAGAGGGCTTACCCGCTGCCCAACCCGCCATCGAGATTCTACAGTACTGCCACCCATTTTGGGATGAATGCAGGGGAGTCCGTGCTGTGCCTGACTGTCGACACGTCGCGTGCACTTGACCCCGTACAGATGGGTGTAATTGGGAGGGGTCAGCCTTAGAAGGGCCCGGGGGAGTGCTTCCCTAATCTGTCCTCTCCTAACGTGGGGACCCTGTGGGCGTAGCCGAGCGGCAGTTGCGATAACCGCACAGGGCCGACTGAATGCCTGTCATAGCAGGACGTTGCGTACCAGAACCTGTAGGACAATGCACCCGCACCCCATTCAGTCGGCCATCTCGGAAGATATGGACGAAAGAACGAAGTGTTTTGCCTTAGGTACGAATTGAACCGAAGACGCCAGAATACACTGCCCGGTGGGGATCTTGCGGGGCTTTCTCCTCGGCCTGCCTTAACCCCCCAGAGACATGGGTCGCTCTCATTCAATGCACCACCTCCCTGATCCCACCCCTGGCTCCGCCATGGTTACGGGGATCACGCATGAACCCATAACATCTGGAAAAATCTTGCCGACTACGCGACGCTATGCGAGCTAACCGTGATATGCGATCAACTATCTTGCCCAATCCATCCCAGCTGGTGATTGGCGCTGGCATTAGAAGGGTCGCCGGAAGCACGCCGACCGGCGACACGACTCATCCCCTGTCCTCTTCCACCCCCCTCCCCTGCATCGTCCCAGACCATACCCGACCATGCCCGATATCCATCTTTGAGCGTGTCATCCCATGGAGCGAACTCGCAGTTCTCCCAAGCAGTGTACCCAGATCTATCATCAAGCTCTCTGACGAGGGATGGCTTGGGGTGGACGAAAGATCTACGAAAGGGGCTTCTGGGACAGGGCTGCCGATGGTCATATCAACGAGGCTGCCGTCCTCGACGCAAAGGAAGGTGAGAAAGTCAGTGATGGACGTCGAGGGTGATGACGATGATGGCTCGATAGCTTGGCCACGTCCGACTTGCCTCAACTTGCGGGAGTATCAAAGGCCGCTCTGTCATTCCCCCCATCCAACCCCCCAGTCCCCGTCCGCCTTGCTCAAGATCCAAACATCAAGGGGGAACTGTCCATCTTCCCTCAATGTCCGAACGGGCATGTTGACTTCAGTGATCGGGACTCTTGGGAGAGGAACACGGATGACCCCCACGGTGGTTTCTCGACTTCCTGCGGTATGTTTTACTGCCCCTTTACATGTCCGTTGCACTCATCTCGGTTAGGTGTCGGTGAACGTACCTGTGAGGGCAACGACTTATACCACGAGATGATCGAGACCGGTGTCATTAACTTAGAGGGTGATTCCAAGGTCGCCTTGGTCTTCGGCCAGATGAACGAGCCCCCTGGCGCCCGTGCTCGTGTCGCTTTGACAGGTCTTACCATCGCCGAGTACTTCCGTGATGAGGAGGGTCAGGATGTGTTGTTGTTCATCGATAACATTTTCCGATTCACCCAGGCCGGTTCCGAAGTGTCTGCCTTGCTCGGTCGTATTCCCTCTGCCGTTGGCTACCAACCAACCCTCTCCACTGATATGGGTGGCATGTTAGTCCTTTCCGCCCCCCGTACCATACTCTACTAACTATTGTATTGTCAGGCAAGAGCGCATCACTACTACCAAGAAGGGTTCAATTACTTCTGTCCAGGCCGTCTATGTCCCCGCCGACGATCTGACTGATCCTGCTCCCGCCACCACCTTCGCTCACTTGGATGCCACTACTGTGTTGTCCCGCTCCATCGCCGAGTTGGGTATCTACCCCGCTGTTGACCCTCTGGACTCAAAGTCCCGTATGTTGGATCCACGTATCGTCGGTCGGGAACACTACGAGATTGCCACCGCCGTCCAGAAGATTCTTCAGGACTACAGTCCCTCCAGGATATCATTGCTATCTTGGGTATGGACGAACTGTCTGAGGAGGACAAACTGACTGTACGTATTCTATCCATCGGTTAACACACCTGCCTAACCTGCGCCTTCTTCCACAGGTCGAGCGTGCTCGTAAGATCCAGCGTTTCATGTCGCAACCTTTCCAGGTCGCCCAGGTCTTCACTGGTTTCAAAGGCCGACTCGTCTCCCTCAAAGATACCGTTAGGTCCTTCAAGGAGATCCTTGCTGGCACCCACGACTCTCTCCCTGAGTCCGCTTTCTATATGATTGGCACGATCGAGGATGTTAAGGCCAAGGCTGAGCAGCTCGCTAACCGCTCCGGCTTACTCAAGCCTAGTGGGACTACTCCTGATTCCAAGAATACCGCGAAAGTGGTCTTGTTAAGTTTGGATCAAAACTGTGAGTATGATGATTGCTTGACGGCCAACGTCGCTGACGCCCATTTCAGTACGTTTGAAGGCAGGATCCAGGCGATTAGTAATAGCCACGGGTCAGTCGGACTTGGCCGCAATCCGGGAAAATGCTACATGAGCGTTCTGGTACATTTTTGGGAACGCGGCTCCCACCAGGTAGTCACCACCCAGGCGTTGCTTGACAGACAAAACGTGCAATGGCCCGAAGCCCAACAGGGCTGTTCATTGTGACATGCGCTTCGTGAGACGATGCCACCTTTCGCTATCGCCGCGTCAGGCCAGTTGGCAGATTTACCCTTGATCGTTATACATAGGACTTTTTTGCCCCGTCGCGTATCGACTTTGTTTTGTTTTTCTTTCTCCTGTCGTTTCCTTTGCATTTTCACTCCTTGACCCAGTAGATAGCAGCTGTATTTATTACCCTTATATTATCAGACAACGCCATTACCTCTGCGGTGTCTTGCAATTTTCCAACGAAAAATTTCACACCGCTAGAACGGAGCCTTTCGGAAGTTTCCGGGACTGGAGGATTTGGACTTAGCAAACACGACGCGGTCTTTTCGTTTCATCCCACCAAGTCCTCCAAGCGAAGGGTAAGCTAGATTACTTCGTGGGTCTCATCACCGGTCGCCACTACCCAACATCTCACCCCCACGCCATGTCCACCGCTTTGCCCCGCTGACAACATACCACCCTTCGACCTGGTCATAGGGACACGTCACCACTCAGGGCTCAAGAATAGGGTGGAGCCCCTATCTCCTGAAGGTGCGTCACTTGATAGTAGATACTATTGACCGACAGAGGCCTCAGGCAGTTGTGTCGGGTGGTCCTCCCGCGGAACCCGACCCCGCCTGTCTCATCCACGGATCGCATCCACATCAACGCATGACAAATGGGAGACTGTTAGGCCTTCGGCAAATGGTACGTTATTAGTATCCATACCCCTGCGCACCATCACCTTCCTGTCCGGATCGCTTGTGACGTGCAACCGCCATACCACCTCTCGTGCAACTGGAATCGTCCGTGCAGGGGGTTGTGCAACTCATCGCTCGTCCACCTTTTTTGTCAACTTAGCAAGACCCTCCTCCCTCTCATCCACTTTCTGCGTGTAGCCATGCATCTCATCATCCTCACGTTACCGTTTTAGGGTGTCCTGCTCTGGCCGCGATTCTTCCTGCCATCAAGAAATGCGATCCGGTCACGACTCATACGTCCCTGCAGAGGAACCTCGATCCCGCTGATCCCGCAGTGTGAGCCCACAAACCTCACGCGGGAGACAACGAAGGTGAGGAGGTGGCTAGGCATGATATTGCGACTCGCTGTCGCCCCAGGATCAAAACTCCCGCACCCGCAAGCCGCCGGCATCGTTTCTTGGAGCGCCCAGTCTACCATCCTAGCAGAATGGATATAGGCCTGATACTCCGAGTCGTTCAAGGAACCTGGACTCAGCTGTGGTCCCCCTCTGGCCCAGTGGATGATGTGGCCGGGCCGGTAATTCTCGGAAACCCCAAAGACCAGAACCAATGAACGTTAATCCCCCAGCACCACTCCGGCACTGAAGAAGGAATCAGTGATGGATACAGATGGGGTAGAGGCGTAGAACGTAGACTTAGGATACAGTGTATAGGGTAGCTTAGATATTGAATACATGAGTTTTTCACAAGTTTTTCGTCTGAACGTCCTGTGAGAGCAATGATTGCAACTACATGTATACTAGAGTATATCTATTGACCATCCATCATGAAACCACATAGATGCTATCCGAATACTATAGACATACAAAAGAGCTACAAGGGAACTATCGATCGGCTACGTCTATAGGAGGAGTGCTAAGCGAGTTTTGATCGAGCAGCTCGCATAGGGCTCGCGTAGCTCGCATAGCGTCGCGTAGTCGGCAAGATTTTTCCAGATGAAATATAGTCATATCTTACCTTAGCCTGGACGCCGAGCCCGTTGTATGGCTCAGTAGACCTCTATTCAGAGTGCAGGTACGTCCTTATAGTTCGCCTTCACACCAGAGAGAAGTTTTTATTTGGAGATACTCCGGTGGAAAGCACTCGGATATATTGGCCAATGAAACTCGGCTAGTGGCACCATTCTACGAGGGGTATATATATCCTTGGCCTTACGGACAGTCATTCAATATCATACTCAACAATGCTACTGGCTTAGATCCGCTTCTGAGATTCATGGGGATGCGTACATTCGGATTCTGCAAGAGATGATGTAAAATTCAAGTTGTTGCCGTTATCATAAACAGCAACGCAGATCAATCCCCACGAATAGCCGGTCCCTACAGAGTGCCACCAATATTCGTATCGGAACGGCTACCGCCACTGTAGCATGCACGATGAGTAAAGAGTAGAGAAGAAACATGATTCTTATCGGACTCACGTGTTATGAAGGGAGCTCGCCAGACCGGATGACCGGAATAGAGATTCCCACGATCGTCGAGTACCCTCCGCATCTCCATCGGCATCTGAAACGATGCATTCGACTTTGCTAAGCCACTGTTCCGCGTCCGCGCGTGATAGCACCAACTTCTCAACCGACTTGAAAATCGAGTAGTACGACTGTCTCGTAACCTTAACCCCCAAATCCTTCAATTCCGGGCACAACCGTCTGTGTTCGTCTAGGCACGTGACGACCCTGGTAGTTAGATGACCCCACCCTAAATCAACCTGCCCCAACAGCGGAAGACTCCTGAGAAGAGCTAGAATTGGGGCGGACGACACTTGATCCTCGAAATTCGTCCCTTCCTCATTGAAGCAAAGAGTTGTGACCAATGCCAATGAAGCATTAGCTAGGGCGTCCAAAACAGGGGTAAGCCGTCTCTCGACCGAATGTTCCGCGAGAGTTAACAACCGCCTAGACGTTTTGTCGAAACCGACCGCCGAAATCTTGTTCCGATCCTCTTCAGAACCGTGATATGTGATGGTAAGGGTGGTGATTCCAGGCGGAACCTGGAGACCGAACCATACTGAATTAACCCAGCGTGGCGGAGGTTGTTCGAACGGCCCGATCTCCAAGTCCTCGAGTGCGGGTAGGGCGACGTAGGGAAATATGTGGCCGTGTTCTACGTTTCGAATCGACACCTTTGTCAAGTGGTTTAGTTCGATGGTCCTTTCCGGAAGGAATTCGTACGGCACGTGCAAGTTGACTAATTCGAGGGATTCTAGGGTTGGATTCCGTCGGAGGAAATTGGTAAGTTTCCCGGGAGCAATTGTCATGTTCCCTTCCAACTTGAACGTCGTCAATCCGCTTGTGAATTCCACAGGCCAATAGAAAGTCTTCTTCACGGAGAGATGCCTCAGTCTAGGCAACCGGTTGTGCTCGGGGTCTGGGGGGTCGGAGTTATGTGTAATTGCGTGTTGCATGCAAAGATCTTCCCAGACGAGTTCTTCCAGGCTCGGAAGGTCGAAGTTGAAATACTGGTGAAAAGCCTGACAGCACGCAATATGCACGACTAATCGTCGAACCTGGTCACGGCGCAGGCGGATATTCGTCAAAGCTCCTCGAAGATTGTTGAGGAGGCGGGTATTCTCTCTTCGGAACATCCAAAACTGCAGGTGGACGTTCACGCTGAGTGCTGCATCCCCACAACGTTCGAGTTGCTGGGTCACTAGGCCAGGGTCTTGGCCTTTGAGGTGAATATCAGACCAAACACGGTTGTGGTTTAACAGGATGGTCCTCCAGTAATGACACACGTGGGTCAACGATATGACATCTCTGAGAGTTGGAGTCGAGTCGTATTCTGGGGGAGTGGCAACGAGCTCGAAAATAAGTGAAAGTAATTCCGGAGGGAGGCGACCAATTGGTCGTGCGTTGTTCCGTAAAACCCGAATATGCTGGAGGAGGTCCAAGACGGTTTCTTCCAATTCCATAACCTGGGTAAATGTTGTGAGAGAGACGTTCGATCCTTTCTCGATGGCTGTCCCAACCTTCAGTCCATTCCGTAGGTCATCCCCCTTGCTGTTGAAGAAGCGTCAGCACTCACTACAGATACCGAGATGTTAACAATCTACCTCATGGTGAGGATTGTATTAGCGATTGAAGCCAGGATTCGTTGTAAGTTGGGTATAGCATCCTCTGACAACAAGCTTCGGTATCCCGTAACCTCAGGCTCGGGTTTCTTTCCAAATTTGTTGCTACGATTTGAAAACTAGACGAACATGTGTAGGTAGCCAGAAGAAATGAAAATCTGGAATCGAATACAGACCAGGGGTGTTGTGCTTCGTTGCACTTCAGTTGACCGGGTGAATGATCCACGATCGTGGGCGCGAGAGGCACTTCTGAGCCTTCCAAGCGCATTTGAAAGGGACATAGGTATAGAGTATAGTTGTGGCTCGTAGGCAGGGCGTTGGACGGTCGGGGTCCTATGAGCGGCCTCCTAGCCAAAGGGAACGTAAGCAACGATCTTCGGGGGCAGGTGCGGGCCACTTTGTGACGTGTAGCCTACGTACAGAAGAGCGCTTTCGTCGTGACTAGAAACAATGAGCAAACGAACGCAAGAGTCGAGAGAGTGAGACGGGACTGATAACTCACATTGTGTTTATACGCTGAGATATAATGCGGGTCAAGGAACAAAATGAAGCAGGTGACACGTGACCCATCACGATCTCTCTCTCGACCTCCAGGCGGTGGCTGTCCCAGTACGATGTCTACGGGAACCCCGGGTCCATCTCAATCTCCTGTTCAGGAAGAACCCACTCCAAACCCAACGCAAGATGTAGTTCAGGTCGCGGATACGGACCGCCTTGTCTTGGAGTATCTCAAAGTACGCGGATACAAAGCAGCTGAAGAAGCTCTTTCAGAGTCTATGGACGATGACACCTCCGAAAGCAACAAGGCCTCTGGGTCCACCACGATCTCTTCTGGTGAAATGATCTCAAAGATCGCTGTCTTCGCGTCGAAACCGTCACGTCCGGGCGAGAACGTCTTCAAGAGCACTCCTAACGTCTTGGAGGGGCTTGTGGGGATGAATAACCCAACAACGATCCACGACCTTATTGCCAGTCTCGGAGCTATTGGTGCCGAAGATATTCTGGTGTCAGACCCCACTGATAAGCACGAAGGTTACCGTGAATTGGAGGCTTGGGTGGAGGGATCCCTCGATATGTATCAAGTTCGTACACTGGTGTGCGTGTCTGCGTCTCTTTGTTGACGATATCACAGCCAGAGCTCCGTCCAGTACTATTCCCAATATTCTGCCATTTTTACCTTGATTTGATCCAAGCGGGCTACAAAGATGCCGGTTAGTCGGTGTTTACAGAATCGAATAATATCTGACCAACCGGGACACCCACAGGACGGTCATTCTTCAACCACTTTTCACCACAATTGATGACGAGCCACAGACCCACTCTCCACCACCTTTCAACCTTAACCCTGCCGGGACACGTCCAGAATGACGACCTAGCACAGCAGTTCAAGAACGAGAAATACGTGGTCAAGATGAGTAGGTCTGGGCTGTCGCTACTGATAGGGTGGCTCACCGAGGGTTTCTCGGGTGAGGGGACTGGTGCCGGCATCGGATTCTCCGGCGAGACGGGTAAACGGGGTCGCTCAGCGACACTAGGGGTTGTAAATAATCACTTACGGTTTGATGGTAAATATACTCGCTCTTTTCGTGAACACCCTGTTTTGTTCACTGTGAACCCACAGTTACCACCGCCAGTTCCACCGCCGTCACACAAAATTCGTGGGAGGAATCTACCGGGCTCTTGTCCTCGCTGATTCCTCAAAATAAGAACGCTACGACTACCCTTGTTGACCCGAGGGCGTTCAATGCCTCTGCTGGTCAACTAAAATTGGGTCCTGTTCCGTTGAGCGAGGATTTCCAGACCGCGATCAAGGAACAGGCTATGATTGACCGGGAATTATCAACATCCTACGACTTTAACTACAATATCCAACCAACAGTACCCGGAACGATAGCCCCAACAACTGCAGAGCTACTTCCGCATCCTCCAACTTTCAAGACATTGGACGTCAGGCGTGAGGTGGAGAGGGTGAGAGACGAACGAAAACGGATTCGTCTGGAACCTTCAACTCTTACCGCCGTCGGGGTGAACTCCCCTGCCGCTGCCACTTACAGGGCATCTGCACTCCCAAGTGTATGCATATACACCCTGCACGACGTGCCAGAGGGGTACGTTTTCATCCCGGGGCACCCGACCCAAAACTAACACTCCATTAGTGCCCCATGCGTCGAGTTCTCCCCAGATGTATCTATGATGGCCGCAGGATTCGCCGAGAGCTACATCCGATTATGGAGTCTCAAAGGCGAGAAGCTGAGGGGTATGCGGAGTGACTTTCAGCCAAGTTCTATCAAAGATGGTCTGCGTGGTCCCGTTCAGCGGTCGGCTACGTTAATAATGATTCATTTCAGCTGCATCATTGCGAAAACTTAAGGAAAAAGGCGGGACGACAACCAGAAAGCTGATAGGGCACAGTGGACCGGTATACTCACTGTCCTTTGACCCACTGAGCGGCTCTGCCGCTTCACCACGACACTTGCTCTCTTCCTCTGCGGACGGGACAGCACGGCTATGGTCACTAGATACCATGACAAATTTGGTCGCCTATCGCGGTCACCAGAATCCGGTCTGGGACGTGAAATGGAGCCCTATGGGAGTGTACTTTGCCACCGCGAGTAGGGACAGGACGGCGAGGTTGTGGTCAACGGATCGCACGACGGCGTTGCGCATATACGCGGGCCATCTGAGTGACGTGGATGTGGGTTCGCCTACTCGTTTCAGAGATTTCTCGCTAATCATGCCACAGTGTCTGGGCTTTCATCCCAACTCGTTGTATCTGGCGACGGGATCAAGTGATTGGACTGCCCGATTGTGGGATGTTCAACGTGGGTCTTGCGTGAGGGTATTTATAGGACATCAAGGAGGTCTTTCTACACTTGCCGTCAGCCCTGATGGGAGGTATCTTGCTAGCGCAGGTGTGCAGGATCGTCCAGGAGCTCGGACGAAATACTGAGATTCATCATAGGCGAGGACCTCGCCATCAATCTATGGGACCTTGGTTCTGGTAAGCGGATAAAGAAGATGACCGGCCATAAGGCTTCAATCTACTCGCTCGCCTTCAGCGCCGAGTCCTCTTTGCTCGTCAGTGGCAGCGCGGACTGGACGATGAGGTGTTGGGATGTTAAAGGAGCCGGCGGGCTTTCCAACAAACAGCAGAACGGGACGACCGTCAACGGATTCCCATCAACAGACGCAAACAAGGACGATACCGACTCATCTGAGATGTAAGTGACGCTAGTTTTTTGTCCGCACAGTTCCGCTCTGAAAACTATACTTCCGTGGCATAGCACGGATCTGTTAGCTACTTTCCCCACGAAGCGAACTCCGATCATCAAAGTCGAATTTACTCCTCGCAATCTTTGTTTGGTTGCTGGGCCTTATCTGTCGCCGGACCAGCGATAGGCGTTATCGAGAGATGCTGTAGGAGTGTATGGTGTAGCACAGAGACCGTAGCTTAGCCCTCACCCAGCTGTCGGATAATCTTTGAAAGGACCATGGCTTCCAGCCCCGCGTAGTCACGTGAATGTGTACACACCATCCCTTGCCCTTGTTCACATTCTCGTCGCGGACACTTCACCTCAACGTCCACTCACACCCGAAACTACTCCAACGCGTATATCCCCACCATGGACACCGTAAGCAGAACGCGTAAAATTATCGGACCGTTCGAACGCACGCTAACCTTGTAAACGGGTTGCTCGTAGGGTATGGAGGTCGATGTCATCCCGGGCACCGTTGATCTCGTGCAACACCCCCTGACGTCCGTACAACCAGAAACCCCCAAAACGAACGAACCTTCGACATCGCAAGGCTCGGCCTTCAACCTAGGAAACCTGATGCAGTCGCTCACGACACCTCCCGGCTCAACTCCAACGCTTGCGTCGGCGGCACCCTCTCGATCCCGTGAAGTTTTTCCGGAGATCCCAGTCAAAGTCCACATTCGCCGACCTGGAAAGGACGCTTGGGTCTATCTGGGGCGTGCTACAGTCTCCCAAGAAATTCACGGCCAATCGTCTCGCGTCGGTGAGTGGTATCTCCCCGTGATCCCCGTCACTAAGCCTGCGGACTGCTGACAAACATATCTTCAAGTCGTTCGCTCTACGACAAACGATAAAATCATGACAACCTTTCATGAGGTACGCTGGCTTGCCCTATCAGTTTAGCCGCCGCTTACGAAACACCAAAACTGCAGTCTTGTGACCTGCAGGCAGAGAAACGAGGCAACTTCGTTGTCATCGGTTGTGTCGAAAACTCGAGAGTCGTCTCATGGTCGTTAAATGTTTGTCTCACCATACGTTCTCCAAAATCGTGGCTGACGCCACTACCCTACCAGGCACTGAATAACACTGAAACTCTCCGCCTGCTGGCGTCGATTGAGCTTGCGTGTTATAAATGCAAACAAGCAGTGGGCGACCCACGAATGCACTCCAAGATTCGTCGCAGGATAGCGCACGTCATCAAGGAGGACAGAAGGAAACGCCACAAGAGGCGGAGAGACCAGGATTCTCTGGTCGATGCTCTTGCCCGAACAGACCTCAACAGCCAGGCGGATCGACCGGATTCCAACACGATTAAAACCGATATTCCATGAGGGCTTGTCATAGAGCTCTCCTCTGTTTCCACTCCTTTCGTCCTGTTTTGCCCCAGTCTCGTGATTCTGCTGTACTACCTCCCAACCTCATCTATTTTCCAGAGAAACCACCGTCTAACGTTCCCCTCCTCTACCCAACCGGGCTGCCGCCTTCCGCGTTGTGCTCTGTCGTCAGGCTTTGTGGTGTACCTGTCTCTACTGCCTCATCGTATCGTGCTCTACAGCTCCTCTTGCAACGGTTTTCTCTCCCATCCATCTCCCTCCCCCCTCGTTATCTGAACTCACCAAGTAATCTCTTTTCCCTTCTTTCAACCAGGCAGTTTGAGTTTGGTTCTGTGCTTGCGGTCATCGATCAGGCGACCATCCTTCCTCCTTGCTTCCACTTTGTTCTTGTCATACCGGTTTTCTTCCTGTCTTTCTCACATGCATGCACGCTCCTTCCCCTATAGTGTCCAGAATAGATGTTAAACTCGCAGGGCTCGGTCGGAGTTCCGACCCCTGAGGTGTTCGACCAATGAAAGTCTCCCGATTCCATCAACCCTTCCATCGTGGACTGGGACAGCACCTGAGTCGTCCTTTACTGGATATCAAGAAAACCAGATAATACATATTTTGTATAGATGATATTTGTATCCTGTGTTCGAGACAGATGAACAGGGTGATGTAAGGTAGGGGGTGGACACATCAAAAACTGAAAAAGGGACGCAACTAAAGAGAGCGAGGGGGTGGATCAGAAAGTCCAGGGATATCATGCGAAATAATGAGCGGACGTCAGGTTCAGCACCAGCACTTCATGCTGCACGACCAGGAATTAAATAACAAAATAGGGGGACCTGAAAAACGCACGGATAACACGAGTGTTCGAACAGAGCATGGGGTCTCTCGAAATCCATGCACCCATCTACCACCGAGTGAAGTCTTCCCAGATAGCCCAAGGGAGCTCTGTTTGACACGAACGAAACGAAAAAAAAAAAGAACCGGAGTGACTTGGCTGACGGTCACTGGTATCCTGTCGGGTGTTGTGGTGGTGGGGGGAATTGGTAGTCGGTATAGAGCGAAGATCCAGCCACGGATGACGGCGGTGGACCCCCCCGTTCGCTGTACGTTGGCGGAAGTTCGATGACGTCCTGACCGCCATCTTCTGGTATAGCGTCCTCCACATCGGTATGTACAATGTACCGAGGCTGCCTTAAGGAACCAGCTTGCGATGCTTTTGACCTCCCGGTCGAAGGCGGGGGACCGGAACGAGGTGAAGCGAGACCTGCGTCTTGAAGATCCTCTCTGGAATGTCGCAAGCGGTCTGAGCTGGAAGCGGCCTGCGATTCTGGGAATGGCGTAATATGGGACACAGCTTGATCGTCGTGGGCATTGTCCACGGGTCGTGGTTCCTCGAGGTCTAGAGACATCTTCCGGGAGTTAGGCTTTCCTCGGAATGAGTAAGCACCGTCCGAGTAGGAGTTTTCTCTCTTTTTCCTGCGTTGGAAGTAAAAGAAGATGACTGCGCCTACAGAAGCAAGTGCCAGGACGCCTCCTAAGGCCCCAAGAGCGATGGCGATAGTGCTTGGACCACTAGCCTCCGGGGTATCCTGTCCGTTTTGGCCGGGTGGAGTGGCTGAGGGGCTAGTAGATGAACTTGGACTTGGGGGGTTAGAGGTGGAGGCAGGGGAATTGGCTTGGAGACAGCTGCTGTCATCGGAAGCCCCGACAAGCTTGATGTCAGACGAACCACCTGAAGGGAGTTATTGAGTTATAGATGTCCCTGGTAACGGGATGATACCGACCGTTGCGGCCTTGGGAATCCGTCATGGCAAAGATGACGGACGTTCCAGCTTTTAAGCTGGCTGGCCAGTTGTAGCTCGAAGGACCGGTTGGAGGGTTGAACTGGAACGTGGCCCCTCCAGGAATAAATCCCTGTAACGCGGATAAGTCCACCAACGTTCTACATGGAAGTAACCGAGAACTGACGGTGACAGTGACAGGTTGAACCGCTTGGTTATAGCCGCTGAACACATAGTCTCTGTGTGGAGATCGTTATTGGGGGAGGGGGAACCAATATAAGAGTGGCGGACTCGCCTGCACTGTGTGAAAGCTGAGTCGAGGTTGAAAGAGAAGTCTACCCCAGGATCTGACGTGTTGCAACTCTTCCCACTGACGGACGGCCCCACCTGTGTTACTAAACTCGTGCCACCGGATCCGAAACCCGTAGCGTCGGACATGACGAGGACGATTCTCTGATCCACGGGAAAGGTTACTTGTACGCTATAGAGGCCATTGCCATTGGCGAATGCTGAACCGGGGATCTTGTAAGTCCTTGGTGTTCCAAAGACCTGGGGGAGAAGGAAGATCTGAGCAATATTGTCGGCGATGACATAGGACGGGGACGCATACTGGGACTAAAATAAGCTCGAAAGGAGCCTGGCCGCCTATTTCGAGAAGTCAGTAGAAGGTCTGTTTGGGGTAAGGGAGACGAGCGGACCGGTCCAGGAAACCTTGAGGTCATCGCATGAGCCCGGGACGTTAAAGTTGTACGAGAAAGTGGAGTGGACTGAAGGAAAGACACAGCTGAGGAGGAAGAAGGAGAAAAGGAGGGAATCAGATGGCAGCATCCTGCTGCGGGGGAGGTGGGGAAAGAAGAGAAGGAGAGGGGTATGGAGCGGGAATCAAATAAGTAATCGTCCAGTGTTCGTTCGGATGCTATCCTCGACCTCTACTTCCCGCCAACAGGCAATGCGGTAGATTTGGAGCGCAACGTTCCCTGACGACCGCAATTGCCGACTCGGCCACAGGGGTGTATATATGCACGTAGTATAGTTATAATAGCCTCCGCGCTGGGGGGAACTTCCGAGCCGGTCACTGCTCGCTGACCTTCACGCGCACTGGGGGCGGCCTGGCCAGGGACGTCTCTCTCCTGGGATCTGCTCGGGAACGGTCGTACGACCCTGATCAGCCTGCTGGGAAACCATCAATCCACTGGTCCCACACATTCGCCAATCCCTGCGGAACTCGGTGTCCCATTCAGCTTTCGCTTGACACCGTCTTTCAACTATCAAAACCACGTCGCATGAGCCTGATGGATGGAACCGAGCCAGTTGGGTGTTTACGGCGTCGCAAAGGTCGCGCGCGATGACCCTGAGTCCTATACGGGTCACATCATCCACTCCATCGTCATGAAATACCCGATTTTACGCGTCCAGCGAGCCAGTATGGTGTCGTGAATCCAGGCCATCTCTCCGAATATATACATGTCTCATATACTCCTGTAACTGGCCTCGGATTGGAATGAGCGACCGTGGAAAAGTCGGTTGCAGCCACACCGCACGTGATCTGTGGCTTCCCCTCCGTTTGGTCTCGGGCCCACGCAACCCACTGACACCGCATCCGTCTCCACCCATCCTCAAGGTAAGCATCTCCGCTGTCCTCAGAAATCCCATATCCATGTTAGGATGTTACAACGGACCCATCTATGTGGTTTCTATGAAGAAATTTGCCGGATAGACCGATGGATTGGGGATCAGCGATTTGGATGGCATCGTTGACTGATCTTTCTTTCGACCCGCAGACGACTAAATGGGTTTCAAGCACAACAACGGTATGACACACACAGATGCGGCGAAATCGAAATACACGACACTTATGCCTGTGATTAGTTCTCCACGCAAACCACTTCCGAAAAGATTGGCAACGCCGGGTCCGCACTTGGTTTGATCAGCCAGGCTCCAAAGTTCGCAGAAGACAGGCCCGCACGGCCAAGGCTGCTTCCCTCGGTGTTCGCCCTCTGACCTTGCTCCGACCCGCTGTTCGTGCCCAAACAGTCCGCTATAACCGAAAACTCAGGGAAGGTCGTGGCTTCACTCTGGCTGAACTAAAAGAGGCCGGTATTGGCAGGAAGGAGGCTCGGGGTGTTGGAATTGTTGTTGATCACAGGAGGAGGAACCTGAGCGAGGAGGGCAAGGCTCTAAATGTCGAGAGGCTGAAGGCTTACAAGACCAAGCTTATCGTCTTCCCCCGCAAGGCCAGCAAGCCCAAGAAGGGCGACTCCACTGTATGTTCTCCCTCTAATGAAATTGCCATCGCTCAAATCCGCACAGGGTGACGACCTCAAAGCTCCCACAACCCGCATCAACATGGGTCTTCCACCTTCGCTCGCCACCGAGGCACCACGCAAAATCACCGAGGAGGAGCGCAGCTTCGAAGCCGCTAAGACCCTCCGCGACGCCAAATTCCGTGCTAGGCACGAAGGTCAACGCAAGCTGCGTGCGGCCAAGGTAATACACGACTGCGATCTTCCCCAATCTCAGTCGCTGACGAGTTTTTTCCTTGCAGCGGGAAGAGGAGGAGGCTAACAAGAAGAAGTAAATCGCCGCGTACTCTGCTTGTTGTGTATTTCCCTCTGTTCCCTCTGGTACCGTGTATATCGCAAAACTTTTCACCGCCCCGGTCTTCGTCAGAGGCGTTTGTATGGTCTCGCGGTTAACGTCCCACGTTACCTTTGCCTCAAGCGATGAGGTTCTGATCAACATCTTGTATGCGCTCCGTTCCTTCATGGGTCTAGAGATCCAGTTCCCTCGATCACAGGGCGCTAGCTTCTTGATCGAGTGTCGTCAGTATTCAGGAAAACTACTTGAAAACCGCCGAAGGTTGGGTTGGAGCCCAACCGTCCCGCTGGCGGACCAAACGTTTGGTCGCCAGCCCAACGTCGTTTCACCTTTTTATACACGTCGTAGACGGGGATTTCCGGACCTCCAATACGGATCACGTTTGTCAATCATTGGGCCACTGAGGCTGGTTATGGGTGGAACCTGGAGGCTACTGACGTGTCATTTACGAAGCATGCATCTGAAAAAAAGAACGCACCTGGATAAATATACGAGGCTGCGTCATCCGATGTTCTCCATATGTCCCCGAGAGAACGGAGGGTTAATAGGTGTAAGAAGTAGCACCATTCCAAAGAGTTCACCGTTGAAATAAAAGACAAGCCGGTCGTTCGTTTCCCTCTTGGTTTGGTTATATAAATTCCAAAGCTCAGGCATCTCGTGGAACAGCGACCGATCCCTCGGTCTAGCATTGTTCGAATAGGGCCCACCTGGCCAAAGCAACTATTTCGAAACAAACGGTGGAAATGCCTGAGGGACATGCGTATATATGTAAACCAATATAACAAGGGAGACGGAGAGACGTGATACAAGAAGTAAGATGCTAGGAATGATGCGAATAAGAGGGAGAGCATTCTTGGAGAGGAAGAAAGTAATTGTTCTCATCCGATTCCTTGAGATTAGAATGTAAAGTCAATACACGCAGTCTAGGAAATAACACAATCCACGGGAACTCACAATTCAAGGTGAGTTGACCAGAGGCAACCGGGCTGTCTCTTTTTGAATCCGCTGGGCCAACGTCCTACACGCCTCCGCACCGTCCGCAATCCCGAGCTTCTCGCAAGCGTCGACGGCGCGCAGAACCTCAGACATCGCCTCTTCATGCCTTCCCTGCTTGTACCAAACCACAGCTTGTAGCAACATCACAAAACACAGGCTATATGCGCGATTGGCGACCGCGTGCGACTTGGCGCGTTCAATGTGAACCTGTACGTCGTCGAGCCTGTCTTTATCGATACACGGCCACGCCAGGTTGTAATGAATCCAAAACAGGTTATTGTGCCAGTTGAAAAGGGACGCGATTCCGAGGGCTACCTCCAGATGATGAATCGCCTTCTCTTGCTCGTTCTTGGATCGGTATATCTTGCCGAGAAGAGTATGAGATTCGCAGACCAGGGATTGTTTGCCTTCCTCTGGGAGGAGACTGACCGCGCGGGATGCGGCTTCTTCTGCGGCGTCAAACCGTTTGTCGCCATGTAACGATCCAGCGAGGTTGATCAAACACTCCGCTTGTCCAACCGTATCACCGAGCCGTTCGTGAATCTCCAATGCTTCTGTTGCCCGTTCTATCCCCTCCTCGAAGAGGTCCATTAGCCGATTTGTCTCAGATAGGTGTCTCAG
>Ga0307515_10008406_pt1 | contig 20125 bp, 24 predicted proteins | sample 17_EM_MG_FD_194513 | JGI IMG/M metagenome (GOLD analysis project Ga0307515, IMG submission 194513) | Populus trichocarpa ectomycorrhiza microbial communities from riparian zone in the Pacific Northwest, United States - 17_EM | ecosystem: Host-associated > Plants > Roots > Unclassified | place... | reverse complement strand
GAATCGTTAAAGTCTCCCATTGGCCCGGCAAATGCCGCCCGAGAAGACCGAACGGCCGGCGGACACCTCGAGCCATATGGTTATAACCGGTAACCTCTACTGGCGATAGCCGCAAGCGATGGGTTATGGTCAGTGGCGGGCCAACACTGACCTCGTCACATATACTGTGGCTACCTGTTCGTGAAATCGTAGGATTCGAGCGAAGTGCATGAGTAAGTTAACTGGCATCAGATTCACGACTTTGGACCCACGAGCGGGCCGAGCTCATAGCTTGCCGCCCGGCCCGCGGACTGCATCAGTATTGAAAGAGTCTTATACTGTGTCGCATAGGTCCGCACGATAAGAAGCAGAGAGAGACGCAAAAATGTACAGGGTGTAGAGAAATTCGGAAAGATGGAGCCAAAGGCGACCACCGAGCAAAGAGTTTAGCCTGAGGACGGAAGGTCATTATGGAACGATGATGTTCAAATCCGAAGCTTTTTTCGCAGGTACGATGTGAACCGGGCCAAAATGTTCTCTTCTCTCTGGTTGAGACCTAAAAGTTTTCACCAGTCAGTCGAGTAGAGTTAATGTGCGACGCGAAATCAACCAACATTCACACCCGATGACCTTTTGTAGCAGTGGGACGGCTGGAGGGGGGGTTCGGGGTTCCTTTTCCGAGGAAAGCTGCTCCATGAACCACTGAACTCAAAATTCAATGCGGCGCACGCTGATGAAGCGAAAGGATATCTCACCCTTGAAACTAACTTCCCCGACTCTTTTGGATACCGTTTCTGGGTTTCATAGTCCACATACGTAACGCCGAACCGCGTGGAGTACCCATCAGCCCTGAAGGTCGGGTGGTCAAGTAAGAATTCAGCCAAGTAACAACCAAAGAGATGGATCAATAAACCATTCAAAATTATCCAATAGGCCTAGAGAGACGAGCGATCAGAAAGCCGGCCCTCGTACGGGATGGCTAGGGGCCCAACTCACTCCAAGCAAAGTAAGATCGGATGTCCACCCCATCCTCGGTGATGGCAGCGAGCAGGGCTTCACAGTTTCCTCGGAAATACTCGGTCCGATCAGTGTCATTGACAGCCTGGTCAATTGGCATGTCCTTCTCATTCATTACCGCGAACCCGTTCTCCGTCACGCTGCAGATCCCATCTCAGCATTGAACGAAGGTTTTCAGGACGCAAGAGCATACTAGATTGGCATCTGGTACCTCTGTTAACGCAGGGGTAAGTGATTTGTCCTGCACGCAACGAAATTACCTTACCTTGTAAAGGTAGCTAAGAAGCTGTCGGAAACCAGTAGGATCTAGCACAGTATTTAGAGTCGTGCTCGCCATTACCGAGCAATAAGGGCCTACAGGTCTGTAACCAAGAACAATGCGCTTCGACCCTCATCGGTATATGTGCATTATTGGAGAGGTTAACAGAATGCATACCTTGTGTTCCCAGCTGGGTACCATCAGGACGAGTAAATGTGTAATCGACGAACCCTTGGAACTCGTCGTCGCCTCCAGCCTCTGCAAGATGTCACTCAATCTCAGCTTTCCTCGGGGGGCGCAAGAATCCGGCGGCTTACTGCAGAGGTTCGTCGTGTAGGTGTTCATACCGTAGAAGTCGGAAGATCCTTTTACGATGGTCCATTCTTCCGAAGTAAATTCGGGAAGACGATCCCCAAGCACTTGTTTCATGTACTCCGGATAATGTCCGAGATATACTGGGTCCTGTAAAAGCCAAGCCCCGGTCACCTAATCCATCCCCGCCGCGAAGACGAAGTTTTGTCATCAGCTTACCGCGTACCAGCCTGACCGCCAAGATCAGATGGAAGGAATGAGTAAGACGCCCGCGTTGAATTCAGAACAAATTAATCCACACCAATAGCAAAGTCGAGCGCATGTTGAGCGGCGGTAACGTCTATTTGACAGCTGGAGATTTACAAGCAACCGGACGGAGCGGATGGCACTTACTTTCCGGGCTTTCATCGTATGGAATGGCCATGTCCCCGTTTAGGGTGATTCCGATAAGGCCACCTTGGGCGGGTTGGAACTCATCACGGTATAATTGCACCGCGAGAGCATGAGACAGGATGACATGATGAGCGACGCTACAAAGGAGTTGAGAACATCCGTTAAGGCATAGGTGAGGGGTCCACCTACATCCATGGTTCCGTCGACGAGTCGCCCTCAGAAGACCTTGTGCGATCGCTGGAACGACCGGGGGCAAAAATGCCCCGCCCGTGTCCGAGAACGGAGACACACCATGGTTCATTCACGGTCAACCTTGATCCCCAACGCCCGTCGGTTACGATCGATGATCTAGTTACTACCAAATAAACCACTCACCAGTACTTGACGCGGTCTCCGAAAGATTCGAAGCAGACGCGGGAATAACGAACAAAGTCCTTGGTAATTTCATCTTTGTTCAACCAACCACCGTAACGGTCATAGAGTCCTTGAGGGAGATCCCAGTGATACAATGTCTGCGCCGCAAGGTGGGTGAGCTCAATGGGCGCACGTGGGATGCCCTCTGCCCGTCGTAAGCTTACCACGAAGGGAACGATTCCATTTGTGATGAGCTCATCGATAACGTCGGAGTAGAACTTGATACCTTCGGGGTTGGTGGGGTCATCACGACCACCCAGTGGGATGATGCGTGACCAGGAGATGGAGAACCTATAAGCCTTTACGCCATACTGGTGCAACAGCGCGATGTCCTCTCTCCAGCGCTTGTAAGAGTCGGTGGCAACATCTCCATTCTTGCCATCGAGGGTCTTTCCTGGCAACCTAGAAAAGTCGTCCCAGATGGACTTTCCACGGCCGTCAACATTGGTAGAACCCTCAATCTGGAAAGCAGCTATGGTTCCAAAGACAGAGCCGGGTGGTCAGCTGTAGGGTAAAGGATGTGACAGAGGCGGCGGCGTGATGGCAGACCTGTAGCGAAGCCCCAGAGAAAGTCTTCCGGAAGAGATTTCGTGGCAGGCATTCTCGCAAGAGACAAGGCGACCTTTCCGCACACGATGCTTCCAGACACGGTCTTTTAAACCAAAGACGTTACACTAGTCGTATTCTTCCCCCGACATTTGTCCGGAGACCCTGCTATGGTGGAGTCCAAAATAGAGGATCGAGCGAAGTGTTCCCTGCCGCTGGATCGGTCCGGCAAATCTACCTCCGACGTTTCTCCTGCTTGACGCTTTGGACCACGCATCAGTAGAGTCCCCAGGCGCTTGGCTGCGTGCCCCCATCTCAAAGCGGGTATAAAACATTGAAACTTGAAGGACAGAAGTACCTAAACACGGAGGTTCTTAAAGGATGCGGATGACATGTACGGTGATGCGGGGGTTAACAGGGTTTCGACTTCAACTTCAAGTTGAGCTTCGACCATATCCAACACTAGCTGCTTGGTACCATATGACCTGGACACTTCCCACATCATACTCATCTCCTCTCGCGTTCTATACCTCGCATTACGTTCGCGGCCACCGACATCCCCACTTTACCGCGTTCGCCGCTCGTAGTTGTCGACTTCTTGAAGAGATCAAAGCATCCCCCCAACTACCGGTCATCCATTACCCCTGGGATTACTTATACCCTCCATCCTGTTCGAGGGTATGTACTATTCTTGTTTCCACGTGTACGCACAATGTTTTGTACCCCCTTCCCTGATCGGTCCCAGCAAATACATGTTACATTTGGATTTCGCACTTCCGTGGCGTTTTGCATGAGGCCACATCCCATTCGACGAAAGCCTGTCGCTTTCCAGTGCGGTATGTAATACTCTCGCGTACCTTCCTGTCCCATCGGGCCGACCGCAGATACAACCGATGACTCCTTCGGTCTTTACCGATCATCTGTAACCCCGCGCACCATGGTTTCCATCGCTATCTTGGGTGCTGGTAGCTTTGCAAAAGAAGGTAAGATTTCCCATCGTTTCGCTTACACCGGTCATTTATCACTCCATCGCTTCATAACCCAAGCACACATCCCCGGCTTGACCACTCTCGGTGATCAAATCACCGTAAAAGCCATCTATTCCCGCTCTGAAAAGAGTTCAAAGGACCTGGCTGCATTCGTAAAGTCCACTCTGGGTCCAACTGCCGCAGATCCTTCCGTCTACCACGATGCCGATCCTCGGAGTTCCATCGACGTGCTCCTGGCAAGGTCCGACATCGACGCTGTTATCGTCGTTCTTCCGATCACCAAGCAACCAGAGGTTGTATTGAAAGCGCTTGCCGCTGGAAAGCATGTCTTGAGCGAGAAACCTGTCGCGAAAGACGTCGCGACGGGGATCGAGCTCGTACGGAAGTACGTTTCGGAGTATCGGCCTAGAGGTCTCGTTTGGCGGGTGGCAGAAAACTACGAGTACGAGCCTGTCTATCGAGAGGCGGGGCAACTCATCCGCGGCGGTCAGATAGGCAGGCTGATTACTTTCTCCGCGACCGGATTTGTCCCCATTTCCAAGGATGATAGGTCCTCCAAGACCGATTGGCGGACCGTTCCAGACGTGAGCCAATCTCGTGTGGCTTCTCTTGGCATAAACCCTCGACCACTCACCCTATGTCTCGCAGTATCAGGGCGGTTTCCTCGTAGGTTCCCGCTTACCCTCTATTATAGAACACCAATCTAACCAACCCTCTGTTCTATCCGCGCGTAGCTCGATGGCGGAGTCGTGAGCTGTCTTATCCATACTACCTTACCCGGGCCGCACCACTAACAACGTTCCCGTATCTAGCATTGGGCGGCAGCATTAAGAACGATTCTGCAAGAGCCGCTGAAACTTGTATCAGGCTTCGCTTCCTTGAACTTCGACTGGCTCGCTCCGTTGGATACCCTCACTGCGGTCATCCAAACCGCCTCCGGCGCCCACGGGTCATTTTCCCTTGGTTTCGCCGTTTCGGCTCAGGGTGCAGCCAGGTTCGGGTTCACGGTCCTTGGAACCGAGGGCCTCATAGAAATAACTCGTGGGGGTTCAGGCCTGACCCTCAAACTCACCAAGGCGGATGGTTCGACCGTTTCAATTGACCACGCGCACCGTGGCGTTGAACTCGAGCTCGCCGCTTTTGTCAACGCAATCAAGGGAGTCGACGATGGGCTTGGCACGCCCTCGAGCGCATTGAAGGACGTTGGTTTGCTACAAGCCGCGCTCGAGAGTCAGGGAAAGCCTGTTGATCTCCAGGAGTTAGTTCCGGAGGTATAGCAAAAGTGTTCATAGTTTGTAAGATACTTTTCTCCCCGTTTCCTCAGTTCAAATCAAAGACCAACGTATCAATTTATCCAATTTTACGCGGATACGGAACAATACGTATTTCTCCCCATTCATAGCTGATCGATGTAGTGATCGATGATCCCCGGTTGCGTCACCCCAAACCTCTTCTGGCGTCGGCGAGACTGGTGAAAAATGTCGGGCTTTCCTCGGTGAAGTGCATCCTCGTGGGCATTTAGTTCACCAAAGATCTCGCCCCAAGCATTACTCAGAGGCACGTAACCATCAACGCCCATCATGTCCACCACGCGGATCCCATTCTCAGAGGTGGAGGCTGGTTTTCTGATTCCTATACAGCACCGCTGCACTCAATGATCATCACGATACAGCTCGTTGGATAGAGGTGTGTCAAGATAGGGGTTTTTCCGGGCTGGGCGCGCACTTCACCGGAGATTCTTCGGTCACGAATTTGAAAGCCGCGAGGGTGGCGAGGGCAGGCGAGATTTCGCACTGATAGCAGGATCGCAGGTAACAGCACAAACCACACGGGCTGAGGAAATGAAGATGAATAAATTACCATGCGAGTATAGGTACCACGTTACTAGACGGAACATTTCCACTCTTCTAACCCTTTCGTAGAAGTTGACGTCGAGCAAGAAAAAGACAACGAAAAAGAATTAAGCAGGCGATAGAAGATGGACAAGGAGAAGCAAGCAAGCATGACATTGAGGGCGGCGACAAGATGGGGCGTGGTCATTTATCAGATGAATTGGTGTTCGAACCTGGAGTAGATGATCGCAGAGAAAGCTTCGACTTCACGAACGTCCGCCAGTTGCTGCGGTGGGGGAGGACGTTAGCGCCAAGATGCGAGGAACTCTAAAGCATACGTACGTCCACGAGCTCGTTTGGGAGGCCATTAAACGCCAAATGACTCCATCGCGCCATACCGGGTAGGAGGCCAGCCAACCTCAGCTGTAGGGGAGAGCCATCCTCGTCCACCTTCGACCCACCCTGAACGAATATTGTGTCCTTGATGGACTTGAATAGAATGTCGGTCGCGCGATCAAGACACGACTCTAAGACTATTGAAAAATCCGGAGATTGCAACAAGGAACGCGTTTCCCCGAGCAATTTATCGAAAGCCGGGGAGGCCCTCATTGCGGACATCTGTGGAATGCCACCCTGCACGAGAATCCGTTGCATTGAATCTGGAGTTGGCGGGAGTAGCGTCGACATGAAGCTAGATCACAGATAGCGAGTGGAGCAGTGAGAACGACGAAGTTGGATGAATGCATCAGAGGAAATCAAAGCGTACTTTATCCGCCGTTCTAAACCCTCAAAAGTGACCTCGTGTTCGACACGCCTTCGTACATCACATATGAGGTGATGTAGATCCATAACTCCCAGTTTCGATTTGAGAGGAACCCTACAGCGAACTCTTAGGACCTTCACCGCTCGAATTGGATATTCGGAAGGGGGTGCTTACTCGTCGAATACCTCTTCCACGCCTCTTCGCACCCTCTCTCCGACATCTTTCCAGCCTATATTACATATCCACCAACTCAGGGTGAGGTATTTCCGTTCAGTTTCCTCGTCGATCGAATCGGTTGCTTGCAGAGTATCGCTGTCGTCCTCGTTTCCCCACATCCCCAGAAGCAGCGCGGAGATATCAAGGCGCATAACATCCCTCATGCGCTCTTCCTCTTCCTGCTCGAGGACGGATTGGATGTATTTCGATCGCCCGAGTATGCTTAGCTGAATATGAGTGAAGAGTGACAGAAGAACGATAGAGTACAGCGTTGTTAGTGTCCGAGTGAACGCTACAAAAAAGTCGCCATCAGCTCCGGGGCTCTAGCAGAATCGTAGTACTCACTGAGAATCTTGATTTCCCGCCACAGCTCAGCTTTGGATTTCGATGGCTGCGCCGACGTCTCTGTCGGCTGCGTAACGGTAAGCGTTTCGGTCACATGCTCTGGATGTCTTCTCACTGCGCTGGTTGAGGATTCCGCTTGGGAGCTCGTACTCGTTGCCGTAACGGATTCGATCATGCTGGCTCCGAGCGGGTTCGAGGGTTCCGCCTCCCCATTCAAGTTCTCTCCCGACGACCTCAGCGAGAATCCGTCCACCCAACTCTGCGTCGAATCTCCCAGCGTTGTGCCCACCTCTGGAACTGAAGAGATGGTTGATGATCCCATATCCGAGCGCGCGTCCGTGTCTGTTGGGCCGTGTTTCGGGGGTTGGCTCTCCGGTGTAATAGGCCTCGAGTTCCGCGCGAGCCTCGACGCTCTCGACTTCTCTTGTAGGTCATTTGTCAGACCTTCCACGTCCATCCCCTCGATTATGTGTTCTCCGACCGTCGGTAGCAACGCCATTACTGTGAATGATACGTTTTGCTGGTTATTCTCAAACCATCTCCTCAAACTATCCACACGCACCGCCCATTAAGCAAGCCGCATTCAGAGGGAGGCAAACAGAGGGGGGAAGTGCTCACTTTTCGCGTGCCTTCCGCCGGTGCAACACCTCGTCCTTGACATCCTGTAACTGCTCCTTCACGTACGAGGTAATGAGGTACGCCGCGCCGGCATAACCGGTAGCTCGTAAAAGACCGTTCCGCCGTTCGTAGAAGTAGTTTGGTATCGAGCCGAACATCGTGGGCGAGCTATAGATGGATGCCGGTGATCGTTCGAAACATGGGTAGAGGCGCGGGCGTGGCGGCAAATACCGAACTCCGCCACCAACTAGGATCTCCGCGAAGAGACCGCGAACCCCCCCGCGGTGGAAGCATTCTCGAATACAACGCCGGCTTGTTATAGACAACTTTACAGCGACAGAGATTACACGCATCCTCTCACACAGGTACAGAAATTACTCTCGCCGTGCAGCTTATATCATCCCATACCTGTTCACTCCTTACCACTTCCCCCACTTCCACCCCCACGCGCTCAAGGGTTCCCACAAACCACTCCAACACGCCAAACAATTCCTGCTCCTGTTCCATTCCTTCGTAAACGACCGTCACAGTGTCCAGCACCAAACCCTCATCCATCCTCTCCGCCGCAACCCGGATGAGATCGCTAATCCAGTCCGTGATCCGACGACAGTGAACGAGCTTCAGTCTGGACAACCTCATCCACCCACTTGTGTTTTTGAGGGCGGAGAGGAACTCCTGCATGTCCGTCTCGCCAAAGTGGACGAGCACGATTTCTTCGAGGTGAGGGAGAGTGTCCATCGTCCTGATGACCTTGTCTATCTCCATTCTGGTCGAGGCAGGATGGAACTCGCACACAAATTGTGTAATCCCTGTCGTAGAGAGCGAATCGATTGCATCGCACATGGGGGATGCACCCTGGAGGTCCATAAATCGTATGGCGATGCTCCCATTTGGACCGGTCAGATCGATGTATGTGTCATTATGGAAGGCCATGAGAACGTGCAAGGATGTTAGCCCCTGCAGATTTGCATATTCCCCAATAGATGGTGGGAAGATGAACGTAAAGGGGGTGAAACGAGAGACGATGCCGCAGTGGATGAACACCCGCGTGTTTCGCGGGAAAGCCAACTTCTCCAAGAAGGTGCATGGGGTACATCGTTCAACGGTGAGGGATTGGAGGCGTCTCAAGAAGATGTTTCCGTCCGCGCGTTCATCTTCGCTTTCCTCGAAGTTTCCGACCAACCCCACCTTCTCCAGCAGGGGGTTGGCTGCAAGTAGGTCGAGGACGCTGGTGAGGGTGGAATAAATGACCTCGATCCGGAGGTTAGTTAAATGCTTGAACCCCACGAATTGAGGGGTAACAGGGAAAGGGCGGAGTTCGAGTGTGTGAAGACCGGGCATATCGCCCGAAAACAACGCCATTTCGATCGTTTGTGGGTCAACAGGGAGGGCTTCAGCGGTTCTAATCGAGAAAGTGTGGAGGTTTGGAGCACGATCGAGTTGGGAGAAGGTATGAAGGAACGCGATGTTGGCTTCCTCGAGGTAACACCGCAAGTTCGCCAAACGGTTCGCGTGCGGCCCGATATGCTGGATTGTATGGGGGAACATGGTACCCGTGCTGAGGTCGACCTCGAGCGGGTACGATCCTGAACGTTCGAGGCAGAGGGGGACGAGACCCGCGTGCTCGCTGGAGATGAAACACCAGCTTGCTGAATTGGAGGTTAATGTTTCCCTCCAGTAACGACACACTTGGGATATGACTACAAGTGGTTGGTAATCCCCACCGCACGCCCCCGGGTCCAGGTAGGAGGCGATCTCGATGATAACGTCGGGGGGGAGTTGTTGAATGGGTTGGATGCTATTCTTGAGTTCCTCAAGGCGAATCGATAGGCGTTTTGCTCCGGCATCCAGCTCGTCCAACTGTAAGGTTTTTGCGAATAAGATCTCTATACAATGACGAGCGGGCTGGACTCACAACTTGGTGGGAGAACGGATTCTGGCTCCGACGAGTGGACCTCAAAAGAGAAATCTGTTCGAGGATCTTCTCGTCGAGAATACTGAATATTTCGGGGATTGTCAAGGTTGCCCTAGGGCGGAGAGTACTCATTGTGGCGGTAGATGGATAAAATCGGCCTGTGCTCACATGTGGGTCCTAGGCGGTGTGCTCTTATATGGAAGCCGAGCTGCCGGTCGAACACGCACCTAGGTTAGGTCTAAGGGTACTCTCCGGTGTACGTCTGACGGCACCTACGGTCTCTCCTATCATCAGTGCAGTTCCCCGCGATATTTCTGCTATTAGGGTCAAATGTTAGTGACCCTCAGGTGAAAGGGTGGACATCTCATCCACCGCAACGGCCTGCAACGACGTCAACTCCATTGCAAAATCTTTAATTAAGAAACCAGCGCAGGAGCCAGCTTCGCCGTTTATTTGCCATCTTCCCGCACTAGTTCGCTCCCCATGACTCCTCTTTCACGAGTTCAAGTGTTCTCACAAGCCCTCAAACAATTCCTGCACCCTTTCCCCCCATCGTAAGCGACCGTCAAGGTGTCCGGTAGCGTTAACCCTTTCTTCCTCTATCGCGATCTGAACGAGATCGCAGACTCAGGTTTCATTCCCGAACAATGAGCTTCAAATTCGTCCGCTTGCTGGTGTCCCCAAAAGCAGAAGGGAATTATCTGGACTTTTCCCGGTAGGAACGGATGGCGAGATTTCTTCGAGATGATTCGGAATCTTCACCCTGGTGACCTTATCCATTATTGAATGTTGGGACCGCCAAAGGATGAAACTCACATCTCAACCGGGTGATATCCGTTACTGGCAGCGAACACTAGGGGATGTATCGTGCACATTTCTCAAGCTGAAGGGTGAGGCCAGTCGCAGGAAATGAAACCTGCGTCTGGTCTCACCCTTCAGCTTGGGAATATGCCTCCAGCGTTCACTTTTGGCCCAGGTGAGGTTGTAATAGAGCTTCGGGGATCGGTTTATCTGAGAGAGCTTCCGAAAGCACGCTCCGTTAACCCTCCGTATATCGCACCATAGGTCAATCAGTCGACTCACCCGTGGTTTAACAAGCTTGACGGTATCAGAAAGACCCATATCCGTTCGTGGGGTTGGCCTCGACGGGGCGCAGTCTAGAACGGGGAAGTGGATGGTCAAATCCAGATGCTCGTTGCTGACAAAGCAGCAATGTCCCGCGTTCAAGATTAACACATTCCTCTGGCACTGATACGCTCCAGAAACGACCACAGGTGGCCGGCTGTAGCACCCGCGACATAGACTGAGGCCCCAAGCCCCAGAACTATCCCCAGCTGGAAGCCATTGGGATGACCGGAATTCAACTCAGTAAGCACTCTGCCCCCGCTCATAATCCACCGGTCTGCAATATTTGAGCCATACGTTCACAGTTAGTGATGGCCACACTTTCAGGGAGAAAAGGCTGTGACAAACTCACCACCTAGAGAAGAAAACGAGCGTATTTGGAACCTCGCGAGCGTTATCTGCTTGAAGGCTCTTGCACCAAGAGCGCGGAATAGGTCGGAGATACTCGAGTTTGCCCCAGGATAGAGCCCGGCCACGCTGGTAGCAAACAGACGGTGAGATCTGTGGCTGGTTGTGGGTCCACCTCACTCCCCCGTTGAACGTTGATCCTGAAGCCTAGCCGAACACGCGGGGCCGGAAAACCAGCTACCTAATACCCCGACGTCATTGGTAACCGGCAATATCTTATCATCCCCTGCCACTTCGGGGTGTTGATAATGGTGTGGGTATTCGGGATATCCGGGACCACTGCGCCCCGGAGGTCGCTACCAGTAGCAACCCCCACGTGATGCTTCCCGCAAGCGATTTCGCAGTTCTCAAACAAGAGACAACGTCTGTTCCATAGTAACACCTGTAACTGGGGTCTCCGTACAAATACATACTCGAATCAAATAAAACTTCTCCCGCAGTGGCCAGCAAAAGGGAGAAAAGCCGATAACTAAGCAACCTTGGTGGTCGCAGCACCCGCCCTTTTCCCAACTTTTCCACCACCGGAGTGGACGTTCATATGCCTCGTTAACTGGTCACCCCTACCGAAACACTTGCCACAGCCAGGTTCGGGACAGACATACGGTCGGGCTCCAGTATGCGTGCGGAGCTGGTTTGGGGTAAGAATTTACTTCGAGGAAATGAGGGCAGAGCGGTTTCAAGCTCACGTGTTTCGAGAGATTCGAAGACTCAGAGAACGCTTTTTCACACTGGGTGCACTTAAATGGCTTGTCCCCGTTGTGCATCCTCTTATGGATCGTAAGAGCTCCCATGATGGCAAACCTCTTTCCACATCCCGGGTGGTCACACTCGTACGGTTCTGGGGGTTGTCAATCACAAGATAACCATCACTGGGTGAGGTACGTACTCTCTTGTGTATGCCGTCGCATGTGCTGCTGTAACGTTGCAACCTCCGAGAAACATTGTTGACAAACCTCGCATTGATGGGGGCGGTGTCCCGTATGCGACTGCACAACGGAATTAAATCAACTTAAACACTTGCAAATCAAAGAGAACGTACCTGTAAATGCCGGCAGATTTTCTGCTTGCTTTTAAACCCATTTTCTCCATTCCTTCCACATCCGTCCCAAAAGCATCCGTAGTGATTCTTGCCGCCGCCCACATGTTCCGCAGTGACGTGAGCCATCAATGCCTCGCAAGACGTGAACCGCTCCTGACAATCCGACCACTTGCACGGATGGTTTGTTGTTGTGCAATCGTGACCGTGGTCTAGAATGCGGTCCTGATCCTGGGTAGGGATAAAGGTGTGATCGTGGGTAGAGCCTGAACACAGCTGGGAAGAGCTGAGAGTGTCTGTAACTGCATCCACCTCTGCGGCCGCTGAGGGAGCGGGAACAGGGGAAGAGGTCATATCTATCATCTCCACTTCAATGGAGGATGTCTGTGGCTCGGGAACGACATCCTCCAATGGAGACGGAAGGAACAAGTTACCCGCGGTCTGAGCAGCTGCGGAAGCGTCCGCGGAGGTGAAGTTGAACTGGGGTGGGGGAGTGGACAATCCCAAGTGATACTCCCATAAATGGGCGGCCAGCACGCCAAGAGCGGCATCGACCGGCCGGTCGCTGGAGCCGGGGACATTTTCGACTGTTGGGTACACATGACAGTCACCCCAGTGGCATGAAGGGAAGACCTGACCGGCGGAGTTGAGAGCGGATTGATGGTGGGCAGAGGTATGGTCTTGAGAAGGGTCAGGTTGATTATTGGTGGTCAACAGAGCCGAAACAGTCTGGAGATGTTGGACGTTGACGTGAGCCACTAGATCTTGTAACGATCCAAAGATGGTGTGACAATTAGCCCACATGCACGGATGCTGTCCCGAGAGTTCAGTCTGCCCGACGACAAGATGACTCTGTGACTGGGCTGGGGAGAGATCGTGGGACCTTGGACTGTTTGATTCGAATGCTAAACTCTCATCGGGTTGGGTCGAGTTATGGAAGGGCGGAGAGTGGTTCGCGATGTGCTGCTGTTGGTGGTGATTCGGTTGATAGGCGTTTGGGTGGGTGTAAGAGTGATGGTGTGAGTGACCTATACTTGAGGTGGATGGAGAGGAGGACCTGGAGGATGAGACGGTCATGGTGGCCACTGTGCTTGGAGACGATGTCAACGTGGAAGTGATCATGCCGGTGTAGTAGCCAGCGGGAGAGTGCTCATGCCCATGTTGGAAACCCTGGTCCAGCAGGGCATCGAAGGCAGGGTCCCACCCTCCGCTGTCGAATGTAGAAATCGTATTATGATGGTCCAGGGTGTAAGGTTTGGGTTCGAAAAAGTAGTCGTGATAGTTGTCGCAACACTGTAGCTAAAGGAGGATCACAGCGCGGGGGAACCAAGAATGAGCGCCGCCCCGGAACAAGGATTTTAAGAGGGCAAGGAAGGACATTCAAACACGTGGGGTGGGATCCAAACCCAAAAGAGCCAGAAACAAACAAGAAAATGGATTCAAAAAGAAAAAGAAAAAGGGAGAGAGAGCGGCTAAAGAAGAGGGAGACTTACGAAGTCGTACATCCCGTGGCAGCCTGGAGTGTCCGTGCAGCCTTGGTCATCGCAGATAATATCACCGCAGGGCTCCTGGCTATCGCCATCGTGGGTGTCGGAACACGTTACGACCACACACCTATCTGTGCACTGGGATGTCAAGCCCGGGCAAGACTCTGGTGAGCACTGACGGTAGCGTTCGGCTGGAAGGTGGGCGGCGTTTTGGGCAGACGGATGGAGGAGGCTGTCTTCGTCGAAAGACATTGTTGCACGGACCACCGTCTATCGTCTGTCCGTACCGGACGTCCGGGCGGGGATAGATGAGCGAGGGACAGATAAAGGCTGGGGTTTGTGGAGAAACCGTTCGGGTACTCGTGCGTAATCGACTTGGGACTAGGGGGAGAACCGTCCCAGTCAAGCCTAAGTTAACTCGGCCGATCAGCGAGTCACGGGATCAAACAGCTATAAGGATTAAAATCCACTTTAAAAATTAATCAGCCAACTAATCTCTTCTACGTGGATGCACAAAACGAAGGTGCTTGAAAGGCGGAAAAGGAGAGAATGAGAAAGAAAAAAAATGTACAAGTTGAAGGTTGTCCACAACCGATCGTCCAAGGTCCATTCGTCCGGGACGAAAAAGAAATTCACAAGGGAGGGTAATTGTAGTAATGGTGCGGCGGTATAAAACAAGTGGTGGGAACGATGATCGCCGGGATGGAACGTATGTAACCGGTCATTGGAATTAACACTACTCAGAAGAAGCCCAGGACGGCGAACAAAACAGAAATCCCAACGAGGCCAGAGGTTATGGCGTAGTTTGACAAAGCCCCACCGGAGTCGGATGTGTTGGTATTACCGTTGCTGGTAGCCCTCGGGCCGCTGGAGGTCGAGGTGCCGCTGGACTGGAGAGGGGGAATGGAAGCAAGGGCCTTGACGGTGCTCCAAGCAGCGTTGGAACTGGCGCTGTACTCGCCGGATGTGTAAGATGTGCAAGGGACGAAAGAGACGGCACCAGTTGAATCAAGTTGGACGAGAGATGTGATACCAGCGACGTAAGAAGATTTGGCGTCCTTGACTGTCGGGGGAGCGAGGGTCCGCGTGCTGTTGTTCTCGACGTTGATGACGTATGTTGCGGAGAAATCGTCGGGAATAAAAGCAAATTCCTGTTGTGCGCCGGAATCCTTGAAGAAGGAAGTGACCTGTCCATGGACGGCAGGGAACGTCTTGCTGCCAGAGTAGCTCTGGGTCTGAGGTTGGAGGTAGGAGACTATGTGTAGGTGAGCACTTCATCCCAGACTTTGGAAAGAAAACGCAAGCCCACAATGGATGACGAAGATGCGAGCCGTTCCCGGACCATCGTTCCCAACGCCCAAGAAATGAATGTGGTTCTGAGCAAGCGCCATGACGGGGTCATAGTTGTCAGGGAAATCGAAATCTTGGACGAGATTCCACTCGAGTGATTCTGACTTGGCCGCTTTCATCGTGTCCATGTTAAGGCTAAACATCGAACCCTGGGAGAGGGCGTCTAGGAACGGATCAGGAGCGGGCGGGAACATTGAATGGGATCACGTACAGAACACGTTCGTGTCGTGATCCAGGATGGTGTCGAATGAAGAATAGTCAAACGAGCCAGGAGTAGTGGATTGGGTTGACCAGGACTTGGCACCAGCATCGTAGATGTAGATCGAGTTGGGGTTCTTTGCGTCTCCGTTCAAGACGTAGATGGCGTTGAAAAACTGCGCAAGATAGCAAGTCGTGTTCGCGCCGTCAAAGGGACTACCGCGGGGGTTAGTTCGCGTGACCTTGATGCAATGCCAAATGGGAGTAGAAATACTGACGGACGACCAGTGGTAGTGATGTCGGTCGCATTAGTGGCTGCACGGTGAGGTGTGAAATTTGACATAGACGGGGAACTGAAAAGGAGGACTGACCGGTGGTCCAGCCGTCTTGGGTGCCAGCATTCCAATCCTTGCCGCTGAGACCGAAAGCGAGGAGGTTGAAACCAGCGTCGAAGGTAAGACAAGGCGATGCGCGAACGGAGAACTGAGAGAGAGTGAGGAGTAAAAGAGAGACGAAGGCGGAGAGCCGGAGCATTGTCAGAGAGGAGAAGGAAGGTTAGAGAGAAGGATGGAGTGGGGGCGCGAACAACCAGGCTCGGGGTCGGTACAAATAACGTTCATCCCGCCTGACCGAACTGCGGGCTCTATGTCGTCCGGCAGTATTTCTTGTGTTGCCACACCTTGGTCTCGGCTGGCAACCGCAGCTGCATTCTCGATATCATAAATTCCCGCAGGAGTCGCTTCCGTTCCAGCCGGCCTGATCGAATAGAAAATCATCTGACCGGAGCCAACCACTCATCCTCTCTCTCCCCGAGCCCTGGCCGGCAAACTCCCCCCAGCCCTGGCTCTGCAGCGCGTATTATGGACACCCAGCCCCTGTAAATACCATTCACGTGTCCTCAACCGCCTATTCTTTCAAAAACGCTCCTACCTCGCCAAGCCCAAAATGGCCGTCGCGGGGTGGTCTACCAGTGTAATTTCCGCCTTGTCGTCCGACACCGAACCCACCATCATCATCACTTTTGACAACGCGAAATACATCTTCAATGCTGGAGAAAACACCGGGCGTGCGTGGATCCAGAGCAGGGCTCACTGGAGGAGGGTGAAGGCCTTGTTCTTAACCCAAGTCGGGACGCAGAGAATGAGCGGAATGCCAGGTACAGTTCTGCCCCCACCCATTTTTCGATCCCGAGATGAACACATGTCTTAGGTCTTCTGATGTTCATGGCCGACGGTGGTATCTCGAATCTCCATCTCGTCGGGCCCCAAGGTCTCACCCATACCTTGGCTGCCCTCCGTCTTTACACCTATCGGTTCGTCCCCATGTCTCATATCGGGCCATCCTATCGACCTTACTATTCAGTCAGAACATGAGTGTCACTCCCGTAGAGGTCGAATCCATATCTCCGCCAACAGGGTCCGCCAAACCCAAGCCTACGTACACTGACGGAAACATCACCGTGTATTCCATCCCTCTTTTTCCCAAAGTAGATAGGGATGCCCATCCCCAGCTACAAGAGGGTCCTTCGTCGAAACGGAAACGACGGGCTTCGTCTGCCTCTCCTCCCCGCAGGGATACGGATACCGGTTTCTCCGTTGAATCTGAGAATTTGCCCTTAGAGGAGCGTATGCGACTGAACGGTTTCCTCCCAACAAACCTTGTCGGCAAGGACGCGGGGCAGTGGCGAGAGATGGTCGTCAAGAATATGTTCCCCGCCAAGGGTTCCAAGTTAGGGAAAGGGACAGATGCCGGTGTCGACGCCGATCCGCCGTATGTCTCTGCCCTTCGCCGCCATCCTGGATCTTTTAATCCCGCTGGCTCGGACAAGCAACTCCCGAGGATGAACTTTACCAAGGACTCCGAGCTAATCACCCCAAAACGAAAGCCTTCCTTGGCTTACATCGTCATGGGTCCCAAGACGAGGGGCAAGTTCGACGCCAAGAAAGCTGATGAGCTGGGCCTCAAAGGAAGGCTGAGAGGTGTGTTGGCGAACGGGACCGCAGTCACTTTCACCACAACGGATGCCCGGGGAAAAAAGATCGAACGGACCGTCAAACCCGAGGAGTGTGTCGGACCAGGTGATAATCCAGCGGTATGTACAGGGTTTGCTCGATTCCTTTCGTTTCGAAACAGATTACCAAGATTCCCTCTAGGTCGTGATCATCCTCGACATCCCCACTGTAGAGCATATACCGGCTGTCGTTTCTGCATTCACCGAATCGGATTTCTACGCCAAGTTCAGGTCGAGAAAAGCGGAAGACCGGGTCGAGTATCTGACAAATGTCGTCTATCATCTTTGTGGACCCGATGTTATCGAAGACTCGAGGTATCAAGCGTTCATGCGAGGATTCAGCTCCAGCGTCAACGTCTGTTCGCTTTCCTCTCATTTTTTTTGTGGTCTCACCCAAAAGTCCTTTTCTTTTTGCAGCATATAGTTGCCTCGAGGAAACACTGCCCAGATCCCGTAACGTTCACCAACGCTGCTTTCAACCAACTCCAATTCAACAGGCTTGATCCCGGTCTTTTTCCTATCCCTCAGTTTTCCTTGAAGGCACATCGGCCTCTTGAGAATTTCGTGGACAAGTTCGATTTCGAGAGTGGGATGGGAAGCGCTGAACCAAGGTTGCCCCCTAAGACATACGTCATGACCACAGGAATGAACACGGGCGTCAGACCCATCCTCCCACCCAAGGTTTGGGATTCGGAAGAAAAGTTCCACCCCGCTGCAACGGAACTCGCTGCAATCTATGAAGCTAGCATGGCCGAGCGACCAATTGGACATTCGGTTCCCACTCAAGAGATTGTGGTCGAAAAGAAGGTGGACGTGAAAGGGATAGAATTCGACAAGAAGATTTTGAGTCTCGCCGCGTTTGAGAAGTTTCAGGAAGCGAAGGCAGCTGCGAAGGTAACCCCGGCCGGTGTGGGTGCTGGACCCGGGCGGCAGAATGGAGGCAATATAAAGGTTATCCCTCTGGGCACGAGTAGTGCACTCCCATCCAAGTACAGGAATGGTATGCGCCCTTGTTTCCCTCATGTGAAAAAGTTTGACGAGTGAAAAAAACCCACCATTCTAGTGTCCGGATACCTTATCCGTATCCCAAAACACGGCAGCATCCTGCTTGAAGCCGGTGAAGGGACGTGGGGTCAAATGTGCCGATTTTTCGGCACAGATCCCAAAAAGCCGAAGAACGTCTGGGAGGTTTTAAGGGATATCAAGGTCATCTTTGTCAGCCATGCTCATGGAGATCACCATTTTGGTCTTTCGAAGATACTATCTATGCGCAAGAAGGTTTGCCCGTCGTTGACCGTACTCTTGATGTAGTGTCGCTTACGCCGCTAATTTCTGGCGTACGCAGCTGGTCCCTCCTCCAACAGAGCCGCTATTCCTGGTCACACTTTATTCCATTATCCTCGGACTGAAGGAACTCTCGGACGTCGAAGACATAGGTCTTGATTACAGCCTCCACAGATCTGGCGTCATACCCATTTATAGTCTTTCGCTTGTACACACAAGACCAGAGGATAAACGCGGGGAACACTATCAAGCGTATGGTAGCAGTTAACTTCACCATAACGCGTGATGACTGAAACTGTTTCAGGATGTGCAAAGCCCTTGGGTTAAAGGCTCTCACTACTGTGGAGGTCAGGCACCGGGCGCAAGCTTGCGGTGTTGTGATCGATCATCAGGACGGATGGAGGATCGTGTAAGGGATCGCCTTCCCTCTCGAGTTATTCACCTGACTGAACTGTGAATGATAGGTTCTCAGGAGACACTCAACCGACGGAGGCGCTCGCAGAAGTAGGCAGGAACGCGAAGCTACTCATCCATGAGGCTACGATGGCCGACGACCAAGCTGAAATGGCGAGGGTGAAGGCTCATAGTACGGTTGGACAGGCAATTGAGATTGGCAGAAAGTGCGTGCAGCGTCCATCGATAGCGCTCTTTGCGGTGCTGATGGCAGCTCACTGATAGGATGAACGCGGAGAAGATCCTTTTAACTCACTTTTCTGCTCGTTATCCAAAGATGCCCCCTCAAATCATAGATCAGAACGCGAGCCCGACGACCCCGGTCAGTCCTTTGACAGCTCTCTTCCGATCCCCGTCACCATCGCCATCCTCCACCTCTCCCATCTCCGCATTACCCGATATACCCACGGATTCCGGTACCTCGCCCCCTTCGCCGACAATGACGGGCTCAGAGCCAAAACTGAAGTCTAAGGAAAAGAAACGGAAACAGCCCATCGTTGGATTAGCGTTCGACCACATGAACATAACGTTGGGAGAGTTTTGGAAATTGAGGACGTATTTGCCTGCGATGGATCAAGCTTTCGGAAAGGATGTGAAGGATGAGGATGAAGATGAAGGTTCTGGGGGGATGGCCGTGGAAAAGATGGTTGATTGATCTTGTCCGGAGAAGGGTTGGGGTTTGTCGTTATAAAAGTAAGCGGTTGGATTGTGGTCGTTCTTTGGAATGGTTGGATATCGACCGTGCTTTTTTGTTGGTACAGGTAATACTTTTGCTGGTATCGACTACACTCTAGGACTAATTGGTGTTAATGCACGTTGCTCTGCTCTACTCCCTGACCGCTTTCGTTCTCTTACAAAACCATCGGTTATGCGGTTTTTCTCCACTCTCTTTGGCGTCTGCCTTTTGCCACACATGGCCTTGGATTGCTTTTGATGTCCTCGATTTCAGTCCTAAAAGTCCTCGTGGCTTCTATCGGACTTTGAGTCAGGTAAGGACCCTTCACGGGCCTGCGCGAAACACGAAAGATCCCAATCCCATCCATAGACGAAAGGTAAATGCCATTGTACTCTGTTCTGGGGTGTATTTATACCCCATCGTGGTCCCGTTGAGTCCTCAGGGTCATAGTGGCTCTCACGCCGATAGGCTGTACGTCTCTCACCCTACCTCTCGTTCA
>Ga0307515_10008405_pt1 | contig 20125 bp, 16 predicted proteins | sample 17_EM_MG_FD_194513 | JGI IMG/M metagenome (GOLD analysis project Ga0307515, IMG submission 194513) | Populus trichocarpa ectomycorrhiza microbial communities from riparian zone in the Pacific Northwest, United States - 17_EM | ecosystem: Host-associated > Plants > Roots > Unclassified | place... | reverse complement strand
GTAACGAAGAGCGCGTCGACTCGCTCCACGATGTCCGCCGCGGACCAGCCGGTGCGCTGCCGAACGAGCTCCCATTCGTATTCATTCAAAGTGACCCAAGTCGCGTGCTCGATGAAGCCGCGCAGGTCTTCGCCGTTGAACAGCGGCAAACCCTGACCCGGATCGAAAATGAAAGGGATTTTCGCGGCCGCGAATTGCGCAGCGTGCTGGATCATGCCGTCACGGCCATCCGGCGATACGATGCCGATGGTGATACCCGCCGCATCCGTCACCTTGTTCAGATGGGACTCTTGCATCGCGCCGGGATGAAACGCCGTGATCTGGTTGTCGTCGAGATCCGTGGTGATAAAGGCTTGAGCGGTGTAGGCGCTGTCCAGCACCTTCACGTATTTCCGCGGCACACCCGTTTGCTTCATCCATTCTTCGTAAGGACCGAAGTCGCGCCCGGCCGTCGCCATGGGATAACCCGTGTCGCCGAGCAAAGCTAAGTTGTATGCAATATTCCCCGCGCAGCCGCCAAACTCGCGGCGCATCTCCGGCACGAGGAACGACACATTCAGCATGTGAATCTTGTCCGGGAGAATGTGATTCTTGAAGCGGTCTGCGAACACCATGATGGTGTCGAACGCGATGGAGCCACAGATGAGCGCCGCGCGCTCGGAAGCCGTTGAATCGTTCTGCATGTCTCTTAAGATGGGCTCCGCCCCGTGCTTACGCCTTGCGTTTACGAACATCCACGAGGCGCATCCCGCAAAGGGGGCTTCCCCGCAGCCTAGCCAGTCACTACGAACCTACCGCTCTCCGGATGCAGCTCGAAGCTGCCGTCCACTACGGCTCTCACCCAGCGCGCGGCCGCCATGGCGCCGCCGAACGAATACAGATGCGGCTTCACGAGCCGCGTTTGCGGCTGTGTCGCACAACCGCGAACCAGGCCGATGATCATGTCGTCTGGCGATGTAGCCAGCCGAGCAACCTGACTCACGGCGCTCATGTTTTTGATCAGCGCACCGAGCGACGTGCCAACGCCGCATTGCATGGCGAACTTGATCAGTTTCGGGAGCGGCGTAGGACCTGCAATTCCGACATGCACCGGAAGCGAAATTCCGTGCTCGGCGAGATGACTGTCCCAGGCGCACACCGCATCGGGATTGAACCCAAACTGTGTGACGACGTGCATTTTAGTCCCAGTTCGCTGGGCAAATGCCTGTTTGTTTCTCAATGCGCTCCAAAGGGTTGACGGACCGATCGCCTTATGGCCTTCCGGATGGCCGGCGACCCCGACGGTCATGATGCCAACCTCGACCGTTGCACCGGTTTCCAGCACCTCGAGCGAGCTTGAGAATTTGCCGACCGGATGCTCGCGATCGCCCCCAATCAGCAGAATCTGTTCGACGCCGCCGTCGCGCAGCTCCTGCAGGGCATCTTTCAGCGCCCGTTCGCTCGGCATGCGGCGCGCGACGATATGTGGGGACGCGCGCAAGCCTGACGATTCGATCTTCACCGCAATTCGCACCACGTCTTCGACAGTTGCCTTTGGAGTATGAGCGACATACACGGTCGTTCCGGCCGGCAATCTGTTGGCGAGCGCAGGAATCAAATCTTCGTCGTGCGGCGAGATCTCCGTGGACATTCCGCGCGCGAAGCGTAGCACCCGACTTTTGAGCTCAGGGCCCGAGAGCGGTGCGAAAGCGGCATTCATGCTGACCTCTGCTGCGTTATGAGCGACGACGGCTGACCACGAAGGTCTCGTCGTAGAACCAAAGCCCGCCGTTCTTCTGCAACACGGATTGCGTGGCTTCCAGATACGCACCGTTCTGCGACACCGAATCAAGGCGCTCGTCTTCGATCTGATTCACGTAGATAGCGGCATTCCACGCGGCAAACAAAGTGGATGTACCGATGCGATCGGTGATTTCCGAGGGCAAGGTGTGCATGTCGTAGCGAAACACCGATTTGTCGTCCGGCGGCGAAAGGATGGTGAAATCCCGGATGTCGCGGCCGAGCTCAGTTCTCAATGCCGCGATGAGCTGGTGGCGGTCGACTTGGAAGGGATTTTCTCCGGGCCAAAGCTTTTGCACGATCTCGAGCCCAGGGTCACGGCCGTAAGACTGAATGGCGAGCAGTCGGCCGCCGGGCGCAAGACTACGCGCCAGCGGAGCGAGGACTTTCTGCGCTTTGAATTCGGCGGACATGCGCGCGCGCCACGGTTGTGAGGCCAGCACGAGATCATAGGTTTCAAAGCTGCGGCCGGGCTTGGGGATCACGCTGTCGAGCAGAAACTTGTGATCCTCGCGGTAGAGCACGAGCACCGAGGGGCGCAGATACACCGGGTTGCCCGTCTTGGCACTGGGCTTGGTTTGCCAGCCGTAATCGAGCGTCGCGCCCAGCTCTTCGATTTGCTCGGCATATTCGTGGGCAGAGTTGCCGGTGAGCCGCACCTCCTGCCAGTTCAGCGCAGCCGCAACTTGCGTGTCGCGCGGCATGAGGCGGGGTGCTTCGGCGTAGTTGAGATTTGTCACAACGAGCACGGTTGCCGGATGCTCCGTGAACCGGTCGGGCATTTTCTCGAGCCCGAGGCGCACGTCTTCCAAGCTGATTTCCTTGGCAACGATGGACATTGGCACGGTCGGAAACACGCGGTGCGTCGCGCGCATCAACCTTGCGAGCACGGTCGCGTCTCCCATTCCCGCATCGAACAAGCGAATCGCCGGAGGCGAAGGGCGAATGTGCGCTAACTCGCCGGCGGCTCGCCTGGCGACCGCGGACTTCTCATTGCAGGTGTTCACGAATGCCAGGTACTTCTGGCGGTTGTCATAAAAACGGAACGGCGGCGATGGGCTGGAAGCCGCCGGCACGCTCGCCCCGCCGGCAGGCGCGGCGGATTCGCTCAGCGGCGCGACAGCTCGGTTTCCGGCTACATTCATGGTGCCCTCGTCCACTCCAATAGCGAACGCTGTCGAGCACGGTAGTCCTAAGGCGCAGTCGCCAGAAATCGATAGTTGGTATGGGAGCTATTGATGCGACGGATTGGGCACGACGGATTGCGCCCTACCCGCTGTCCGAGCCTTCTCCGAGATTCGCCATATCGGTTTCCGCGTGTTTGCCGCCACCCGCGGCCAAGATTGCAACACCGGCCCGACTGACATCTTCCAACCCGGCGGCGCCGTGGTTGAAGTGCTCGATGATTTGTTTGCGCATGCGCGGGTCCCAAAACCGCCGCAGGTGATTGGCCACCTCGTTCGCGGCCTTCTCGCCCACGCCGTTATCACCTTCGAAAAAGGTGCTGATCTCGTTGACCATCTTGACCATGTGCTCGATATCCATGACTACTCAATCAGCCGGCGGGGATGGGTATAGACGACATGGCGATCGCGGCGAGCGAAGCCCACCAAGGTCAAGCCGCTTTTTTCGGCATGACCGATGGCAAGCGACGTCGGCGCGGAGATAGCAACTAAGAATGAAATGCCGACGGTCGCGGATTTCTGCACCATCTCGAAGCTCGCACGGCTCGTGACGAGCATGTAGCCGGCGTTGAAATCCGCGCCGCTGCGCACTAGCGCGCCGATAGTTTTATCCAGCGCGTTGTGCCGCCCCACATCCTCTCGCACACATTGAATGCCTTGACCGGGCAACACCCAAGCCGCTGCGTGCACACTGCCCGTCTCGGCATTCAAAGGCTGAAGACTCTCGAGCTGGATGATGGCGGCATGCAAGTTCGCGACTGTGACGGTGGGACCTGCGCCCAAAGACTTTGGAACGCGCACAGCCTCTGCCAAGGTCTCCGCGCCGCAAAGCCCGCAGCCCGTCCGGCCGGTCAGATTGCGACGGCGACGCAGTAACTCGGGAAAGCGCTCCCATGCAATCGACACGCGAACTTCGAAAGACTCTTCGCCGAGAACGACTTCGGCGCCGCGGATCTCGCTCGCGTCCGCGACCAATTCTTCGCTCAGCGTGAAGCCGTATGCGTAGTCCTCGAGATCTCGTGGCGTTGCAAGCATCACGACGTGCGGCACTCCGTGATAAGTGATGGCAACGGGCACTTCCTGCGCGACGTGATCGGCGATTCGCTCTGAGACACCTCGCGACCACCGGTCGACGATGACTTCCCGAGGCTCGCCGCCCGCGTCTTGCGGCGCAACCGCCGAACTGGCCTCAGGATTTACGGCCATGACGTGCACGCGAGTGGGCAAACTAACGCCATACCGGGCAGAGCCGCTCCTTATGCAGGAGTCGAAGCTCGCTCCTTGCGATGCGGCGAGGGAGCCGAGTTTTCGTACGCCGTGCGCTTTTGCCAGGCGTCGCGCTGATTCACTTTCACGATTTCCACCGCTGTCACTTTGTACTCCGGACAATTCGTCGCCCAGTCCGAATTCTCGGTGGTGACCACGTTTGCCGAAGACTCCGGAAAGTGGAACGTGGTGTACACCACGCCCGGCTGAATTTTATTCGTTACCGTGGCGCGTAAGATCGTGTCGCCCGAGCGGCTCATGATGCCGACCCAGTCGCCGGTTTGAACACCGCGCTGATCTGCATCGTGAGGATGAATCTCCAACCGGTCTTCAGCGTGCCAAACGACATTTTCCGTGCGGCGCGTTTGCGCGCCGACATTGTATTGCGAGAGGATGCGGCCAGTCGTGAGAATGAGCGGGAACCGGCGCGTGGAGCGCTCGCTCGTCGGCACGTACTCGGTGACAAAGAACTTTCCCTTGCCGCGCACGAACTGATCGACGTGCATCGTCGGTGTGCCTTCAGGCGCTTGCTCGTTGCAAGGCCACTGAAGGCTGCCGAGGCGATCGATCTTTTCGAACGTGACGCCGGCAAAGGTGGGGGTGAGTGCCGCGATCTCCGCCATGATCTCGGATGGATGCGCGTAGTCCATCTTGTAGCCCAGCGCGTTGGAGAGCTTGATGGTGACTTCCCAATCCGCCAAGCCGCCGAGCGGCTCGATGAGCTTTCTGACACGCGAGATGCGGCGCTCCGCATTCGTGAACGTGCCATCTTTCTCCATGAAAGAGGAGCCCGGCAAGAGCACGTGAGCGAAGCGCGCCGTCTCATTGTGGAAGATATCCTGCACGACGATGCACTCCATCGCGGTGAGAGCCGCGGTGACGTGATTCGTGTTCGGATCGGACTGCGCGATGTCTTCGCCTTGAACGTACAAACCTAAGAAGGTGCCATCCAAAGCCGCTTCGAACATGTTCGGAATGCGCAGGCCCGGCTCGCTTTGCAGCGGCACACCCCAAGCACCTTCGAACAGCTGGCGTGTCGGCGTGTCGGAAACGTGCCGATAGCCGCTGAACTCATGCGGGAACGATCCCATGTCACACGAGCCCTGCACGTTGTTCTGCCCGCGCAGCGGATTCACACCGACACCGTCGCGGCCGATGTTGCCCGTCGCCATCGCGAGATTCGCGATGCCCATGACCATCGTGGTCCCTTGACTATGCTCGGTGACGCCGAGTCCGTAGTAGATGGAGCCGTTGCCGCCGGTTGCGAACATGCGCGCCGCGCCGCGCACCACTTCGGCGGGTACGCCGGTGGTCGACTCGCTCGCTTCGGGTGAGTTGCGCTCTTCAGAGATGAATTGCGTCCACTTCGTGTATGAGTCCGGCTCGCAGCGATGCGTGACGTATTCGCTCTTGGCCAGGCCTTCCGTGACGATCACATGTGCGATCGCATTGACCACGGCCACATTCGTGCCGGGCCGCAGCTTCAAGTGATAGTCCGCTTTGATGTGCGGGGAGCGCACCATACCGATGTCGCGCGGATCCAGCACGATGAGCTTCGCGCCTTCGCGCAAACGACGCTTGAGCTGCGAAGCAAAGACCGGATGACCTTCGGTCGGGTTCGCACCGATGATCATGATCACATCGGACTTCATCACCGAACTGAACGCCTGCGTACCGGAGGATTCACCCAAAGTCTGCTTCAAACCAAAACCGGTGGGCGAATGGCAAACTCGAGCGCAGGTGTCGACGTTGTTATTGCCGAACGCCGCGCGAACGAGCTTCTGCACGAGAAAGGTTTCTTCGTTCGTGCAACGTGAAGACGTAATGCCGCCGATTGAATCCCGGCCGTGCTTCGCCTGGATGCGCTTGAATTCGCTCGCGGCATAGTTGATCGCCTCATCCCAGCTCACTTCCTGCCAGGGGTCGGAGATCTTCTTGCGGATCATCGGCTTCGTCACGCGGTCCTTGTGCGTGGCGTAACCGTACGCGAATCGGCCTTTGACGCACGCGTGACCTTGGTTGGCCTTGCCCTCGCGATTCGGCGCCATACGCACGACTTCGACACCGCGAGCGGTTTGTTTGGTTTCCGCTTGGAAGGAACAACCGACACCGCAGTAGGCGCAAGTGGTCGTTTTCGCGGTGTCGGCCACGCCCAGTGCGATGACCGATTTCTCCGTCAACGCCCCAGTGGGGCAAGCCTCCACGCACGCACCACAGGATACGCATTCCGATTCCAGGAACGATTCGTTCTCGCTCGCCGCTACTTTGGAAGCAAAGCCGCGCCCTTGGATCGTGAGTGCCAGAGTGCCCTGCTGCTCATCGCATGCGCGCACACAACGAGAGCAAACGATGCAGAGCGTGGGATCGAAAGTGAAATAGGGGTTGCTCGCGTCCGACGGCATTGCTGCATGTCGCTCGCCGTCATAACCATAGCGAGTGTCTTTGACGCCCACTTCCGCGGCGACACTCTGCAACTCGCAATTGTGATTCGCGGGACACGTGTCGCAATCCAAAGGATGGTCGGAGACATACAACTCGACGACGTTCTTGCGCAGCTTCGAGATGGCGTCGCTCTGCGTGCGAACCTTCATTCCCGGCGCGACAGTCGTGGTGCACGATGCGGGAAAGCCTTTCCGGCCTTCGATCTCCACCAGGCAAACGCGGCATGAACCGAACGCTTTGAGCGTGCCGGTGGCGCAGAGCTTGGGAATATTCCTCTGCACGGTCGCAGCGGCTCGCATGATCGACGTGCCTGCCGGCACGGTGACGGGTTCACCGTCGATTTCGACAGTGACGAGCTCGGTGGCCGCAATGGCCGGTGTGCCTGGATCGGTGTAATCGATTGAATACATGAAGTCTCCTTAGCGCATTCCCTGCGCTGTCCGCGTCCCTTTCGCAGGAGCACGGCGGAAGTCCTCTGGAAAATATTTAAGCGCGCTTTGCACCGGAAACGGCGTCATGCCGCCCAGTCCACACAGAGAGCCATTAAGCATGGTCTCGCATAGTTCTTCCAGCAAAGCGACATTCTGATCCGTGGCCACGCCTTGCAGAATCTTGTCCAGGATCTCAACACCTCGAGTGGAACCGATGCGACAGGGAGTGCACTTGCCGCAAGATTCAATCGCGCAAAACTCCATGGCGTAACGCGCCATCACCGCCATATCCACGGTATCGTCAAATGCGACAATACCGCCGTGACCAAGCAGCGCGCCGATGCCGGACAGCGCTTCGTAGTCTACCGGCGTATCGAATTGCCCCGCGGGAATATAAGCGCCCAAAGGGCCGCCGACTTGCACTGCGCGAATCGGCCGTCCGGAGGCCGAGCCGCCACCGTAGTCATACAGCAATTCTTTCAGTGTGACACCGAAAGCACGCTCGATCAGGCCGCCGTTTTTGACATTGCCTGCCAATTGAATAGGCAACGTCCCGCGCGATTTGCCGGTTCCGAAGCTCTTATAGAACTCGGCGCCTTTGTCGAGGATCACCGGCACGCTCGCCAGCGAGATGACGTTGTTAACAATAGTCGGCTTGCCGAAAAGCCCTTTGATCGCCGGCAGCGGCGGCCGCACGCGCACTTCGCCGCGCCGCCCTTCGAGACTTTCCAGCATCGAAGTCTCTTCGCCGCAAATATAGGCGCCCGCGCCCATGCGCACTTCGAGATCGAAACGCTTGCCGCTTCCCAACACATCGTTGCCGAGATACCCCATGCGATAGGCGCTAGCTATCGCCTCATTCAAGATTTTTTGCGCGTGGGGATACTCAGCGCGCAGATATACGAAACCCTGCGTGGCGCCCACCGCCACCCCGGCGATCGTCATCCCTTCGACGAGCATGAGCGGATCACCTTCCATCAACATTCGATCGGCGAACGTGCCGGAATCGCCTTCGTCCGCATTGCAGGTGACGTACTTTTGATCGGCGGCCTGGTCGGCGGTGGTTTTCCATTTAATGCCGGTCGGAAAAGCGGCGCCGCCGCGGCCGCGCAAGCCGGACTCCAAAACAGCCTGCACGATGGCAACGGGCTCCAGTGCTAAGGCGTTGCGTAAACCTCGATAGCCGCCGTGCGCCACGTAGTCCGCGATATCGGTTGGATCGATGACGCCGACTCGCTCGAAAGTGAGACGTTGCTGGGACTTGAGATAGGGAATTTCTTCCGAGGGGCCCTGCGACAAGCGATGGGCGCCGCCGGTCAGGAAATTCGCATCGAACAAAGAGGCGACATCGGCAACGGTTACGGGGCCGTATGCGAGGCGACCGTTAGCTGTCTGGACTTCAACGAGCGGCTCCAGCGAATAGATGCCGCGTGAGCCGTTCCGAATCACTCGCAAACCGAGATTGCGCTTCTTGGCTTCCGTGATCACAGCGGTCGCCACAAGCTCCGCACCGAGCGACAGCGCGCCCGCATCGCGTGGAATGTAGACCACGGTGCTCACTTAGGTGTGAGCTCCGCGATGAGCGCATCGAAAGACTGGGGCGTCACTCGACCGAACAGATCTCCATCGATCATGACGGCCGGCGAGCATGCACAGTTGCCAAGGCAGTAAACCGCATCGAGCGAGAACTGGCCGTCCGCCGTGGTTTGCTCGAAGCCGACGCCCAGTTTGCGTTTTGCATGCGCCACCAGCGCCTCAGCGCCCATGGCCTGACAGGACTCCGCGCGGCACACCTGCACGGTGTGCCGTCCAGGCGGATGTTTGCGAAAATGATGATAGAAAGTGACCACACCGTGAACTTCGGCGCGCGACAGATTGAGCTCTTCAGCAATCAAAGCAATGGCTGCCGGCGGCACAAAACCCAGCGTGTCCTGAACGCCATGCAATACTTCCAACAACGGGCCGGGTCGTGACTTCATGGCCGTCACGACTCGCAGAACGACTTCTTGCTGGCTAGGAGCAAGGGCTTGCATGAGTACTCCCTCGAACGTTAGCGCTCGGTTCGCTTAAATCGGTCGCAGCCTCCATGCAGCTCAATCGTTTTGATCTCAATCTGCTCATTGCGCTCGATGCGCTCCTACGCGAGAAGAACGTGACGCGGGCCGCGGAGCGCGTGTATGTGTCGCAGCCCGCCATGAGCGCAGCGCTGCAAAAGCTGCGCGACTATTTCAATGACCCCTTGCTGGTGCGCGTGGGTCGCGAAATGCAGCTGACGCCGCGCGGTCTCTCGCTCGTCGAGCCGGTGCGCGAAGCTTTGCTCAGCATCCAAGCCACGCTCGGCACTCAGCCGACGTTCGATCCGGCCACCGTCAAACGCAGCTTCACGGTCATCGTGACGGACGAGGCGGCACCGCGCCTCATGCCGCCGGTTCTCAAGAGGCTTGCGCGCGAAGCGCCGGGCATTCAACTGCAGCTCGAGCACGTTACGCAGACGACTATCAATCGCGTGGAGTACGGCGATGCGGATCTGTGCTTGTGTCTCGATAGTCCGCGCTTCTTCGGTCTGAGGGCTTATCCGGACACGCTGCGTATCATCGAGCTGGCGGCGGTTCGGTGGGTCTGCGTGGTATCGCAGGATCATCCGTGTGTGGGCGACGAGATGTCTGAAGAACAGTACATGTCGCTGCCGCATATTTTTGGGCGGCCTTCCGGGTATGGAGCGTCTGTCGATGAGTTGGTTCATCGGCTGACGAATCGCAATGTGGATGTGCGGGCCACGGCGCAGAGTTTGTTGGAGCTGCCGTTCTTGATATGCGGCACGCCGCTTGTCGCAACCATTCCGGAGCGGCTCGCGCGAATATTGGCGCCGATCTTGCCGCTAAAAGTGTTCGCGTTGCCGTTTGAAGTCCCGCTCAGCAAGGAATTGGTGATCTGGCACAAAAGAAACGAGCCGGATCCGGGGCATGCTTGGCTGAGGGACTTGTTCATTAGGGTTGCGCAAGAGCTGTGAGCGGTAGAGATGGGTGTGCGCAATCTCTACACCCGTTAGGCATCGCCCCATATGTCACGCGAGATATCGACGACTAAACGGCACTTGGCGGCTTGCTGCTCCACTTGAACGTCGTTACCGTGAACGGTGCTCGAGAAGCCACACTGCGGAGACAGCCCCATCTGTTCGAGCGGCATGTACTTCGCGGCTGCGTCGATGCGGCGTTTAACGTCGTCTTTGGTTTCGAGGGTGCCCAGTTTGGTCGTGATCAGGCCGAGCACCACCATCTTCTCTTTCGGGACGTGACGCAGCGGAGCGAAGTCGCCGGAGCGCGCGTCGTCGTACTCGAGGAAATAGCAGTCGACTTTGAGCTCGTTGAAAAGCACTTCCGCCACGGGCTCGTAGCCACCCGCGGCGGCCCATGAGCTGCGGAAGTTGCCGCGGCACAGGTGCACGCCGATCCGCATATTTGCGGGACGGTTTGCGATGGAGGCGTTGATGAGGCGCGCGTAGCGGCGCGGCAGCTCGTCAGGATCATCGCCGCGCTTGCGGGCGCCTTCGCGCTGGGTTGCGTCGCAAAGGTAGGCGAGATTGGTGTCGTCCAGCTGAACGTAAGTCGCGCCGGCGTCGGCGAGGCTCTTCAGCTCGCTGGCGTAGGCCGCGGCGATATCCGTATAAAACTCTTCGAGGTCCGGATAAGCCTCTTGGCTGATGGCGCCGCGCCCGCCGCGGAAATGCAGCATGGTTGGCGACGGAATCGTGACTTTGGGCGTGCGCGCCGTCGTTGATTTCAGGAATTGGAAATCGCGCAGCTGGATCGGCTTGCTGTGCCGAACTTTGTTCGTGACTTGCATGACGGGCGGGGCGTATTCCAGCGCGCCGCTCGCGTTTTGAAATTTGACCGCGATGCCGCCCTTCTCGGAAACGCCCTCGATCTGAGTGAGGAAGTCCACGTGAAAGTACGTTCGACGAAACTCACCATCCGTGATGCCTTGAAAGCCCACGTCTTCCTGAAACTTCACGATGGCGCGGATGGCTTCGTCTTCCACGGCTCTGAGCTGTTCCGCATCGATCTCGCCGCGCTTGAATTTATCGCGCGCTTCGAGAAGGGCTTTGGGGCGCAGAAAGCTGCCGACATGATCTGCGCGAAACGGCGGCGTGGTGCGCCGTCGATTCGAGTTTTCCGACTTCAGGTTTGCGTTCATAGGGTGACGGGTCTTTAGCGTTCGCTGCCGTTCAAGATTCGGGAGTGCAGTCGCAAATGATCTTCGACAAAGCTTGCGATGAAGTAGTAGCCGTGGTCATAGCCCGCGTGATTGCGCAAGGTGAGCCGCTGACCCACCTTGGCACACGCTTCCTCGAAGAAATGCGGATGCAGCTGCTGCTCGAGGAACTGATCCGCCAGGCCCTGGTCGATGAGGATCGGCGGCCGCGCGGCGGCGCCTTTCACTTGCAGCATCAACTCAGTCGCGTCGTATTGATTCCATTGCGTCTGATCGGCGCCGAGATACCCGGTGAACGCTTTTTGTCCCCAAGGGCTGCGCTTGGGCGCCGCGATCGGAGCAAACGCGGAGACGGATCTGTACCGGTCGGGATGCTTCAGGGCGATGGTGAGCGCACCGTGTCCGCCCATGGAATGGCCGAAAATTCCGATGCGCTGCTTATCCACCGGAAATTCCGCCTCGATGATCGAGGGCAATTCCTGAGTGAGGTACGAGTACATTCTGTAGTGACGCAACCAGGGCTCTTGGGTCGCATCGAGATAAAAACCGGCGCCGACGCCGAAGTCCCATGAGGCTCGATCGCCCGGCAGCTCGATGCCGCGCGGGCTGGTATCCGGAGCCACGAGGGCGATGCCGAGCTCCGCGGCCACGCGCTGTGCGCCCGCTTTGATCATGAAGGTCTCTTCGGTGCACGTCAGGCCCGCGAGGTAATAGAGCACGGGCACCGGTGTGGACTCAGCCTGCGGCGGCACGAAAACGGAGAACCGCATATCGCAGGCCGTGGTGGCGGCGTGGTGCTTGTAAAAGCCCACGACGCCACCAAAGCACCGATGCTTGCTGATGGTTTCAGTAGCCATCGTTTGTCGTCTGTCTATCGCTAGGGTTTGTCACGATCAGGCCGGCAGCACGCCTTTTGCTTTCGCAGTATGCGTCGCAATGGCGTCCATCAAGGGCGGTGACAAGCAGTCGTACGGCTCGAGTCCCAGCTCTTTGAGACGCGCACGCACGGCGCCCATGTTCTCGGGCTTGTATCCCGACTCGATGATCGATGACACGAACGCCGCGAAACCGGGAGCAGCCCAGCCGCTCTCTTTCGACAGCTCGGTGTGCACGAAGTCCAAGCCGTAGAACGGATGGTTCTTGTTCTCGATGCGACCGTACAAGTGAACACCGCAGCCCGTGCAGGCGTGACGCTGAATCGCGGCAGAGGCATCCACCACTTTCAACTTGTTCGCATTCGCGGTGACGCTGACGTTCTCTTTCGAGATAACCGCGATCTGCGAGAACACGGCACCCTGCGGCTTCCAACACTTGGTGCAACCGCATACGTGGTTGTGAGCCGTTTGGCCCTTCAAGCTCACGGTGACGGGAGCGGAAGTGCATTTGCAGGTGAGCGTGCCGCCGGAAAAGCTTTCCGACCCTGCTTTGACGCCGCCGTCCACACTCGGATGAATTGACACTGAAGCCATTTGAAGTCCCCTCTTCTAGAAGCTGAAACGGTTAGAAAGTAACGACCGAGCGGATCGACTCTCCCTTGTGCATGAGGTCGAACGCATCGTTGATCTTCTCAACGGGCATCACGTGAGTGATGAGGTCGTCGATGTTGATCTTGCCGTCCATGTACCAGTCAACGATCTTCGGCACATCCGTGCGCCCGCGAGCGCCACCGAACGCCGTGCCGCGCCAATTTCGTCCGGTGACGAGTTGGAACGGACGAGTCTTGATCTCTTGTCCGGCGCCGGCGACGCCAATGATGACTGAGGTGCCCCAGCCACGATGGCAGCATTCCAAAGCCTGACGCATGAGATCCACATTGCCGACGCACTCGAAACTATAGTCCGCCCCGCCGTCGGTTAGCGCAACGAGATGTTGCACGAGGTCGCCGCCGACCTCTTTCGGATTGACGAAGTGTGTCATGCCGAATTGCTCGGCGAGCGCTTTACGGCGCGGATTGATGTCCACACCCACGATCATGTTCGCGCCGGCAAGCCGCGCGCCCTGAATGACATTCAACCCAATGCCGCCGAGACCAAAGATGACGACGTTGTCGCCCGGCCGGACCTTCGCAGTATTGATGACCGCGCCGAGACCCGTGGTGACGCCGCAACCGATGTAACAAACCTTTTCGAAGGGTGCGTCTTCACGAATCTTCGCGAGCGCGATCTCGGGCAACACGGTGAAGTTCGAGAAGGTCGAGCAGCCCATGTAGTGATGGACCTTTTCTTTTCCATAGGAAAAGCGGCTGGTGCCATCGGGCATCACGCCCTTGCCTTGCGTCGCACGAATCGCTGTGCACAGGTTTGTCTTCTGCGACAAGCATGATTTGCATTGCCGGCACTCTGGCGTGTACAGCGGAATGACGTGATCGCCTTTCTTCAACGTGGTGACACCCGGCCCCACGTCCACGACGATTCCCGCGCCTTCGTGACCGAACACCACCGGAAACAGCCCCTCAGGATCCGCGCCGGAACGTGTGAACTCGTCGGTGTGACACACGCCGCTCGCCTTGATCTCGACGAGCACCTCACCGGCCTTGGGACCTTCGAGGTCTAACGTCACGACTTCGAGCGGCTTACCCGCGGCGGTGGCGAGTGCGGCTTTGGTTTTCATGCTGTCGAGCCTCTTTCGTTGGATTTGAACGCGCCGCTAAGCGCAATGAAGGGCGCTACGAAAGAACTTTAACGCCGCGTTGTCAATCCCTTGAGACGAAAGAGTCGCTCGAGTGCACCCTTAACCCTGTGTCAGATCCGTCTTCAATCAGTCCATAGATGGCTTTAATCAGGCCGACGCTTTCCGCGGGTGCATGCAACTCGAGCGCTGCAGCGATGCGCGCGAGGTACTCAGGAGCGAGTGCGCCGCGACGCTCTTGCATTCGGTGGCTGTCTTCGTTTCCGGGTACCGCACGCTTTTAATATCAAAACCGGTATATAGCTTCTTGCGGCGTGATGAATGACGCTGGTGAACGCCGATGCACGGCCCGTGCGCAGTCTTCATTCTTTGGATCAGTCGACACGCTGGGCCGGCGCCGAAAGGCATACTTGGGCGAGAATCAGGCCGTGTGTTAAGGACGATCGATATGCGCATGAAGAAGCTCGGCAACACGGGACTCGTGGTTTCGGAGATCTGCATGGGCACGATGACCTTCGGCAGCGGCGAGGGGGTGTGGGCCACCATCGGCAAGATGGACCAGATCACCGTCGATAATATTGTCAAAACAGCCCTCGATGCGGGCGTGAACTTCTTCGACAGCGCCGATGTGTATTCCAACGGCCAAGCGGAGCTGATGACCGGCCAGGCCTTCAGCAATCTCGGCGTGCCGCGCGATCAATATGTGCTCGCCACCAAGGTGCTCGGCCGCACCGGCCCGGGCGCTAATCAGATGGGCTTGTCGCGCCTGCATGTTCTGCATGCGGTGGATGCGAGCCTGAGAAGATTGCAGCTCGATTACATCGATCTCTATCAGGTTCACGGCTACGACCCGCTCACGCCGTTCGAAGAAACACTCGACGCGTTGGATGACTGTGTGCGCGCAGGCAAAGTGCGCTACATCGGCCTGAGCAATCTCGCCGCGTGGCAGATTGCGAAATCCCTGTGGATATCCGACAGGCGCGGGCTGGCGCGCTTCGAAAGCGTGCAGGCCTACTACTCGCTCGTGGGTCGCGACATCGAGCGCGAGATCGTGCCGCTCGCCAACGATCAACGCTTGGCCATCTTGCCGTGGAGCCCGCTCGCGGGGGGACTGCTCTCCGGCAAATACTCGCGCGATGGATCGGGCCCCGAGGGCTCACGCCGCGCCGCTTTCGATTTCCCGCCGGCAGACAAAGAGCGGGCCTTCCGCATCATCGATGTCATGCGTCCCATCGCGCAGAGCCGCGGATGCTCGATCGCGCAAGTGGCGCTGGCGTGGCTGCTGCATCAACCGCATGTCACCTCCGTGATCATCGGCGCCAAGACGCGCGAGCAGTTGCAGGACAACCTCGCCGCTTCGGAAGTGAAGCTCGCCGGCGATGAGCTGCAGAAGCTCAATGAGATTTCCGCTCTGCCGACCGAATATCCCGCCTGGATGCTGGATCGGTTATCGATCGACCGCCGCACGGCCTGACGCGCGACGATCCGGTCTAACGACGGGTCCATCCCGATCGCATGCCGTATGGCACAGGCACCATGACGGCCTCGATCTGCCGAATTCGCCCCTCTTTGATCTTGAGCAAATTCGCGATCATGAGCGAACACGGCTTTTGCATGGCGGCCGGTGCGGCGAGCGTCGTGCCGTCGGCCAGCTTCACGGTCTTCAGCAGCCCGGCGTAGTCGAAGAACTCTATCGCGAACACGAGGCCGCGCTCATCGTCGACCACCAGAAACCGACGCTCACGCACACCGGTGATCAGCTTCGAATGGCCCGTATTGAGCTGCTCCTGACAGCCGAGCTTGCGCATCGGCTCAGCGCTCGGATCGGTGGCACCGGCCGTTTCCAGGCCATTCTCAATGCGCTGGCATTCTTTATCGAAGGGGACGCCCCTGCCCGAATCGTTTTCGTCGAAGCCATCGAGATAGGTATTAACGATGCCGAGCATTTTCTCCCGCGAGGGACGGTCGCTGGATTGGGCTGCCTCGGTGAACACAGGATGGGGGGATGCAAGCAGCTCAGGCCGGAAAGGAATCGCGGGCTCGTTGCGCGCGATGACCGCCTCGGCCTGTGTGATTTCCCGCGCCTCGACTCTCAGCCGCACGGCCACGATCACCGGCGTGCCGCTCTCTTTCATCACACCGAGCCAGGCGACCTGGCCGGCGGCCGAATCGGCGGCATAGATTCGATAGGTCGACTCTTCCGTAGCGGTGGCCCAGAAGCCATCGCCCGGCTTCAGGGTCTGGCCGTTCTCCGTGTATTTCACGGTCTTGGCCAATTGAGCCCGGCCGGGATCGTGCGCGACGAGCGACTTGATGAACCGATCGGCGAAGCCGATCAGACATTCCCGATCGCATGCCTCACCGGATTGACTACGCGCCGCCTGAGACACCGCCACGCCGAGCAAAGTCAGCGCGATAGTCGACGAAAAATATCGAGCCGCCACCTGAACCCCCTAAAGTTTGCCGGGCAGCGGTGCTTCTTAGTTCAAGAGCCGCTTCCTGCAAGACTCGTCAAGCGAAGCTCCATTTCTGGATATCCCTTCCAGGGCGATATTAATGGAGGGGGCGACCTGGCGCCCCCTTATTTCTGAGCGTTTCTGAGCGGCCCGTGATCTAGAACGGGTAGTGACGAGCACCGGTCTGCACAGTGATCCAGCGTAGATCCGTGAACTCCGCCACCCCCGCACGCCCGCCGAAGCGGCCATAGCCCGATGATTTCACGCCACCGAACGGCATCTGCGCTTCGTCTTGCACCGTCGGAGAATTAATGTGGCAGATGCCCGATTCGATGCGCTTGGCCAGCTCGATGCCTTTAGCGATATCGCGTGTGAATAGCGCGGCGGACAAACCATATTCCGTGTCGTTCGCAAGCTCGATCGCCTCGTCCGCCGACTTCACGCGCGTGATCGACACTTGCGGCCCGAAGGATTCCTCTCGAAACAGAGCCATCTGCGGCGTAACGTAATCGACGACCACGCCCTTCATCACCGTGTTCGTGCACTTCTCGCCGCCGGCCAACACCTTGGCGCCCTGAGCCACCGCTGCCGCGACGAGCTTCTCCACTCGATCCACAGTGGGGCGCCCCACTACCGATCCCAACACGAACTCGCCCTGACGCGGATCGCCGCAAGGCAAAGCCGCGACGCGCTTCGCGAGCTTCTGAGCAAACTCATCCGCTACTTTCTCGTGAACGATGATGCGCTCTGTGGACATGCAGATCTGGCCGGAGTTTGCGAATGCACCGAACACAGCCGCATTCACGGCAGCATCGATATCCGCATCGTCGAGCACGATGAGCGGCGCTTTTCCGCCTAACTCGAGCAACACGGGTTTTAAATACCGGGCTGCGGTTTGCGCGATCAGCTTGCCGACGCGAGTCGAGCCCGTGAAATTGATTCGCCGCACCGACGGATGCGCCGCTAAGACATCGACAATCGCTCCGGCATCTTTCGCATCGTGCGTAATCACATTCACGACGCCTTCGCCCAAGCCGGCTTCTTTCAGCACGGTTCCGATCAAACGATGCGTGCCCGGGCACACTTCCGATGCCTTCAAGATCACTGTATTCCCGCATGCGAGCGGCATCGCAATGGCCCGCACTCCGAGAATCACCGGCGCATTCCATGGCGCGATACCGAGCACCACGCCCACGGGCTGACGAATCGCCATGGCGACGACGCCGGGCACGTCCGAGGGCACGACTTCGCCTTGTATTTGAGTAGTCATCGAAGCCGCTTCGCGCAACATACCGGCGGCGAGATGCACATTGAAGTGTCCCCATCCGTTGGTGGCTCCTGTCTCGGCCATCATCAAAGTGGCGAACTGGGCCGCGCGCTGCTCGAGCAAGTCCGCCGCTTTGTTCAAGAGCCCACGACGCGCGCTCGGTCCGAGCGCGGACCACTTTGGAAAGGCTTTGGCGGCGGCATCCGCGGCGGCTCGCGCGTCTTCCACCGTCGCCGCGGCGGCGCGCGAGGCGACTTCACCGGAGATTGGATTCGCGCGAACGAACGTTGCGGAATTCTTGGCGCCGACGTCGCGGTCGCCGATGAGCAGTTGCACGTCTTCCATTGAAGTCTCCGCCGGTTCGGCCAGCGCATCGCCACAGCGAACGCGGCCTTAGCATGCTGGGTTTGAAGGCGCGAAAGCTTAGGAACCGTGTTTTGGCGGCGTCAAGCTCATGCGCAGGGTTCATCCACGGCTCGGGCGCATCACACGCGTTCCAGAACGAGCGCAATCCCTTGACCGACGCCAATGCACATCGTACAGAGCGCATAGCGGCCCTTGGTCTGTGTGAGCTGATTCGTTGCTGTGGCGGCCAAGCGCGCACCGGACATCCCGAGCGGATGGCCGAGCGCGATCGCTCCGCCATTGGGATTCACCTGCTCCGCATCGTCGGGCAAACCTAACTCACGCATGACGGCGAGCGCCTGAGACGCGAAGGCCTCATTGAGCTCGAGGGTGCTGAGTTGATCCAAGCGCAACTTCGCGCGCGCCAGTGCTTTGCGTGTAGCCGCAATCGGCCCGATACCCATAATGCGGGGTTCGACACCGGCCGCCGCGGCCGTAACGATGCGAGCGCGCGGTGTGAGCCCATATTGCTTCGCTGCACTTTCGGAAGCGACGAGGAGTGCGCACGAGCCATCGTTCACGCCTGATGCGTTGCCCGCGGTCACCGTGCCGTTCACACGAAACGGCGTCGAAAGTTTCGCCAGTTGCTCGAGTGTGGTGTCCGCACGCGGATGCTCGTCTTTGTCGATGATGATGGGCTTTGCTTTGCGTTGAGGAATCTCCACCGGCAGCAACTCGCCGGCAAAGAATCCCCGGGCATAGGCCGCCGCAACGCGTTGCTGACTGCGAAGCGCGAACCGGTCCTGATCTTCCCGGCTGACCTTGAATTGCTCAGCCACGTTCTCGCCAGTCTCCGGCATCGAGTCGACGCCGAACTGCTCTTTGAGCCGGGGGTTGATGAATCGCCAGCCGATGGTGGTGTCGAAGATCTCGGCTTGGCGACTGAATGCCGCATCGGCCTTAGGGATCACGAACGGCGCGCGTGACATCGACTCCACACCGCCCGCGATCAGCAGCTCGCCTTCTTCACATTTAATGGCGCGCGCCGCGATGGCGAGCGCATCGAGACCGGAGCCGCAGAGGCGATTGATCGTGGTGCCGGCCGTCGTAATGGGCAACCCCGCAAGCAAAGCCGCCATGCGCGCGACATTGCGATTATCCTCGCCCGCCTGATTCGCACAGCCGTAATACACCTCCTCGATCGCCGCGGGATCCAATCCCGTGTTGCGCTTGAGAAGGGCGGCAATCGGTAAGGCCGCGAGATCGTCGGGGCGGACAGAAGACAGCACACCACCATATCGGCCGATCGGCGTACGCACGGCATCGCAAATGAAAGCATCGCGCATCGAAGGAGTCCTCAAGGGTTCGGTTCCGCAGATAAGCGCGATTAAACCACTTCAGCGGCAATCGGTCGCGAGTGTGCCGGTTAGCCCCCAGTACAGTGCGCGAACACCGCCGCCTCGGCGTATCTGCTGCCGCGCTAGGCAATTGAATAGCGTGATCCCACTACCGTGGCGCCACGCTTCCCACAGCGAACGGGCCCGGTTTCTCAAGGAAGCAGCGCCATGATCGATCCCGTGCCTTTCGCCACTTATTCGCTCGTCATGTCCATCACGCCCGGACCGAACAATGTAATGCTCACGGCTTCCGGAGCGAACTTCGGCTTTCGCCGCACCCTGCCGCACTTACTGGGAGTGAGTTTGGGTGTGGCCGTGATGCTGTTCGCCATGTGCGCCGGCCTTGGCGTGGTCTTCACTCGCTGGCCGTCCTTACAGACTGTGCTGAGTTGGGTCGGTGCGGCTTATCTCGTGTATATGGGTTGGCAGCTCCTCCGCGGCGGCAATGAGAGCACGAACACGCGCGCTCGCCCGATCACGTTTACGGAAGCCGCGATCTTCCAGTTCTTGAATCCCAAGGCGTGGGTCATGACGCTCACGGCGGCGGCGCTGTTTCTGCCGCAGGAGCTCGGCGTGGCTCGCGGCACCCTCTATGTGGTCGGCATGATGGCGCTGATCAATCTGCCGAGCGTCGCGGTGTGGGCACTCTTTGGCAGCTCGCTGCGTCAGTTCCTCGCCAAGCCGTCACGCCGTGCCGTCTTCAACGGCACAATGGCGC
>Ga0307515_10008404_pt1 | contig 20126 bp, 5 predicted proteins | sample 17_EM_MG_FD_194513 | JGI IMG/M metagenome (GOLD analysis project Ga0307515, IMG submission 194513) | Populus trichocarpa ectomycorrhiza microbial communities from riparian zone in the Pacific Northwest, United States - 17_EM | ecosystem: Host-associated > Plants > Roots > Unclassified | place... | reverse complement strand
ACCTCCTTAGTACGATATGGGGTATATAACGATATCATCTATATTACGATATACACCCCTTAATTAAGCCTTTTTTGGTGTAATATTACAATAATCTGACTTTTGACGATATCGTTAGCACCTACTACCAATATCGGTATAAGCAGATTTTAATTTATTAGATTTAGCCTTTACTTACTATAAGTTCAGCCATTAAATCCATTAAAATTACCCTTAGATCTTACTCTCTATACCTAATTCTATCTTATTTATTATAGCAAGATATTAAAATCCTATAAGGCAACGCTATTACGGCTTTACCGATTATAAGCGCCAGAAAATACGCACCTACTACTAAAAACACCCCGGTCTACTATAATTAGAGGTTACTTACTAGGCAAGCAACTTCCTCCGTTATAATATTAATTAATCCTTAATATTAGAAATACTAAGCGACAAATTCTAATAGCTTAATAGAGCTAAATTATAGCGTGGGTAAAGTATGTAAGAGCGAAAGAGAGTTACCGAACATCCTCTTCTAAAGGAGGCTCTCTTTAAGTGGCACTAGCGCCTATAGAACTCTTGCATTTCTATTACTAGCGACCTTATACATACTACCGCCACTTAATTATGGCAATAAATACCTATACTAGCAATAATAATTAAGCTAAAGTAGTTGCTTGGCTGGTTGGAAGGCTTTAAATCTCACAACGGTATTTATAAGAGGAAGTAGTATAGTAAGGCTGCCTTAGCCAATATAAAGGGAGCAGAAGATCGTATAGTAGAGCTTTAAGTAATTATTGTACCTTATTTACTAAAGGATATCTATAATATGGATAAGATAGGGCTATTTTGGAAGGCTATACTAAATACTATATTAGCTACTAAGGCTCTATTAGGAATAAAGAAGTAGAAGGCATAAATCTTTCTAGGTAATTACTTTAATATAGATGGCTTAGATAAGCTTCCTCTTCTTATAATTAGATTATTACTAAAGCTATATTACTTTATAAGTAATTAGATTAATATAGCCTCTATAAATATTATATAGAGATATAATAAGAAGGCCTAGATAACAACGGTAATTATACTTAAGTAGCTCACCTAGTTTAATATATTATTCATTGCTTAACGTCCGATTCGGATCCCTATTGGGCCCACGCGGACTACTCCTTATATACATGTGGGGAGAAAACTCTATTTGAGAAAACCCCGTGATCCATCTCCCCGCCTTTTGGGACTCGCCTGCGAGGCGCCTGCGAGTCACCTGTGGTGCTCCTGCTACCTTACTTTTTGACCTCCTTGGGAACCACTGCTGCCGTAACAAGCCTACGGACGCGTAATACTAAATATCTTAGTTAAATTTAAGACTATACCACAGCTATTTATACCGCCTATAATTCTTAGCAAGCTAGCTAGTAACGCCCTATATAAGAGTAAGGTTAGTATATTAAGGATAAGGTAAGGGATAAAGGTAATAAGAAGAAGGTCGCTGTCTACTATAGGAAGGAGTTTATGTACACGCGTTAAGTTTTAAAAGAGCATAATATAATACGATATTAGGTAGGTTACCCTTTAGGTACCTAGCGGATAGGTAATTAATAGTTACTATAGTAAGGTCTCGGTGGTTCTGAACTATATTAGCTAGCTAATATCTCTATTTATTTTAGGCTTAAGCGTGTCTTTATTAACTATAAGCTGACGCCCTAAGAGCTTTATTAGTATTGGTTTGGACCTAATATTAGTATTAAGCGTTTACAAATCTCTACTCTAGCTACACCTTATCATCCTGCCCCTGTTTTTATGCCTACTTATACCCCTACTAAGGGGCCTAGATTCTATTCTTATTAGCTATTACTTATTGGCCTAATATATACTAATCTGCTCCTAAGGGTGAGGTATAGTAGCTTTTTAGATTAGGTATTTAGGATTTATTCTTATATATAGTAGTAATTAAGGATTTTAATTAGGTGCTTAGGAAGGCCTTAAAAGGCTTTTAAGAATGGCTTAGGAGCTCTAGAAATAATATTCCTAATATAGATAAATAAATGGGAATGTAATTCTAGCAAAATGCCCTATTAACTCTATGCTATATATATAAAAAGGCTAAGGACCTATCCTGCCTTAGGCCGTAGCCCTATTCCTATAGTTTCTAAAGCCTATTTATTCTATATCTAATTTAACCTATTTACTCTTTTCGTAAGCTTTCTTTATAGGTCGCAATAATACTATAGTATTAGAGCGTTTTTTACCATTTGCTGATTATAGACCTTAGTCCTAATATTCTTTTAGAATATCTTTATAATAATTAAGGTGATCCTTTAGTTCCCATATTGTTATGCCCAAGGCTCCAACCCACCTAGCCATACAAACCTCCAAAAAGGTAGCAGCAGTGTCTCGCGACTGGACGGGCTGCCGGTTGGAATGCCTTATAAGCTCTACAGCCCATACCGCCGTATGGGTAGCGCAAGGTCTGACATATATCTCCTTTGCGTCCTTATTAATGTCCTCTACTAGGACCCATTTATTATATTCTTTTAGCTAGCCTTTTTACTTAACTAGGTACTATAGGGTTTAGTTACGTCCCTTCCTTCTATATACTTCTTCTACCTTATATTAGTCCTCTTAGTCCGCTTAATTATCTAGCTTAATAGGCCTTAATAGAGGGTCTCTAGTAGTGCCCTTACGTTGTTTATATAGCTCTAGTAAGCTAATATAGAACACTAGGTGGATATGGTAAGATATAGGTAGATATAGTTAGTATGCTTACTTTCTAACTGGTTTAGCTATACTAAAAGGTCCAATAAAGCGTGCTATAAGTTTCTTACTTAGCCTTTTTAGTTTAAGGTTCTTAATTAATAGCAAGACTAGATCCCCTACTTTATATACCTATAGTTAGTAATAACAATTATAGTATTTCGCCTGCGCCCCGATAGCGCTTTCCTAGCGCTTCGCCAGCGCTTCGCGTTTAAAGGATATTCTTTTAATCCTCTTAGAGGCGGCTAGAATAGAACTACTATCGTCCGCCTTAACCTTATATTCTAGACGCAAGTAAAACCCATAGTAGGTATAGAACGGGCTTATACCTATCATGCTATATTTAGCATTATTATAGGCGAATTTGGCTAGCAATAAAAGGCCTACCTAGTTGCTCTGCTTTTTGTTATAGATATACGGAGGTAATACTCTAGGGTTTAGTTCTAGCGTTCTATTTACCCATCCATTTACGGGTAAAAGGCCGTACTTAGCCTACGTTTTATCTTTATAGTAAAGTATAGCTCCAACTAGAACTTACTAGTAAAGATACTACCGTGATTAGATATAATCCCCCTAGGGGCTCCAAAACGGCGTATTACTTCATTAAGGAAAAGATCCGCAAGTTTAGTTATAGTAATAGTTTTTACTATAGGCAGATACAAGGCCATTTTAGTATAGCGGTTAACTATTATATATATTGCGTTATACACCTTATCACCTTATTTACTAGGTAGTAGGCCTATAATAAAGTCTATCGTAATCTCCTACCACGGCTGGTCCGGGTAAGGCAGCGCTTGGAGCTCGCTATAAGGGCAATATTAAGGCGTATGTATACGTTAGTATAAATTATAGGTAGAGATATAGTTTATAACGTCCGCATTTATACTAGGCTAGTAGTACTTACGTAAAAGTAGATCTAGAGTCTTTTTCTTACTAAAGTGCCTAGCTAGGGCATTATTATAGTAGATTTATAGGAGTTTTATATAAACTGCTAGGTCTAGGGGCATATATAGCCTCCTACGGTAATAAAGTAGTCTAGCGGAATTAAACTACCATACTGGCTTTAAGCGGGCGCGTTAACGGCGTCTCGCAGTATCTACGCTATTGCTGTACTTTTATAGTATAAAGTTATCTTTAGTTTAAAGTCCTTTAATAAGCTTAACAACTGTTTCCGTACTAGACTTATAAGCACTTTCTTAAGTACTAGCTTCTCTAACCTGGGTCTTTATTACGCGCTACTTAACGGTATATATATAGGTTGCCTAGTTAAACCGTAATACTATATAGCCCAGGCGTATCGCCGTTAGGTTGCTAGCTTATAGCTATAAAAATAACACCTTTATAAAAGGCTCGCTTTCTTATACACCTAATAGGACTTTTACTTTAGGTTAGTGGCCCTATATTCCTAAAGTCCTTTAGAGTAATAGTAGCATAGTGTCTTCTTTTAGCGGACCCCCTATGCCTAGGGGTTACCTTAACGGCGCGTCTATAGGGTTAATTTTTCCCGCCCTATACTTAATAACAAAGTTATAGGCAGCTAATACTATAGCCTATCTAGCTTACCGTCCATTAAGGGCTTTTACCTTTATAAAACCCTTTAGATTATTATAGTCTATAAGCACTTCTAGGCGGCTTAATAGCCCCTTAATATAGTATCTCTAATGCTTAAAAGCCTCTATAATAGCTAGTAGCTCCTAATTATAGGTCTTATAATTACGCTCTATTAGCAAAAGCTTCCTAGACTAGAAGGCTATTAGATACTAAAGGCTATCTTTAAATAGCTATAATATAATTACTACTAGGCCTTATATAGAGGCATTAGTCTCTAATTAGGTTAGTAAGCCCGGCGTATAGTGTTATAGGAGCGGCGCCATTATAAAGGTGTTACAGAGCCGGCGCATCGCCTGCTCCGCCTCTTTAGGCTAACTAAAAGGCCTAGCTTTACGGCCGTTCTTTACTCCCTTAAGGAAATTAGTAATAGGCTTTATAATAGCAGAGTACTTATAGATAAACTAGTAATAGAAGTTAGCAAAGCCTAAAAAGACCTAGACATCCCTATAGAATTAAGGGCTTTCTTACTTAGTAATGGCTTCTACCTAGCTAGGATCTATCGCTACGCCTTTAGGACTAATAATATATCCTAGGAACTTAACCTCTTATACGCCAAACCTGCACTTCTTAAGGTTTATATATAGTTAATATTACTATAACCTACGTAGCACTTTTAGTACGTGGCGTTAGTATTCCTCTAGATTTTTAAAGAAAATTAGAATATTATTAAAGTAGACTATATAGAAAATATCTACTAATCCTAATAAGGCCTGATTAATATAGCCCTAAAAGGTCGCTGGTCCGTTAGTTAGCCTAAAAGGTAAAACTAAATACTTAAAGTGGCCGTAATGCGTGCGGAATGCTGTCTTTTATTTATCGCCCTAATGGATACGAAGGCGGTAATACGCATTTATTAGGTCTAACTTAGTAAAGATCTTAGAACCTACTAAGCGGTCTAAGGTCTTACTAATTAATAGTAGTATAAGATAATTCTTAATCGTTACCTTATTAAGGCCTCTATAGTCTATATAGAGCCATAGCTTCCTATCTTTTTTAGGTATAAATAGGATAGGTACCCCTATAGGACTAGTACTTAGTTAGATTTAGCCTTTAGCTAAGGCGTTATTTAAGTACTTCCTTAGTACCTCTAGCTCCTTAACTAAGAGGTTATAAAGTAGTCTATACGGGACCTTCTATCCCTCTTTTAGGTTAATAGTATAGTCGCCCTAGTAGTGTTAGGGTAGCTTTCCTGCTTCCTTATATAAGAAGACATCACTAGCTTCTTTTAACTAGGGGGAAAGGACCGGCAAGCTGCCGTTATTTTGTTTACTAGGCATTAATCTAGCAATTACTAGGGCGAAGACCCTAGATTCCCTTTAGAGAGACTCCGCGAAACCTTTAGGGGTTTATAGTAATAAGGACGAGCCGTCCAGCTTCTATTACCACGCCTTTACCTCACAGTTAATAAGAAGTTAGGCCTTCTTTAACCCTGGTATACCTAGGGTAATAGTAGGGGATGCGTTAGCTATTCTATAGCAGATAAGGGTTACTTCCCTTATCCTACCCTAGCTGTCCTTTATTCTTAATAGTACCTTATAGGCTTTATAGTAATATACCTAAGTTTTATTTAACTAAGAGTAGGTAGGCAATTCTGCGTTTAGTGTCTTAAAGTTACACTCTATTGCGAATCGCTAATTAATTATATTTACTTCGGCGCCGAGATTAAGCATTACTAAGGTCTCCTTCTAGGTTTACTTAGATAGGACTTCTCCTAAGATAGTAATAGCTTCCTTATAATCTAGTGGTAGCTTACGCCTTATAGGTGTAAGGGGCTCTAAGGGCGCCTACCTTTTCCTAGCGTTAAGATGGCGTTTACACTACTTAACTACGGCTAGTACTGTTATAGCTCTAGGCACTGTCGCTACTAATATCCTAGCTTACTACAATTTTTATAGTTCCCCTTGGGTTGGGTTAAACCCCTAGCGGTACTACTTCGCCCCACTATTATATTACTGGCGGTGGTTTTAGAGTCCGCTTTCCCTAAGTTACCTAATAGGGTGGTCTTTATATTTAAGTTCGCGGCGCGCCTATTACTTCTAGCCTATAGGGCACTTACGCTCTTCTAGTTTTCCTTTAATAGGGCAGCTAGGGAAACTAGCTAATCTTAAGTTTATAAAAACTCCTAATAGTTAATAACTATAAGCCGTAGCTCTGGCCGTAGCTTCGCGAATAGGTGTATTATTAGATGCTTTACATTATAGGGAGGATTAATTTATACTTTTAAGGAGGTTAGGTAAGCAGCAAACTCATTTATAGGTTAATTGGTTCGTTATATTACCCTTATATATATTAGGGCTATATAGAGTTCTTAATTAATAGGACTTTTAATTTAGTTAATTAGGAATTCTATTAGCTCCTCCTAGGTAAACTACATATCTAGGTGGTTATCTTTATACTGCAGCCAAAGGGTTTAGTTGGTCCCCTTTATATATTATATAGTAAACGCGACTTTAGTATTCTTATCCGCGAAGCCGTTGTACTCTAGGTAAAACGCTAGCTTTAAGCTATTACGGAAGTCTTAGTACTCTTATATAGTCTTACTATAATACAAAGCAATCTTCTCCATTTTAACGGCCTATTTTAATAGAGCGCCTATTATATTAATAGCCTTCCGCTTAAGGTTCGGACGCATTTGGCTGCTATCTAAGTACTTTAATGGGATAGTTTAAGGTTATAGATCTAGGTTAGGAACGGGAGTTAACGTCGCCTCACTACGTTAACGCCGTCTTAGCACTTCCACCTCTTTCCTAAGTAAGTATAGTTTTCTTTACTCTAGGAGTTATAGCTTCTTGTTTTCTAGCCGTTATATTTCTTCCTATATATCCCCTTTATCTATAGCTTCCAGTTCTGTCCGGGACAATATAGGTTCACCTATATTATTCTAGGGCCAATCCCTAGGCTCGGTAGTACGCACTACGCTAGTACGCCTGCGTCTTGCCATTAGGTTAATAGGCTGCGATATAGTTAATAAATATAGGTCGTCTTCTTAACAGAGGGTTGCCGCTATGTAGTTATGGCCTTAGCAGACTATTATGTTATTGGGCCACTACCCCTAAAAAGGGATAAGAATTTAGTACTATTAGGACGCTAAGGTCCTTAGGGCATATAGTAACATAATAACAGTAACGGAATGCAATGAGTATCTGGTTCTTGATGAAGTAGAACTATAGAACTGAATTCTGCTGTTCTCTAATACGGGGCAACTACGTTTTGTAGTCGCCTCGCTTGCGCCTCGCCTGCGCTAAGCCGGTTACGGCTAGTGCGTCTCTATGGCCTAACAAATAGCTAAAGGCGGAAGGATTAGTAGTAGATACTACCTATAGATTATTAAAGTCTATAATTATTAAATTACTTATAGTAAGCGTATACGCGGCGTATATAATAGTAAAAATTAGTAATAAAATTTTGCCTTAGTCTTTCTATTAGTATATGCAAGACCTATAGCTATATTGCGCTATATATACCTATAGTATACGCTATAATATTAAGAAGAAGAAGTTATAGAACAACTATTATTATAGATATACTACGTATGTATATAAGCTATATTTTAATAACTAACTTCTATTACCTTATATTAGCGCATCTACGTAGTATATATACTATATATAACGTAGGGGATCAGCTTATATACGCGATTGGCTTGTATACGATTTCTTGGCTAAATACACCCCCAAACTTAAGGCTCTATAGATTGAAATACTATACTAACTTAAACCAAATTTTGGCGTTAAATAGAGCTTAATTAGGAGATTTAAATTGGCTATATAATATCGTTATGCAGATAAGCTGGAGCTTGGCGTTAGCGTTAAGGCCTTAAAGCCCTTAGTGGGGGTAGGCTTTCGTTTATATCTAATATCTTAGTAATATCCTTATCTACAACCACCTCTCTATGTTTAGTTTGAGCCTTCTTTAATATTTAAAACTTTTTAGCATTAATCTTAAGTTGGCGCTTAGCCTTACGGGCCTCCTTAGCTTCCTATTTTTAAAGCCATAGAGCTACTACCTTTACCTCTTGCTGCATCTTATTTTATACCCGCTGCTACTTTTATTAATTAATTAAACGCCTCTTCTCTCCCTTTTAAATTTGCCGTTAAAGCTTCTCCTTAGCTTTAAGAGCTTATTCTTAGTATTTAGCCTACTCTTACTTAGCTTAAAGCCTTTAAACTTGCCGAATCTTCTTAGGGCTATAAAAGGCGGCCTTACCTTACTTTAGATAAGCAAGCTAGGTAAATAAAGGCTTACCCTAACGGCGCTTCTTCTTTTTGTTATATAGAGCTTTAGTAAGCCTATCTACGCAGTACTATAAGATCTTATTTTCTGTTATAAGAGCTTTTAAACTTGCTGCTAATTATTTACTATAAGATATAAAGATGAAGACTTACTTAAGGAAGGCCTCTTATCTATTTTAGGGCGGAATATATCTAAGAATATATAAGACTTAAAAGGATAAAGGCCCGTACTTTTCTACCTACTCTTAACATTAAATATAGTAAAAGCCTTTTTAAACGCGGCCTAGAATAGCTAGAAGAAGTCTTGTTAGTAAGAGAGTAGAAACCTTTACTCTTACGCAGAAACTAATTTAGCTCTTAGGTATAATATATTACTAATAGGCTAAAGAGAGAGATATCTAAAGGTTAAAGCTTATAAGTTAAATAAGGTAAATATACTGTTATAAGTATTTGGTGTTTCTTATAGTAGTTAAGGAACCTTATATTTATATAGGAGCCGTGCCTATTAAGGATAAGAAGCCTTTAGTCTCTTCCGTTATAGGCCTTAGCCTTAGTTTCCCTATTAAAGATAGTATCTAGCTAGGCGTAGCTAAGATTATTATTTACCTAGCCTATAGGCGAGGAGGTAAAGAAGTAGGGGTATTAATCTAGGTTATAATCTTAGAGCTAGGTGTCTTATATATTACTAGTAATTGCTTAGTAGATAAGGCCTAGTAAGAGAGTTATTCTATCTATATAGATTATGGCTATTACCGTAATCTACTCTCTATTTCCGTTTTAGATTATATTTTTAATCTTTCCTAATATAAATGTAGCCTTTAAAAATACCCGTTTGGCCTTTATAAGTATACTAATAAGAAAGCCTTTCTTATTTATATTATATCTATTATGCCTCTTAATCTTATATTCTTTAATCTTTTAGCCTAAGAGCTTAAAGTAGGGCTTAAAATAGAAAGCCGATTTAGCCTATTTGCGTACGTTATTAATAGGGACAAGGTAGTGGCTCTTTAGAAAGGTGCTCTGCTTTTTAATCCAGCGCAAAGCCCAGTTAAGTCCTAGTCGGTTTCCTGCAATTTCTTAGGCAAAAGTCTCTACCATAGCAACGGTAGGAGGTAGGCCTTGCTTAGTAAGCTTATTAATATAATTTATAAGCACATTAGACTGTTATTGGGTAAGGAAAGATTAATTGTCATAACTATCTGCCTTTAAGCCCGTAATATTGCAATGGCGGCGCAAGAGGGTAGATCGATCTACCCTATACTCCTTGGCAGTTTGAGTGTAATTAGGCTTTGATTGTAAGTTCAAAGCAGCAAGAGCGGCCTCAATTGAGTCCATGGTTGTAAAGTTACAATATTTTGAATATTTTGAATATTTTTGATTTTGGTGTGCACGAGGTGGGCCCGTGCACAAGATGATCCCCCACGTTAAACTAAGATAATTATAATCTAAGGATTAAGAGCTTTATATTTTAAAATTATATATACATTGTACATACGTAGGCTGAGCGTGGTTTAAAGCTGACTGTAGTCACGAAGCGGGTTTATAAGCTCTGACTACGTTGAACTTTCTAACCACCCCGAGTTTTTCCGTGACCACGCCGAGCTGTAAGCCTAGCTTTCGCCGACCCCCATCAGTGACCCCGTTTAACTTTTCCGTGACCCCGCCGAGCTACACGCCGCCTCCTGCGCAGGCCGAGCCAGAGGTGAATATCAGAGGCGTACGACGCTCTAACCCTAAGTGATGGAATAAAGAGACTGGGACCAGCCTCTACAGCTTGGCATTTTTCGGGTGCTGGGAGGGGGGAAGGAAAATAGATCCTCATTAATGTGGACATGCTAGGGTAAGTTTTTTGGCGTGGACGGGGAGTTGGCAAGTACAGGGCCACCACTGTTGGTTCGCCACTAGGCTTATGTAAAATCTCCCCGCTTGCCCGGTCTTGGTCGCCGAGGTAGTGTCCGTACGGAACGTTTCGCAATATACCCTATAATGTTATATATATATATATATATCGCTCAAATCACATCCAATTACTTCATGCAATGGCGGCACGAGAAATTGGGCAGACGCAATACGCTGGATGACGTGTTCTTGCAGGGATGAAGTACACACTCAAAAGGCGGGGCACTTGCACTTCAACATGAGAACTCAGAACTAGAAGCCTCCCCTCCAAACCTGCCCATTGCCGCCATATCCATTGCCGTATCCCCAAATTTGTACAGTCCCATATTCCCACAACAAAAATATTTACTAGACGCTTCGCCAAAATGCCAAAAGTAATAGCCCCTACATGACACTCCTAGCCATATCTCACCTGCACTTCCCTAGAATAGCATTCTCTGACCATGGATAGACAGGTCAAATACGTCCTTCTCGACTGCGACAACACCCTCGTCCTTTCGGAGCGCCTCGCCTTCGAAGCATGCACCGAACTCGCCAACGAGATCCTTGAAAAGCACAACGTCTCTGACCGATACACGGTGGAGCAGCTCCTTGAGACTTTCGTCGGCCAAAACTTCCGTGGCATGATGAAGGGGTTGCAGGAGAGACACAGCTTCACCATGAAGCCGGCTGAGATTGACGGTTACGTAGATCTTGAGGTCGTTGCCGTGACAAACAAGTTGAAGCAGAAGGCGACCGAGTGCCCTGGGGCAACGGCAGAGCTGGAGAAGCTGGAGCAGGATGGGTATCCGATGGCCGTGGTGAGCACGAGCGCGAAACCGCGAGTTGTTGCCTCGCTGGAGAAGGTCGGGATTGACCATTACTTTCCCAACGAGCATGTCTACAGCGCAGCCACGACTTTGAACCCACCCTCCAGCAAGCCGGATCCCGCAATCTATCTGCATGCCTGCAAGGAGCTTGGTGTCAAACCGGAGGAGTGTGTCACTGTTGAAGACAGTAGAAGCGGCGCTACGGCAGCGAAAAGGGCTGGCATTCCATTTATTGGTTATGTTGGTGTCTACAGGATTGAAGAGGGCGAGGAAAAGGAGAAGCAGATGGCCAAGTTGTTGACTGAGGAATGTGGGGCGAAGGCCATCATGTACAACTGGAGCGAATTCCGGGAGTGCTTGGAAAAGGTTGAAGGCGATAACGCAAATATTTGAAATGTTAATTGCGTCCTTTCCGGGGAGCGTTCAAATTTTATATTAAAATAGAGAGCACGGGTTTACGAATGGCTGTTTAGCAGCCCATCAGCACAGCCTTACGGCACTAAACATGTAGTAGTGGGGCAAAGATAGAGGTAGATATCTATGAATATATCTGATTAGACGGTGTGGAGTAGTATTATAGTGGTGATTAAGACAAGTGTGAGAAACGAGATGGTAAAAACTTTCCAACGCAAGTTGCAGGAGGGCTCTGGCTTGTAGACTACGATTACTCCTAATTAATCAACTAGTTACCGACTGCTTTTACCGTTAGCCTAACTCCATAGAATAAAAGCGGATATCGCCAGAATAAAACACCCCAAAACTCCTAGAGTTGCCCTTGTATTTTCAGATGACTAAAGCCAAGGCCTGTAACTATAAAGAGATGTTTGCGATATATTGCTCTATGTTTCCCTATGGGGACATAGCCTGTGAGGGATCTGACCAGGATGGAGTCAATCACCCCGGATTCCCCCGGATCATATCGGATTTCTTCATGCGAGCTCTAGAAAGTGCCTCAATAATAGAGTCAATTTTTGAGCACCTTTCGGTGGTCGGACGAGTCTTTCCCGGAATGAACTTTTAAGGCTGCCAATAAGAGTTCTTAGTACCTTTTTTTTGCAAGCTTAACCCAAAACAGATAAAGTAAGGTTTCCAATTTTAATATTGGCTAATCAGATTAATCAATATTGTTACTGATCAATATTGGCGAATATCGGCCATATTTATAATATACGCAGATCTTCTTAGCACTTCTTAAAAAAATTTAACCCCAATATCGTATAAATAGATTATTAAATATTATAGCTTCTAAAGCACACTTATTACTTTTTATACCTATATTAGACTCCCTTAATATAGAGGAGTTATTAAACCGCTAGTAAATAAAGACTTCTAACCTATAAATATATACTTACGCTCTAGATAAAGATAAGGATATATATTATAAGAGAATAAGGCTTATATATTACAAATATTATATAAGGTAAGAATATAGATAGGGAGTTCAATTAATAGAACAATAGGGTATATTGTATAGATAGACAAATCCTTAAGGGAAAAGGTGTCTGTATATAGGGTAAGGAAGGGTTTTCCCTAGGTATATATAGCGCCCGTACCTTATAGGCAAGTCGCCCCTAGGTCGCCCCTAGGTCGCTTATACCTTATAGCTATATAATAATAGTATATTACTTAAAATCTACTATAAACTTTTAAAATTACCTAAGAGCTAGGTATAATATCTACTTGAAAAAGTAAAAGAGCCCTATTTATATAAAACCCGCAATTAACTTTAATATCTGTAACCGACTACCGACACTGTGCTGAGACACAAGATCACCGCTTGGAAGGATTTAAGACAGCGTCAACGCCACCCTATATATTGATTGCAGATCAATATTGCTTGCAGATCACTGTTCCCATTTCAGTTACCTCTTACCCCATTATGTCTTATTTCCTCTACCTTCTTCATGTATATATAGAGGCTTTAGAGCTGCATTTACAATCAAGTCGTTCATTCAATCCTTCACACTGCAAAGCTTACAATATCTTTATTATAGCTCCACGATATAAAGTAATTAAATAATATTAACACGCTTGCCCTTTAAAACGCCCTAAATTAGGAAGTTATTGCTATAGTACTTATTTCCTTAATAACTATATAAAGACTTCTATTTAGAATAGTTAAATAGCTAAAGTTTTATATATTTTATAAGGTCCTTAATCTAGGGGTTAAGGGTTATATTATAATAGCTTACTTTATAGTTAGTAATATAGTTTAGAATATATTTATAGTATAGGAGGACATTATATAAAAGAAGCTTTTATTAGTAATATTTAAGGTTAATCTCTTATTAAATATTTAAACGTCCCTAAATCAATATCTTTTGCTTAGGGTTTATATAGATGAAAAAGAGGCCTTCTTATATTTTATATAACTCTATTATATAGCGAAGAGAATTAGTTCTAAATACTGCTTCTAATACTTTAGGACTATAGTATTATATAGAGACTGTAAAAGGCCAGCCTAACTAGAATATATAATTATTTAATTAATAGTATAGAATAAGAGTAATAGGGAAGTAAAAGGCAAGTTAAAGGTAGAATAAGTTGTATATATTAAAGGACAAATACTTTCTAACCTCTTTTATTTAGAGACTAATTACTAGCTCTTCTCGAGAGGAGAACTAGCTCCCTTTATCATCCTTTTAAGATACTAGTAAAACCCTTTACCCCTTATCCGTTTAACTAGCTCTTCTCTAGAATATTAGTAAGATATTAGTAAGACCTTTATCTATTTTATCTAATATATACCTTTTAGAAGAGCCCGTTATAAATACCTCCCCTTTAAGGGTTTTAGTCCTCTAAGACTTTATATAAGGGGGTTTTATAAATAGGGGGCTATAAGGACATAATTGTGGAATAGAATAGATTGGTAAGAGAGAAGAATCCTTAAGGAGGTAAGGCCTTTAGGATTGTGGAGACTATATACTATAGGTATATGCCTCTAGTACGTAACTAGCGACTATTTAAAGGGCATCTAGGGGTTATCCTAAGGGCAACCTAAGGTATCCGCAATAATATCCCTTATATTACCTCCCCCCTTCTTATTATCAGCCCCTAATTACTATTACCTTACGGTAGGGAGATTATAAGGGCTTATGCCAGAAGGGGTTTAGAGAGATATTAGAGAGATATTAGTATACTGCTATATATTATCTATCTATTTAACCCCTACTTTAAACTCCTAAAAAACCTTAATAAGGAAAAAATATAACTAGAGAAAAGACGTAAGGATTACTGAGAGACCTATTAAAAGCCTGTTAAAAGTATACTAGTAACTACCTAGGCTAATATAGGGATTTTTATATAACTTTACTTTTAAGCCTTTCTGCCAGTCTGTAATTAATTACAAGTATTATAGATAATTTAGTAATTTAGTATAGTTCTATAAAACCTTTTAGGATAGGTTTTAATATATAAAGCCTTAGCTTACTATTGTCTTTAACTATTAAGATATAATCTATAATCTGTAATCTATAATCGTTTTATATAATCCTCTACATTATTAATATATTATTTTTATATCTACCCTTAAGCTATTAGATATAGTTAAGGTATTAATTAGCTAATTAAAGAGACTTATCTTCTAAGATTTAGTGCATATACTTTTAAATCTAATAGTCCTATACCATATATTTGGCGTAGCTCTACTACTTAGTAAATAAGAGAGACACTTTGTAATAATACCTATAACTATTATACGATTGTTAAAAACGTCTATAATGTTATTCTTTAATACTATAGTATTATTTTAGGTATAATTTAACCTATATACGTCTTTAATTAACGTTTTAATTGCCTTCTGTAAGGCGCATTGCTAGGGTATATGGTAGGGAGCAGGCAAGCCGAGCATGAGTCACAAGGAGAGTTGATGGAAGAGGACGATATGGTAATAAGGGTAGGTAATAGCCTAGGTACAGAGAGAGACAAACCGATAAGGAGGGAAAGGGCTAAAAGATCCCTTACACCTTCCCCCGGCCGCGTTATCTATAAGAAAGTAATAGCTAAATAGCTTATACACGTGTTTCCTTCCTTCTAAATAGCGCTATTATAACGGAGTTATATTGGTAAGGTTGTGGCTATTTATTAAAAGGGTTTTAGAAGGTAAAGTATAAAGACACCTTACTTATTAAGCTTAATCCTTTTCCTTAACACCTTACTTCCCATTATTAACCTTCGTTTAATTTAGACGTATCTTTAATATATTATTAAGATTTTCTTCTTTTTTATTATCAATTTAATATACCTCTTTATTCTTCTACTAACTACTCTTTTATGTAAATTCAATAGCGTATTCTAGTTCTACCTTTTATATATAAAACTCTAACCTCTGCTAACCTGTAACTGGTACCAGTTCTACCTAAATAATTTTACCTATACGTCTTTAAAAGACTAGAAATCTAATAATAGGATTTTAAAGGCTTATAATAAGACACACTGCGTTAGATCTAATACCTTTAGTCCTTATAATTAATGCATACGTATTAAGAGCGGCAGTTATATTAAGGTAAGCTTTTCTATCCTTAATAGATTTCCATTACTAATATATAATACGTTATTAGGTAGATTACCCTTTAGGTACCTAGCAGATAGGTAACTAATAGTTACTATAGTAAGGTCTTAGTGGTTCTAGTCTATACTAGCTAGCTAACGTCTCTGTTTATTTTAGGCTTAAGTATATCTTTATTAACTATAAGCTTGCGCTATAAGAGCTTTATTAGTATTGGTTTAGACCTAATATTAGTATTAAGCGTTTAAGGGCCTCTGCCCTAGCTACACCATATTATCCTACCCCTGTTTTTATACCTACTTATACCCCTACTAAGGGGTCTAGATCCCATTCTCGTTAGCCATCACTTAATAGGCCAATAGATACTAATCCTACTCCTAAGGATAAGGCATAGTGGCTTTTTAGATTAGGTATTTAGGATTTATTCTTATATATAGTAGTAATTAAGGACCTTGATTAAAGTGCTTAGGAAGGCCTTAAAAGGCTCTTAGGAAGGGCTTAGGAGCCCTAAAAATAATATTCCTAGTATAGATTAATTAATAGAAATGCAATTCTAGTAAAATGCCCTATTAATTCTATACTATATATATAAAAAGGCTAAGGACCTATCCTACCTTAGGCTGTAGCCCTATCCCTATAGTTTCCGGAGCCTATTAATTCTATATCTAATTTAACCTATTTACTCGTTTTACAAGCTTTCTTTATAGGTCGCGATAATACTATAGTATTAGAGCGCTTTCTGCAATTTATAGATTGTAGACCTTAGTCCTAATATTCTTTTAGAATATCTTCGTAATAATTAAAGTAATCCTCTGGTTTCTATATAGAGTCCTTAATAGGCTAGCCTAGCTATTTAACTTTATATTAAAGCTTGTTCTTAATAAACTTATTATTACGGACCTTATATCGGCAGTAGTACAACTACTAAGAAGAGATATAAACGGGTTAGTTAAGATAGTACAGGAGGCGCTGGAACCAATCGAGCTATAGGATAAGGGGTAGCTAAGTTATATAGCTAGTTACGTTACAAGTTCGGAACGTAGGAACGTAGGAACGTAGGAACGCGACGTACTAACGTACTAATATACCGACGTACTCAGTACATTTCTTAGGCGTAGTATTGTGTATTTAAAAGACTACAGTCCCTACCTAGATAGTTCTCTTCTTTATAGTAAATCTTAAAATATAATTAGAGTTAATCTGTTAGGCAACTACTCTACTAGTTATTATTATATTATTAACTTCTTATTTATTTATACACCTAGCCTATTAATAAGTCTACCGTAGTATTTCCTACTAGACTTTGTTATACATTTACTACCTAGTTATGGTATTAATAAAGTTAAATAATATGCTACTAAAAGCAGCGATTATAACGGCGTTAACGGCAGTAACTATATCGAGATTAGGTAACGACACTAGTATAGTAGATACTAACTCTTAGCTAGTTACGGTTAGACAGCTATAAAAAATAGTTAATTAATTAATAGATAATAATAGGATACTTAAAGAAAAAATTAATGGGATTAACGTAGCTAAGGTTAAGCTACTATCCATCGAGCAATTCTTAGGGGAGAAGTTAAAGCTTAAGGGATTCTTTATGTAAATGCACTTTAAGGTTACGCAAGAGGGTGAAAAGCTAGTAATACCTATAGATTAAGTCGCTTACGTAGGGTTATTCCTAACAGGAAGGGCACTAAAGTAGTTTAAGCCTTACCTAATGGAGGTATAAGTAAACGGCATAGTAACTACTAACTAGGAGGTATGGTATATATTTACTAGTTAGAACGGGTTCGCGGAATACCTAACGCAAATATTTAGAAACCTAGAGGCAACTACTATAGTAAAAAAAAACTTTAAAACCTAATATAAAGAACTTTAGCAATTAAGTATATAATATAGTTTTAAACGTTAGCAATATAGGTTAAATGGAATAATAAGGCGCTTATAGCATAATATAAACAGGGACTTAAAGTAAAAGTTTAGGATATAATTATTCTAATAGAAGATACGGACACACTTAGGGAACTAATAGATTAAGCGATTAAGATTAATAACTGGATCTATTAATAAGAATAAGCTAAAAAGAATTAAAATAGAGTTCTATAGTTGTGTAAGTTATAGAGCACGTATTAACTAAGCTAGAAACTATAAAATGGCGGACTAGAGCTAATAGACCTAAGCGGTACTAAAGAAATCTAAAAATAAATAAAGAAACTATAGAAACCTAGAGGATAAGAATTAAGTAATTAAAGGTTTAGGGAATAGAGGCTAAACTAGGGATTTTAGTAGCAGAAGACGTTTTGGTAGACTCTGTAATAATAAAAATGGTTTAAAGAAGGAGCTTATATAAATTACGGAAAATAGGGTTATTTTGCTAGAAACTATAAAGATAGTTAGAGTAACTATATGGTAAAGGGAACTAGACTAGTAGACAATATATATATATAGAGGGATAATAGTATACTACGAGGAACTAAAGAGTATTTAATTAAGAGTTTTGCGTTTTATTATAATAACACATAACTTACTAAATTTATAAAGATGCTAAGTACGGTATAAGCTATTGGCTATAGAAGCTAAAATTATTAAAATTTAGAGGAACTAATAAACTATCTCGTAGATCGGACATTAAGGATAATAAATTTAATATAGGCGAAATATTTAGCAATAATAAGGTAATAAAGGCAGCTTATTAGGAGTATATAGACCTTAGAAATATTATAATAGAGGTAAAAGCTAAATCTACTATAGAGGACGGATTAGTAATAGGGATAGAGACTCTATTAGATACAATATCTATTACTTCGCGAAATATAAGGGAAGTAAGATAGCGAACCACTTTGGCACTTAATAAAGGTAAACGGCTAAGGGTTTAAGACTCTAAGGAAAGGATAAGAGTACAAGCTAGTTATATATAAGGATGGATTAAGGCAGATAATTAGGAAGATAGAACTTCCGCAATAAAGGGAAAGAATCCTATAATAGGTAAACAAAGTATTTAGCCTTATAATTAAATAGTTAATACTAAAATTATAAAGTTTACGGATCTAAAGGATCTCGCAGCTAGACGTAGACTAGGAGAAGACTAGAAAGGATTTAAGAATTAAATTAAAGTGTGGTAAGAATAAAAAGGCTACTAAGGGATAAGGACACTAGTTAGACTTAGGGTTAAAGTACCTATATAAAAAATCACTAATAGGCCTAAAGTAGGTACGCTAAGAGTAAAGTGGCTTAAAGAACTGGAATAAGAAGAGGACCTAAGGGTTCCAACTAGATTTAAAGAACGGCATACTAAAGGTTATAACAATGCAGTAATAATAAGATATTTCCTTACGGATAGATCGTATACGCTTACGGAGCTATACTAAAAGTAATATAGGTAGCGACGTAGTAATAAATAGGAAGACTTTTATATATAGCTAAACGAAAAAGTTATTTAAGACTAAGTAATTATAGAAAAGCGCATAAGTCATATTAAAGGAGCATTAATTATAACAGCAAGAAATCTAGAAGAGAGATTAGAGGACTAGAAGAGCGAAAGGCAAATTATAGTACCTATAAATAATAGAGCAATATTTAGATTAACTAGATAAAGGTTTAAACTTAAGGATAAAAACGAGCTAAGAGTTAATCTAAAATACCCAGCGTATTACACATTAGCGTAGATCGCATACATGGATAATATATACGACATATATAAAAACCTAAAGGAGAAAAATTGGAAGTACCTTATAAGGATATATTGGGCGCCAGATAAGCAATAATATAAAAATGCTAAGTATATACACGGATAGCATTTAGTAGAAGTTTAGGGGTTAGGAGACTTAATACTTTAACTAAAAAGATTCCTTACGGAAGAATACTTAGATAGATAATAGTGGTAAGAATACCTAGAGAATACGTATCTATAGTATATTAAGGATAAAAAGCGAACTAGGCATTAGCTAAAGAGTAAGCTAAGTATATAAGAATTAAGCAGCTAATAGTTAGAAAAAGTAGAGGCCTATAGGACTAAAGGGAGCTAGTAGTAGAGCCTTAGACCCTTAAAGGAATTTAAGGACAACACCTAAATTTAAGAGTTAATTAGTAAGATTAGTAGTTTAAAGAACTAATAGATAGTGGAGTAACTAGGAACTATATATTGCTAGCAGTAGTTAAAAAAAATAGAACTACCTTATAGACAGAAGGAGCACCCTTATTTATTAGTTATAATTTTAGAAAATCTAATAACCTATAAAGGAGGTATTATTAATCTTAAAATAGGACTAATTTAGATAACTATTAAAGGAAGATAAATTAAGATATCTTTTAATATCCTACCATTAGGAC
>Ga0307515_10008403_pt1 | contig 20128 bp, 1 predicted proteins | sample 17_EM_MG_FD_194513 | JGI IMG/M metagenome (GOLD analysis project Ga0307515, IMG submission 194513) | Populus trichocarpa ectomycorrhiza microbial communities from riparian zone in the Pacific Northwest, United States - 17_EM | ecosystem: Host-associated > Plants > Roots > Unclassified | place... | reverse complement strand
AGTAGGAATTAGGTCTTGAAAGTTAGAAAATTGATTGTTTTTGATGGTAAGATGGGTATGCGTAAGTTTTGGAGTGTGGCGCTACCTTTTGGTAAGGTTGCATGTGTGGTGAAGGTTTTTAAGTAGTATTTATAGCTTATACTATATTATAAGCTAGTTAAGATAGGAGGAGTATAGTAAGAGCACGGCAATATCCGTAGACACTAACGCGCTAGATAGCGCAACCCGTTATATTTTGCGCTAATTTATACTAAATTACGTTACGTTAAGCTAGGAGACTCTACTTATTACTAATATCGCGCCGCCTCTCTATTATACTAAGTATAGGATTCTAAACACTATTATTCCCTACTTAGGATACTAAACTGTTTTTTACGATAGGACGCGATATATAATAGCGGTATGCTGTAAATACAGCATATTATAACTCTGTAAGCGCCACTGTTGGGAATATAGGTAAGTTGCCGTCACGTGTCGCCGCGGCACTAGCGTGGTGAGGAACCTTAAGTTCCTTACCCCTTTCTTAAGGACAAAAGAGAACAATTATTATACTATCTACGAACCGTAGCTATGTAATATCCCCCTTGTGTAACCAATACTGATTAGTGGTTAACTTTACTGTTATACTATAGAGCAGCTAGGTATTCCACCAAGAAGAGATAAGCTACTGTATTAGTGCTACTCATGCTAAAGGAAGCTGTCTTTTAAGGTTAGAACTGGTCCTAAACCTTAAATAGAACTCTTCTACGAATCTAAGGATCTAAAGGCCAGAACTGGTCCTAAGCCTTTCTAAGATTATAGATTCTTGCGTCCATTACGCAGAACAACACGCTTTATAAGTCTTCGCAATTTAAGGCCAGAACTAGTCCTAAGCCCTATAATCGCAAATATATGTCATGAACGCGTACTAAATAATAAATATATATCACAAACGCGTACCAAACGATAATCCCTACGCCAATAACACTTCCCTCCCTCTAAAAACATGGCTACGCCTACTTTAAACGACTAGGAAGACTCCTTATCACTAGGGGTAGCTTTATACGCGAAACTTATTAATAAAAATTAGGACGAATTTACCTTTAATATAATAACTTATACCGCAAAACAAGTTAATGGCTTTCTCCTATACTATATTATATTCTACTAAAGTAAATACTACGCCGATATACAGCTATGGGAATATTTTAGGGAGGATTTTATAGGATGGACCGCTAATACCTGGGCACTTAGCAATATTAATATTGTTTGGGATTTTTAAGACTTCCTTTATAGAAACGGGGTATATATTGCTAAGAACGGTAACCTAATTGCTAGTAATATTTAGGCCATTATTACTAGTATAGAAGAACTAGTATGGATAAAAGCTAAGATTATATATTAACTACGGAAACCTAGAACTAACCTATATTTTTTAAAAGGCAACTTTAATTCGGAACGAAACCCCTAGAACACTACTCTCCTACCTAGAGATACTCTCCTACCTAGAGGTACTTGTCCTCTACCTCCGCCGCCTTTAGCTCCTTTACTCTAGCTAACTAATAACCCTCTACTATAAGAAGTTATGAATCTAATAAAGGTATATTTAGATAAAGAGAAGAAGTTTAGAGGAGAATTATACAATATACTTAGAGCAAAACTATAGGTCTTCTATAACTATTGTAATAAGGTTAAAATTTAACGCCACTAGTACTACTACGCTTTCTCTATTATATTAAAGGGACGGGTAGTAATATTTTATTACAACTATATTATAAGTAAAAACTATAGCTTTAATATGATGCTTTAGCTTACTAGAGCCTACTTTAAGACTAATAAGAATCGCTAACTTTATATATCTGAATAGTGAGAGACTATATTTTAGAGAGTTATTACTTCTAACCTAATAAAAACTTATTTAAAGTGCCTTTAACTACTCTTTAATAAACTCTAGAAAATCTAATATAGCCTTACCAAAACTTACTAAAATAAGAATAGCCTAAGGGACTAGGTTATCTTAGCATGCCATAGCGTTCTTAAGTATAACTTAGCGCTATATAAACCTGTGGATACGTTTAAAGGAGTATATACTAAGCTACGCTCCGCTATAGGTACTGCAATATAAATATAAGAATCTTAACAGTTTTATACCGAAAACCCTACCTAACTAAGTATTCCTGACTAATATAATTATAACTAGACTAATTAAATATATAGTGGCCGTGGTAGGGAATATAAAAAAGGGTATAATTAACGTCGACTATAAGGCAACTGTGGAGGTCCCGGTAGAGGTTTATTTTAAAGTAATTACTAGAAAAAGTACTATATTTATAAGAAGCCAAATTACTAGTTAACTAGACACTCCCTTAATAAGCGAAAAGAGGCATATAATAAGTTCCGTTAGAGTATAAGAAATATTAGAAATTGTAAGGTTACTGTGGCCTACTTCTAAAGCTTCCTAGTTTAATATAAAGGCGTAGAAGACCTTAAGGGTAAGGTTAATAAGACTAAACAGCTCCTTATAGATATGGAAATTAAGGACTACTTACCTAACTAATACTTTACTAAGTATAGTAAGGTAAATGGCACACAAACCGTTGCTGTTCTTAATAACTAATCTACGCTCCATTTTATTACGAAGTTAGATATCTTTAACGAGCCAAAGAAGAGCTCTGCGTTTTCCTTTAACGATAGATACTTGGCGAACGTCTTCTATAGTATTATACCGGATACTAGAGCCGTAGGAGTATCTACAGTAGGAGAACCTTAAGTTTAAGCCCTTTAGCAGCTTAATAGCTCTGTTTAGATTAACTATTTAACGGTAGGCCAACACACAATTCATTTTGGCAAAGGTACTACGATCTCTCTCAGCATAATTAGGGTTTAAACCCCCTTAGGGTATATCACTTTTCACATTATTCCTATAAATACTCCGTTTCTATTTTGTATTAAAGATATAAATAAATTAGGCGTTAGGCTTAATAACCTTAAGAATATACTTATTTAGGGAGATAATTAGGTGCCTATTATGCGCAAGTAGGGTTACCCCTAGTTGCTCCTTTATTAACTAGAAAAGAGTATTGCTTAAAGCCACTTAACTAAGTTAGAATTACGCCAACTATACCATTATTTTGGCCACCTATCCGTTTATTAATTGCTTAGGGTTCTTTAGTAAATAGGCTATAAAGTTAAGGTTAAGGCAATTAAGTATCTTATAAAGTACTGCTATTACTACTAAATAAACCAGAAGTCCCCTAGCCGATTCAAGTTTACCCTTAAAAATAACTACGACTTTAACTTCTATATCATCGTTAATATTATATATCTTAGCAGCAAGCCAGTACTCTAAGTTGTTAACTTCTTAACCTCCTTCTAAGCCGTATAATTCTTAAAGGATATATTAGCTAGGAACGCATAGGATACCCTTTAGTTATACTAAATTAATATCTACCTAGGACCCTCTAATTAAATCGTCTATAACGTAGAAAAGAACTTCTTATCTATAGAGTTCCAATAATAGATAAAGGTAATGGCAATTAAGGTTAAGGAAGTCCCCGTTAAGGCGTATAATAGTATTAGAAAAGTAAAGCAATATTACGCGCCATTACGCCGCGTATATAAGATTATCTCTTTGGAACTAAAGGACGTTAGCGAAGAACTTACCTTATAAATGGCTATTAAAGCTATTAACAATTCCACTAGCCTAGATAGACTCGTACCTACGTTACTAGTTTTTAGCGCCTACCCTTAAATAACTAACGATTCTCTACTATCTCCCTCCGTTATATAATAAGCTAAGGCTATTTATAAGGCAATAAAGGAGGTGCGACGTCTCTACGCTATACGCTAGGTCAATAACGCACTAGGAATAAGAAATAGCCCAAATACCTTAACTATGCTTAATCTGCCACTCCAGTCTAAAGTACGCGTATAGCGTAAAAAGGGAGAATAGTTAGGCCCACATTAACTCATTATAATTAATAGTTAAACTTATACTATTTAAATGCCTTACGGACCCACCCAATTCCGTTTAACTGTTATTAAGCCTTACTATAAAGATAATAATTCTAAGCCTTTATAGGATGCCCTAAAAGATGCCCTAGAAGAAAACCACAATTAACATACTCTAGAAGGCGACTATAATCCCGATACAATTATAGTAAATATGCCACAACTATAACGCGGTAGAGGTCGCCTAAAGAGATTATAAAATTGCCAACACCTTATTAATTTTAAAGAATAATTTGTTGCCGCCATTAAGAATAAAGTTAAGTTATTAATGGCCTTTATAACAGCTAAAGAGAAGGCTAACTTTAAGCTCGCAAAACAGCTCTAAAAGGAAGGTTATATTATAACCCTAGAAGCTCCTTTCTAAGTATCTAATAAGCAGGAGATTAACGGTCTTATCGCAAAAGGAGTCTTTAAATTCAAGAAATATAACCCTACTAAGTTCGATGGAGTTCGTATCTTTAAGTTAAGAATGGTCAATAAGATTAAGGGTAAAGCTATTAACGCCCCATTTGAGAAATTAAGGCTTATTATCTAAGGTTATAACGATAATAGCAAAGAGATAATTCTTACATAATCTCCTATAATTTAACGAGCTAGTTAGCGAGTTATTATTGTATTAGCTCCCTCCTTAATAAAGAATAAAATAGCAGTTTATTTATAAGATATTACTTAAGCCTACACCTAATTAGAGACGTACCTTTAGCGCTTAATATTAGTATACCTTCTAGAGTAAATTCGCCACTAGTATCCTAAAGACACGATTATAGTTGTGCTTAAGCTATTATATAAAATCGCAGAGGCAGGAATTCACTAGTGGGCTACCTATAGTAAGCACCATAAAGAGAAGCTTTTGATGACTACTTCTATATTCAATCCCTGCTTCCTTATTACAACCACGGGAACCCTATTTAAAATCGTTAGTATATAAACTAATAATATAATTATCTTAGGAGACGACCAATTCTCGGCTCTTAAAGAGGATGAGCTAATAAAGGCAAATCTTATAGTAAAGCTAAAGGAAAAGCTTAACTTAATAACACCATTACTCTTTAATAAATGCATCCTCTCCCTAAACGAGGATTCTATTGCTTTACGCTAGAAGGGTTAAGGTAAGAAGATCGACGTTATTAACGTTAATTCTCTAAAGTAAGGATATATGAAGCAACGCGCTCGCGGAGCTTATATTGCTTCTATCTATTAACCTAAGGCTTTATTTAATCTCTCTGTTGCCGCCTAATACTAGGAACTAACTAAGAACAACGTTCTTGCCCTAAATAAACGTCTTTCCTAGTAAATAAGCTATCTTGACTGGGGACTACTCTACGTGCCTATTAATCTTCCCACCGCTAAGCTCTTTATATTTATTAATAGATTATTTATAAATAATAAAGATTTTAGCTCCTAATTAGGATATAAGATTATTATCGCGAATAAATTTACTGGAGAGAATAACTTTATAATCTATGGCAATCTTATCTATTAGAGCTTAACTAAGAGCAAGCGCGTTACCCGAAGTGTTTTAGCGTTAGAGATATATAAAATAGTTAGCGGAGTTAATATAGCAATTGTAATTAGAACTACCCTAAAGATAATTATAGATTAACTCGAACTTCCCGTTATCCCTATAATTATATGTACCGATTCATTTTCCCTCTATAAGTATTTAGTTAAGCTTAGTACTACAAAGGAGAAGCGCCTTATAATTAATATTATGGCACTTTAGCAATCCTATAAGCGTTAAGAACTCTTTAAGATTTAATAGATTAATAGCTAAGATAACCCAGTAGATGCGATAACGAAGGCGAACCTAAATAAGGCACTAGAGACGTTTATTAACACGAATACTCTATATATACGAGTTAAAGGTTGGGTTAAAAGGGAGTCCCTAGAAATTTCTTAGTTATGTAAGGTCTTAAAATGTCCAGGAACTTTAACCGGTGGTTAAAGTTATCTAATTAGTTAGATTCTGCAGACCCTAACTTAACCTAGCCAATTAGGATTTTCCATCCCCGGGATAGAAAATCGCTATTGGCTCGCTTACCGCTAGCGCCTTAGCAGCCCTACTAATAAGATACCTGCCCACAACTTATAAGCAAGAAAGCACCACGTGCTAAGAGGTAAATTTTGGGACAGCGAGACTTATATTACAATGGCAATAGTAAGTAAGGAGGATTAATATTTGTTACGCTAGTCGAGCGGTATATATATATAGATGGCAACCGCAAAAAAAGAGTTGCCAGTATTAGGAATATAGGCAAGTTACCGTTACGTGTCGCCGCGGCACTAGCGTGGTGAGGAACCTTAAGTTCCTTACCCCTTTCTTAAGGACAAAAGAGAACAATCATTATACTATCTATGAACCGTAGCTATGTGATATCCCCCTTATGTAACCAACAGCCACGGACCCGTAAAAAAATATATAGCTTATTACTAGCTTAGGTATTACTGTAGAGAGACTTAATACTATTAAGCGGACTTTTAAGTAGGTTATTATTAAGGACGGTATCCTATATATTTTATTTTATAAATAACTAAATAATTTGCTACGCGAGTAGGCGATCTAAAAAGTTATCCGTTAGGTAGTAAAATGTAAAAAGGTACTAGCGCTATAGGTATATAAAGCTATATAAAATATGCTAGCCTATATATAGTCGAATATATATAAGAAGATAAAGGTACTAGGACGGCCTGGCATTAACTATATAGTAGATACAAAAAGGGGGCATACAGCTACTGCAAACTTGTAGAGTTTATCCTAGCTTAACTATACGTAGAACTACGGCTATAATATTAAATAACTCGTTATACTACTTTGCAGGCGGAAACTAGATAGTATAAACTTAGTCCTAAGTATAGACGTGGCCTTAAGTCTAGTGTCGCTGTCTAATACGCCTTAAGACCTACGCACAGTCAAATATTAGCTGCTAGTTAAGATGTTTTTAAAGGCCGGGGTAGATTGTAATAAGGAGTAAATATAGGCCGCCTATATAGAGACTATGCCTATCTAAAACAATAGGGCCTTAAGGGCTGCTCTGTTAAGGGCAGTTTATTATAAAATAGGCTAGGTTATATTTACGGCTATCCACAGAGATAGTATGCAGATATTCGTTATAATTATAATATATTACTAACGTTTATCTAGCCCTATCTCTAGCGCGATATATTTTACTAGGTAGGCTAGAAGGTATTAATTAATTACAGTTAATCTAATCTACGTAGAGATAGTGACTTTAGTTAAATTTGCCTTATAGCGAGACCTCCTATCGTACTAGGAAGCCCTAAGATTATTACCTATATATATAATCTTAGGTTATCTAGATATAGTATAGCAAATTACCTTTACTACAGGCTCTTCTATTAGGGGCAACTATATAGATATTATATTTGTCCTATATTTTACTAGCTAGTAGCTAGTATAGTAGGACAGGTATTATTTTAAGGGCCTATAGCATTAGCGACAAGTTTCTTAAGATATAGTAACGGCGTGCTAATACTAGGAATAGCATACCTAATATAAGTAGGAGAGGGCGTTAGGTTATATTGCCTTAGCAGCAGCTATAGTAAGAAAAGAATTAGATCCTATTTAAGGTTATTATAGTTTAGTAAAAATAAAGGCGGCCTATACTATACGGAGAGTAATTAATAATAGTTATAGTTACTAGCAAGATATCTAGACTACAATCTAACTAGTTAAGTACTTAGGGAACATTTAGTTATAAGTTTAAATTAGAATAAGGGCTTTAAAATAGAGTTAATTTAGAGCTCTAATCTAATTCTAAGGCGACCGTTTGGTTGAATTTTAGTTTAACTTAACTTTAGCTACAAATTTTTAATGTTCTAAAAAACACGCTAAAAGTTACTAAAAAGTTGGCAACTTTACTATATATAGAATCTAAACTAAGGTCTTAGCATTAGTTTAAATTAGGAGCTTAAAGCTCCTTATTTAAACTTTAAATTAAATTTAAAGGCTTTAGATTACATACGTCCGTATAACCCATAGAGCTATAGACGTATATTAAATTAGGAAGGAACGCGTTCTTTCTACTAAACTTTTAGTTTAGATTTAAAAGCGACAGATTGTAACTAAATAACCCCTTAAAATCTAGATTATAAATTAGCATTAATTAACCGCTAGCCTATAAGGAATAGAAACTAGAATTACTAGGCTTTATAAATTAGGCTATCTTTACTATAATACGCTTATCTATTTTAGAGATTATAATTATTAAGAGTCTATTTTATTTAGCTGTAACATATAATATTATAATATGCCGTATTTTACCTAGTGCTATAGCAAAATTACAAATACTAAAGGCCTATAGCTACTACCGCTCTTAACTTCTATCTAGTGTCCCTATTTAAGGGTCTCGCTACTAGTAAAGTCTATAATATCCGTCCTTACTACCCTTTTTATATTCCAACGCCACTAACATCCTCTCTATTATTATTATCCTTGCTATTATTACTAGCACCGTCCTAGCCATTATTATTAGCGCCCTTTCCATTAGCCTCGTTCTACGCTTTAGTATAATTACTAGCGCCGCTAATATTTACTCTACCCGCGAAGTTAGGGATAGTAATATTAAAGTTAACGTCTATACTGTATAAAATGGGTATATAATTGGCTATACGCTAGCAGTAAATACGCTATATAGTTTCGTCAACATTAAACAAGGCGATAAGTTGCTAAAAGTGCTCTTTCCGCTTAGGATTCTCAAGGTTAATAAATACCTTATTATCCTTACACTACTTCTTAATTTTATAGTACGCGGTATTTATAAAGGTCTTATTGCCGGTATAATAATTATAGACTACCTAGGGACTACTAATAATAATAAGGCCTACTTATAGTCTAGTAATTATAAAAAGGTTTCTTACCGTGTCCTAGACAAATTTTAGTAGACCGGCGACTATTATATCGTACACTAATAACTCTACCTAGCCGCCTTAGATGCCATTAACGGTAAAAACCTTAATCTCGCTAACTACTAGCGTAAATTCCCGCCACTTACTACCATCTTACTAGGTATAGCACTATTCTTTAAGCGCATGCAGCGCTACGGAGTAAACGGTAAGTTAGGCTATATACGGAACGGTAAAGCTAACCTCTAATGGCTTAAATCTAAAGTTTATTAGCGCTATGGCTACCTAGAATACGCGTTAAGCGTGGACTAGGTTATACGTTAATTAGCTAAGCTTATTTACCTATATAGTACTATTAACGGCAAGGAAGGCGATAGGGTAGTTACAGCGCAGCATATTCTTAAAAAAGCTCGCCGCTAGCTTTAACTGCTTTCGGTCCTTAACTATTAGGCTTATTTAAAGCTAGCCGTATAGTAGGACGGTATTTATAAGACATATAATATCTTTAATAAATTGATATTACAGCGAGAACTATACCGTATCCGCACTAGCCGCGAGAAGACGCGTATAGAGGAAGATAGATTTCTAATAGTAAAATAGATTATCGAAATTAGGACCGAGGATTGGTTTTAGTTAGTATATATTACTAAGAAAAACCTAAGACATGGGGTCGCTAGCCTAGATCTATAGACCTCCTTAAATTAAATATAGTCTACTCTAGGCGAACCTAGCAAGACTGCCTAGCTTGGACGCCTTCCTAGCCTTATTATAAAAAACTACGCGTATAGCACTAATAGAATATATATAAGTCTACGAGACCATATTAGGTGTTATAAGAATAACATTAGCCTTCTTAGCCAGGTCTATGATAACTACATTAACCACAAGTATTAATTCTATCTTATTATTTTGTGTTATATTATTACTAAGCGCAAATCAGTATAAGTATTAGCGGAATTTGGCGTATTTAGTTGTATTAAGGTCTATAATAAGATATAGGTTTCCATCGCTATCTAAGACACCTATAAGGCGTAATAACCACTAACCTTTAGACAAATCTATAACCTATAACCGCTTATTAAAGCTAGTAGCATTGCTAGCCTTAAACATACGGTAGAGCAGAAATGCTATATTTAGTATAGACGCGTCCTTATTAATCGTAGCATAGTTATCCTATTCCTTAAAATACTTAGGACGAGTATTAATGCCTACCGCTATTCGCTGTATAACGGCATCCCGTTTATAGACCTTAGTTTCCGTTAAGCGCATATAGCGGCAAAGGACGATAGGAAATTTGGCGGGACGGCCTTACGCAATTAGTGCCTTATAGTCCTCCATAAGTGTATTATTAATCGTCTTAGCCAGTATATCTAGTTAGTAATTAAGCGGCGACAGGACCTAGATTCTAGTAGGATCCTACTAGGGCGACCTAAGTTAATACTAGTATTATACTAAGATAGTTAGGAAAGTTAATTTCCCAACACTACCGGGGCCTTATATTAGTAAAATACCGCCTATTATATATTTAAGCGCAGTATAGGCACCTGTTTACTCTTTATTAAATAATAGCAAGACGGCCTTAAGAGCATTATTAACTAAGTTCTTTCTATACTTAGTAATATTATAGTTAAAGTAATTAATACGCGGGAGATCTATAAAGTTGTTAGATAGCGCAATTTGGCGCTTAATATAGAAACTGTCACCTTCTTACTATAGGTAGCGTAGAGTATTAATCTCTTAGGAGATTCCAACCTTAGGGACACGCTTAGTCATAAGACATTTAATACCCTATACCGTAATTAGGGCCTTACTTAGGTTACTAACTATTATAAAGTCGTTGCTGCTTAGGATATGCTCTAAAGTAAATACAGAGTTTAGTATAAACTTATAACCTACCTATAGTTAAAAGATAAAAGTATAGTAGTTATAGCCAGATCTAAAGGGAGTAGTATTAATAATAACTCCTTTCTAGCTGGCCTAGCTATCTACATCTTTACCTAGGAATAAGATATTAATAATAAAGTTAATATAAAGGGCAAGACTATTAACCATCTAGATGGTAGCGTAGTAGACTTAGTCCGCGCTACCTAAAAAGGTAATAAAATAAATAATAGTAGGTACCTGGGGGTTCTAATTAACGGCCTTAAGGCTCGCAACTGCGGTATAGAACTAGACCGTAAAATACTTAAGAACGCTATTAAACTAATACCTCGCGGGGATTTTATATAATAGTCAGTCCTTTACTAAAAGCTGCATACTAAGCTAAACATTTATATTACGGTTCTTCTACTAGCGACCTAAAGGATTATTAACGCTCTACTGTTATAGGCTTGCGTTTAGGCTCGCGATATAACTATTAAGCCATTTAGTACCTAGCGTAAAGAAGTGGACAACAATTATAGGACTATTTAACAGCATATCCTAAGCTTTATAGATTTATGGTGTAAATAGGCCGAAGTTTTTGTTAATAAAGAAGTACTTATTAAGTAACGTGCGCGTACCTAGTATAAGTTTATTAGAGGCGATAATAAACCTAATATAGTAAAGTTATAGGGTTGTGGTATCTTACGGGAGAATATAAGTAAGATACTTAAGCGTAGTTAGATATAATAGTTGTTAAGTAACCGGAGAAGTAGTATTAGTAGTATTAACCTTAATATTACCGGCGATATTAGCATCCGTAAATTAAATAAACGCCGTCTTATATAAATAATAAGTAGGCATTCTACCGGTTTTGTAAGACGCCTAAAACGTAATACTATATACTATAATATGCTCTTTAATAATTTATATAATAAACTAAACTATAAGGTAGTTATTATTTGGAAGCTAGAGTATATTTAAAGGTTCGGCTATTATGGAATTACTATCCTCTATATAGGTATCTAGATTATTTACTAGGCTATCCGCCGCCAGATAGAAGCCGGCTATATTAAGAGGTTTAGGCAACGGAAAGGTAGCAGCTATACTTAAAGCAGTAGTACCTAGTATATCTACCTTGCCCAAAGCGGTTACGGCGTCTATCGCCCAAATTAAAGTAGGTCCACTTATATAATCATTAATATTATACCCTATAACTTTATAGTTCTTATATACCTAACTATAGAAGACAGTTTAATAGTCTAGGGAGCTATAGTTTAGGTAAGTCCGCTTCTTCTTACCTAATAGCTGGGGACAGTTTCGCTTTCTATAGCCTATAGCACCATATTAGTTACATATTATACTAGAACAGTTACTCTTAAGATAACCAGCTTCCCTATAATTATTGCACGTAGGGTTAGAGTAGTTAGCTTTAAAATAACCGGCCTTACCGCAGCCGTAATAAAGTTAAGAAGCTTTCTTAAAAGGATAATTAGCGCGTATATAGCCGGTAGATAGATAGAAATAGCATTTTAGAGCGTTATTAGCTAAGAGGTATAGACTGCTAAGCTCTAGAAGAAGAGGCTTATTAAGCGTAGGGCCCTTACTATTACCTTATAAGACACTAGAGCCTATAGTTACTATAGTTAAGGCAATCTTAAAAACTATAACGCCCTTAGCGAACTTTTTATAGTCACAGATATAGTTAACATCGCGAGTTATAAAATAATTAGTGGGTAGGTCTATTTTAGTAGTAGGCTATATTAAGCGGTGGTTTATATAAACGTATTAGTAAATATAGATTCTCTATTATATAGCTAAGGCCAAAGATAAGGCAGCTAACTTACTATATTATAAGGCTTTATAGCTTAAATAGATCTATAAAGGCACTAGTTATAGAGGTAAATACTAGTAGGGTAGGAGTAAGGGTAGGTAGTTAGTAGAGTTAGGTTAACTAATAAAGGTAAGGAAATAAGGCGCGCCCTAATAAAATTATATAAGTAAGGCCTTGGCGGCAAAGTATACGGTTATATACTTTGTAGGTTAAACGCGTATAAGGGTAAATCTATAGTAATAAAACTAACCTATAGAGGAAGACGCGGTATAATATAAGTTACGGGGACTACCCTACCTAGCCTATCTCTTAATATAGGCTAGGCAATAGTCTAGTACTATTAAGCTCTTATAGTTTATAATATAAGTATATAAACGTATAGAAGGGTAAAAGAAAAGAGAAGTAAGTAGTAAAGTAAAAGTACTTTACTATAGGCAGGCTAATTACGTTATAGGTAAACAGAAACTTAAACACCGTAATCTATTAAAAATATCACTAATAAGCACAGCCTGCCACTGCTAGAAAGTATAAGTCTTTTCCTCCCTTAATTAGTAAGAGAAAAGGCATTATTAACTAAATAATCTCTTACTAGAGTATTGGGTGGAGAGCGGGATATTATAAAACTATATATAGTTCTAGACAGATCTAAAATAAAGATATTAAATTTAAGAGACTCTAATACAATAAATACTATAGAAGAATACTAACCTCTTATATAATACTAAATAGATAAATAGTAAGATAAGTTAACGTTGCTAAGTAGCTAGATGCTAGTATATATAATATATCTACTATCCTAAAATGCCCTAAAATGCCACAAAATGCTATAAAATGCTATTAATTATATAAACTTATAATATAAGATACAAAACCTCCTACTACCTTTTGTGGTAGACATGCGTTTAAATAAGCACTAGATATTTATACATAGACATAAATCCCGCGTACTAGATAATTATTATTCCAAATAGATTTATCCAGTAGGCCCTTAAGTGCTATATAGTATAATAATAATACTAGTAATTACAAAGTAAGTGTAATACGTTGCTGTCTATTAGAAGTACTACCTATTATATACTAAGCACTTTATAGCAATAGAGTCCGTATATATAAACGTAGGCTAGCCCTTTAACTCTAGTGGCGCGCATATCTACCGACTTTATACAACAATAAGAAATATAGTAACGCCTATAATAAGTGCAATACGTTACCGTCTACTAGAAATACCACCTATTATATAGCAAACACTTCGCAGTAATAGAGCCCGCACGCATAAACGTAGGCCAGCCCTCTAACTCTAGCGGCGTGTATATATACCGACTCTATATAACAATAAGAAATATAGTAATACCCATAACCTCCTATATTCTACTATACCGTAATAACTAGTTACCCCTTTATAGGCACTTAACAAATCGCTTATATTAAAAACTATAAGAGTCTAGCGGTACTAGACCGCCACTTAGCCCTAAATAGGCTAGGTAGGGTAGTCCCTATAAGTTATATAATTATACCCTTATTTAACTGCATAGTACTAAGTCTAGCCGCATTTACCCTAATTAGTAGTAATAAACTATAGCCAATTTTACCTCTATACGGGCACGTGTGGGTAATTATAAGATTTACCTCTTTACCTCTTTTTAATTAACTTCACTTACCTTACCTTTTATCTCTCCTATAACTAACCTCTAACTATATCTAACACTAAATTTATACTAGTATAGCGCTAGCTAGCTACCGTATAAAGCCCTCTTACTTTAATAGTTACCTTCTACTTAATATATACCGTAATATTGTATATACCTAACTAAATAAGCAACTTAATAATAACGTAAATATAGGTAAAGCTGGACGCGTAGTATAAGGCAAATCTAAAGCTAACTAAAGATATAGATATTACCTAAGGCTTTAGAATAAGTATTAAAAACTATAATAGACTAAAAGAGACAGTTAAAGATATTATAATTAAAGTTAAGCCTAAGTACGTAATATATTGCGGCAACTTTACAATAATAAAAAAAGGGCACATTAAGAAGTTTTATAAGTAACTCCCGCAATTTACCAATACTCTACTAGATTAGAAACTGTAGGTAATCCTAAAAATTATAGGAAGTACTTATTCTAATCGCGCGAGGAGGGTACTAAGTACTTCTAAGAGTGGGCACGCTCTACGTAAATATATATCACCCCTAAAGACCGAAGCATAAGACAAGATAACGCCACCTTAGCTACTATATGCAATACAGCCTATAGACGTTACCACAACCCCACTATATAGTATCTCTTCGCCTTAGCTAGTAACCCTAGTGGTAAGCAACGTAATTAATATAGAAGATATTAAGATTAAAATCCAATCTATAGGCTTAACGGGCAGGTTAATAGTTAAGGTAGTTTAAGTCTTATATTTAATAAGCGGAAACCTATATATAGCTTTAGGTAAGTTATAAAAGGAACTATAAGCCTATATAGAGCTTAATATTAACAATCCGCCTAAAAAGAACATCTATATATCGCTATAGAGATATAAAAACCTCGCAATACAGTTAGAGGGTATACTTATTATAGCTCTTAGCGAAATAGCAAGAAATAGCACAAAGGAGGCCGTGCTTATAGTATTACTCTTACCTCCTAGCTTAAACTCCTAAGTCGCTACTACTAATAATATACTACTAGCCATTAAATCTAAGGCGCCTAGACGCAATAAACGTAGTATAAAAGACAGCTAGTAAGTTCTAACGCTGCGTAGGGCTAGCAGTAAGAGTAAACTAGGAGAAGGTAAGAAGTAGAGTTAATTAGAATTAGCAGTATATAGCTTTAAGGAAGATAGTAAGGGCAAGCCTATTAGATATAAGAAATTAAATAATAATAAGACTAAATTAGGTAGATATAATAAGTGGCCTTAACTAAGATTAGTAATAAGTACTCTAGTAAAAAATAATAAAAGCGAGCCAGCTACGCCTAGGAAGTTAAATAGTTATAAAGCCAACCTAAATAGAAGTAGAAAACGCCCTTAAGCAGAATTAGCGGTAGATACCTTTATAGAAAATAGTAATAACGAGCCAGTTATACGCAAAAGGCGATCAGTAAAGGGAAGACGTAACCTATCTACCCATAAGCCTATATTAGCGAGTAACAGCGGTACTAGAGAAATTACCGCAGATAACAGTAAATCGCCGTAACCTATTACTAAACCTAAAGGTACACACCAGCCTAATAATATAATAGACGACCCTACTACCGCATCGCTAACCGTTAATACCCCTTAAGATATTACCGCAGAGGATAGTAAATTACCACAACGTACCAGTGGATATAATAATTAGTTCTTATATTATACTAACTCTAAGGACGCGGAGAGTAGAGACAAAGATAAGGATTTAGTTAATAATAACAACTAAGATAAAGATTTGGTTAATAATAATAACCAAGATAAGGATTTAGTTAATAATAACAACCAAGATATAAATATAGAGGAAGAGCTTAACTAGCAATCTTTTTTAGCCCAGCTCTATAAGGCTAGGAAGGATAACCTAGATAGCGCACTAGCGTACGTAATAAAGGCGGATCTTCTACTTACCCTAGAGTATTTCTTACTTGTCTTATTAAAAGCACTTTCTAAAACCACCCTAATCGAACTCCCTAATTAGGGCCTCACATTAGGCTTTAAATTTAGCCTATACTAAGTAGTATATATAGCTTAGGCATTTAAGCAAAAGAGGATAATTAAAGGAGGCGGCATCTATATAGACGAACCTGGCGCGGGCAAGACTGTATAAATAATTACTTAATAGCTAATAAACTACTTTTATTATTAGAACGTGATAGACGTTTAAGAGGCCTAAGCCGCTAGGGACGTAACCTACTACCTACCTAAAATACATCCGCCAGATGCAAAATGCCTATAGGTAGTAAAGCAGCCGATTATATGCTACTATAAAGACAACTCTAAGAAACTGTACCCTATAGACCCATAGCGAGGCTACTTAGTCGTCCTTACGCCAACCCTAGGCCTATTAGGATTCCTAAAGGACGCAAGTGCAATATTACGAGACGGCGCGATCATAAAGCGCCCTAACCCGCCCTGGATTATAATTCTTGCCCCTAGCTATAATAAAGTTAAGATATTTAGTAAACTAAAAAAGGATAAATAGCCGTAAATTTATAAGGCTCTTAAGTGGACCAATAAAAAATAATAGGAAAATAATAATAACATATATCTGGTTAGTAAGACTCTTCTATTATACCTATAGGGTAAAGCTAGGTTTAAAAATAATTATTACCCTACCCCTAATATAACGAAACTATTAGCGCTAAAACACTTAACCTAATTCCTTCTAATTACTATGCGAAATTATATTACCACACAACTAATACGCGGGTTTATTACTATATAAACTAGTATATAGAAATACCCAAAGGGTAAAACCCCTAGATTATATTAAAAATTAAAGAGTATAATATAGGTTAGGCGTATTCTCTAGGATAAATGCCACCTAGACGTAACCGGTAGAGTCTTAATATTATTTATTAAGGATATAGTTAAGAAGTACCGCATTACGTATAATCGCAGCCCTACTATATAGGGTATATCTGGTATGCCTAATAACGGGAACCCAATACAACTAATGCGGTTTATTATAGCAGGATTAAAAAGGCCTAAGTAAGAAGAAGCGGATAAGCTAAAGGGAACGGAGTTTAAAGTACTGCTTAAGCTTAAAGAAGAAAACATCTAGCTAAAGAAAAAGGAATTTAACCGTCTCTATAAGAATATAAAGACTAACCTATCTAGAGTAATAGCAGATAAAAAATTCGGCAAATTAGCTGCATTTTTTTGCACAGTTATTCTAACGTTTTAGATATATAGAGGGGAGTTAATACTCTAGTTTAACTAGCAAAAGCTTATCCTAAAGAATAGCTATCTTAAATTAGTTATATTATAGGCCAACTCTAATAATACTAAGGTGGCTATAATTATAGCTATAGAGGACCGAGTAAGGATAGAGTAGAGGCGCTAATATAAGGAACTTCTAGCTATATAGGAGGAAGATAGCAGTGATCTAAATACTAAATCTAAGATACCGAAACTTACCTAAGCCGAGTTATATACTAACGCGAAAACGGCAGCAAGCGTAGCCTAGGTTGTCCAATACTGGGACCAGTATGCCTCTATTGTAATTAAGTCTAATATGTCTAATAAGTCTAATAATAAACGCCTAAAAACTTAGAGTTACACACTTAAGGACCTAATTATCGCTAAGTAGACTACTAACCCGCTTAGTAAGGAGTTTACTAATATACTTAACTACTATTTTTAATAGAATGCAAAGTTCTTTAAAGCTAAAAAAATCTATAATTATGTTTATAACGAAAAACGGACAGATAGTTTAGCGTGTAAGATTATTATTACTACTTACTTACCTTTTACACTAGCTTATTAGTTTAATAGGCTATATAAAGAATATAGCGAAGATAAGGTGCTCTACTATGTAGCCGGTATGTTTAATATTAAAAAGGCCAAGGCTAGGCAAACCTTTAACACTAATAACTCTAAGTAGATCCTACTTTGCACCTTTATATTAATTAGGCTGGCCATTAACCTATAGCGCGTAAATTATACTATTATGGTTAAGCTAAGCCATAAGCTTTTAGAGGTAAAGTAACTATTCGCTTAGATAGATCGACGAGGATAAACTAAGCCCATTTACTATAGTACTATTATAGCCAATTAGAAGTTAAGTATTAAGCAGAGGATATTAAAGTTAACTAAATTTATGTTATTACTGCAGAAGTTAGTATATAAGGAGAAGGCCGATTTAAGCTTAAAAGCAGGCTAAGGTAAGAAGGAAGATACCAAGACTATTTAATACTAGTAACGATTATAAGAGTATAATGCAACTATAGATAGTTCTAAACACTATATATAGTTACTATATAGCGAAACCTATTACGATTATATAGTGGCGTATATACGGGCTAAGGGACGTGTCTTTTAGTAACTTATAAGTAGTAGCGTAGCGTATATAGTAAACTTAGTTAACTAAAATGTTTCTAGTATTATTATTTTTAAAAGAGCATTAAGCTGTATTATGGGACTAACACGTATTATTATAATTTGGCTTATAAGCGTACGTATATATATAAGCACGGACCTAACCCCTAAGCGACGCGTATATATACTACCTTACCTCCTATATAGATCTTTACGCGATATTAATTATATACTTTTACCTCGTACCTTAACAGTCAGCTTATACCGTAATAGTTAGCTTATACTATAATAAGCGGCTTATACTATAACAAGCTGCAGCTTACAGCACTATTATTATTAAGGCAGCATTTAGCCGCAAATTGCAGCATTGTTATTGGCGGTGTAGTATATGGCCGCAAAATGCAACTAAATGCGGCTAAATGCCGAAATTACTAGATTAGTATAAACCTAACTTAAGATACTAGTAAATTTTTTTGTAATACTAGAGCCTTAGCGAGATTTTTATAGGGGTAGTAACTTTAATATTTATTAATAATATATAAAATATAAAATATAAAAATTATTAAAATTACTAAAATTATAAAATTATACTTTTATATATGCTTACAAATATTAATAAAGTATATATAAAATTTAAAATTTATAAAATTTATACTTTTATGTATGCTTAGTAATCTTATAGTTAGCACTTAGTAGCTAAATGCTAAGACTTAATTATAAATGCCGCATTTAGCCGCTAAATACAGCATTTATAACTAAGTACTAGCATTTAGCTGCTAAATGCGGCATTTATAATTAAGTCTTAGCATTTAGCTACTAAATGCTAGAAAATGCTGGAAATGCTAGGAAATGCTAGGAAATGCTGAAATGGCTAAAAAGTAAAAATAAATGCTAGTAAATTTTTTCCTAACGATTATATAGAATTGTAGAGGTAGGGACCTATTAGTGGGCTATCTATAGTAAGCACCATAAAGAGAAGCTTTTAATAACTACTTCTATATTCGACCCTTACTTCCTTATTATAACTATAGGAACTCTATTTAGAATTATTAGCATATAAACTAATAATATAATTATTTTAGGAGACGACTAATTCTTAGCTCTTAAAGAAGATAAGCTAGTAAAGGCAAATCTTATAGCAAAGCTAAAAGAAAAGCTTAATTTAATAACACTATTACTCTTTAATAGATGCATTTTCTCCCTAAACGAAGATTCTATTGCCTTACGCCAGAAGGGTTAAGGTAAAAAGATTAATGTTATTAATATTAATTCTCTAAAGTAAGGATATATGGAGTAACGTACTTATAGAGCTTATATTACTTCTATCTATTAACCTAAGGCTTTATTTAATATCTCTATTACCGTTTAACACTAGGAATTAACTAAGGATAACATTTTTGCCCTAAATAAGCGTCTTTCCTAGTAAATAAACTATCTTAATTAGGGACTACTCTATAAGCCTATTAATCTTCCTACCACTAAGCTCTTTATATTTATTAATAGATTATTTATAAATAATAAAGATTTTAGCTCCTAGCTAGGATATAAGATTATTATTATAAATAAATCTACTAAAGAGAATGACTTTATAA
>Ga0307515_10008402_pt1 | contig 20132 bp, 13 predicted proteins | sample 17_EM_MG_FD_194513 | JGI IMG/M metagenome (GOLD analysis project Ga0307515, IMG submission 194513) | Populus trichocarpa ectomycorrhiza microbial communities from riparian zone in the Pacific Northwest, United States - 17_EM | ecosystem: Host-associated > Plants > Roots > Unclassified | place... | reverse complement strand
TAGCAGAGAGTACATAGTCAGATCATTGTGACCGAGTACTTTAGAACTCGTGATGTAGGGTAGTGAGTGCGCCGGACGGGTGTGGCTCCAGACCGAATCAAGCACATAGTTTTGTAATGCAAAGAGGAGAGATAAAGAGTTGTTGAAGGTCATGGATCAAGCCGAGGTCCAAGCAAGGGTGTCGTCAGCTGGTCGTCATTGGATTGCTGATCATAGAATCGCAAATGTTGAGGGGGGTGGCGTTGGGGAATTGTTAATACATTCGGTGTGTGTTTATACTCGTGTTGCTTGTCGGTGCTGGTAAAGGTACAATCACATTCGGCCGTTGAAAGGTCAAGAAGATCGAAGCGGGTTCAGTGTTGAGGCCGAGAGACGGGGTGCGGTTCTAAGGACAGCATTATTGCGGTGGTACTGGGGCTATCCTACACATTCGATGTTGACTAGATGTGGGAACGCGGAAACCGCAACACAAAGGCGACAGGTAGGCGGATACGCAACGAGAGGATGGCCAGGAAACGTCTGGCATTGTACTACATGGGAAACTGGAGCATTTAGCGTTTGCTCGCCTTGGGAAAACGGTGTAGTGCATACCTCCGATCGAAATCATTTCCCAAGTTTCATCACTTTCTTGAAGTAACGCTTCCTCGTCGCTGGAGGACTCACCAAAGTGAGTCGAAGAGTACTCCTCGCCTCTATCGCTACCAGGGCTGGAGTTGTCATCGCTGTGGAGTAAGTGGCGATCGCTCGTGATGAAAGGCTGGGCGTGTTCCGGGATTGTCCCCGTGGTCGATGCTGGAACAATGACAAGGGGGCACAAAGTCCTCGTCTTGGTTCAGAAGACGAAAACTCGAGGGTGGAGTGCAAATGATGGGTGGCGAGTGCGCAACGAACGTCCTCGTTACGGTTCGAGGCGGACTGCACTCCAAACCTCCGCGCACTGGAGCCCGAGGAACCGGCAAAGAACGGCTTCTTGAGAGTGCTGGTATAGAGCGGTGTACGGCGTCGGGAGTGGCTTCAAGCCTGGTGCGTTACCTTGTAGAGTGCATCCATCTGTGGAAGTGGGCCGTGAAAGCGAGTGCACAGGGCAATGGATAGTGGGTAGAGCGGCAAAGCGGTCGCATGTGTGGTGAACAAGAAGGATGGTCAGGAGACGGAATGGACTCCAATCGAAGTTTGAGCGCTTTCTTTCTGAGGGGAGACAGACGCCGTCTCGCCTGCGAGCGTGTAGGGTAAAGGAACGGACGAGTGGGAGAGGTGGGCACGGGCGGGAGGGTTGGTGGGAGTGAGAGTGAGAGTGGAGTGGCTTGCGGTGGCTTTGGTTTGTTGGGCGGTTGGGCGGTTGGGGATAGTCGATCTGTCGTTGTCGTTGTCGTTGTCGTCGTCGTCGTCGTCGTAATATGTACCGGACAGAAATCGTCAAGGGAGGTCGGGTGTTGAGTGTCGTAGCTTTCTGGCCTCCTTTCTGGCCTCACCGAGATCACAACTACCGGGCGGAAGCATCTGTGGCTGTGTGTGAATGCGGAATGCGGTTGGCCCGCGCGAGGCGGCCGGACGCCGCATTCAGAGCAGTCCGGTCCTGGTCCAAGTCCGGTCCAAAGAAGCACGCCATCGTTCAGCTCTCCATTTATAGCAGCAATCCACATCACTGATCCCACGTTCCAACGTGCGATCTGCACCTTCTTCCCTATCGTCCCTACCCTCCACTCTAGTCGTCGAAGGCAAATCAATATGGACACTCAAGTCCCCAAGTCAGCCCACTTGTGAGTATCTACACAGCTAGCCCAGAATTCTTGTCTGACCACCGAAAAGCTTGCATTTAGATCGTGCGGCGCTTCGCTCCAATCTAGGTCACACCGCTGATCTTGTGCATCATACAGAAATCACTTTGCAAGACAGTACAAATTCGAGGTATCACCTGGAGTTGTTTGTGGGAATCCAGAAGATCGAATTACAGACGAATGGTAACCGGACTTGGACACCAGTCCAACACTCGTATGTCCCTTGTATTCACTATATACGCCCACTGAATACCCTGTGTTCGTAGAGATATTTCTCCGACATCCGAGATGCGCGTGGAGATCCAGCGGATCACCGGTCCTCGGTTTTTGCCAAAGATGCGACAGGCAAACGAAGTGATCGACCTACAAGCTATTTCCAATGAATATTGGGACTCCACCGAGCATGAGGTTACTGTACAGAGTCAGTCGTGATGATCGATCAGTCCGCTCATGTCTAACAAAAGGGCAGAGGACGTTGCCATTGGAAGTAAACATGTATCTCTAGAACTACTATTCTCTGCGAATGCTACCGTTCGTCACTTTGCGGCAAGGCACCTCAGCCAGCTAACAATGACCGTATAGGCGAAGTCTCTACGCTCGTCGCTCCAAGAACTTGAAGGATTGATGAAGGGATACAAGCCTTTGATGAGTAAATCGATGGAGAGGGCTGTGGGAAAAGGCATTCAAATTGGCGCTGTATTCGCTGAGGTCAGCTCTGCCCGTATGGAAACCAGCAAGACGTTGACACCCCTTAGTTCGATCCGATCGCAAAGGCTGTCCTCGGCGTAGCCAAAGTCACATTCGAGGTTCGTGCTCTCTCCTGGCGGATCAGAAGCAGAGGTAATGCTTGATCATTCAGCTCCTGAAGGAACAAAGCAAGTACGATCAGATGCCATCGGGCCTGTTGGATCAGTTACAGCGCGTCTCGCCTTTGGCGGAGAAGGTCGCAGACGAAATCGTAGGCGAAGAGACAGAGATCTTGGATAAAATATTCCCACGAATGTTCGAAGTGATGCAAGAGATCGCCAAATTTTTATGCGAGTACGTCAAGCGTGGGCGATTCAGTAGGCTGTCTCATTTTGCTGGATTCCCCAAATGCTGATGATCGCAGAGCGAACAGGAGATGCGCTGATTCGTTCAAAGGGCAAAGAAGTGATGGAGGAAATGGCCGGAAAGCTAGCAAACGTCATTGAAGACTTCCTGCGTGCAGTCGAAGTCGAGACTCTGCGCCTAGCAAAAAGGAATGGTAAGCAATCATTGTCCCAATAACGCACGAGTACATTCTCATTAGTTTCGTGTAGAGCTAGTAGAGCAAGATCTTCTACTCAGGCAGCTTAAACCCATCGAGACCAGCTATCACCAGGACCTCCGCTGTATGGATGGCACACGTAAATCTCGCCTCAAGGAAATCGTAGATTGGGTGGCCCATAAATCGGAAAAGAAAGACTTTCCTCAGAGCAATACATACTGGATCTACGGCTTGCCCGGAATCGGCAAAACATCGTTAGCTCATTCGATCTGTGCAAGCCTCCATACTCGAGGACAGCTTGCTGGGACGTTTTTCTGCCGGAGGGATGATCCGAACTTGAGCAAGCCCCGAAATATCCTCCCGAGTCTCATCTACAAACTCGCCAGAGTCTTCCCCCCTTTTCGAAGCATCATGGCAAATTGTCTTCGTAACGACCCAAACCTCACATCAGAGTCAATGGAGGACTCACTCTTCCTTTACCTGCTCGATAACCTCCCTAAACGCCCAAACGATTTCCTCGTCTTTGTCATTGACGCATTCGACGAATGCGGCGACTATCGTAGTCGCCCACGCCTCTTGAGGCTTCTGACAGGCGCAGCTTCACGTGCTTCGTGGCTGAAAATTATCATCACCAGCAGACCAGAAGCCGATATCCGACAGTTCTTTGCTGGACTCACCCAGTCGTCGTACTTGGGATATGATTTGTCCACAGATCAAGAAGCCAGCGATGATCTTCAAACCTTCGCTCGAAGCGAGTTTGTCCCGATCGGCCAAAAAAGGTATCTCTCAGAGGGTCTCTCCGAGCCTTGGCCAGAAGAATCGCTCTTAAACAGAGTTATCTCTCGGGCGAATGGTCTCTTCATCTTCATCAAGACCCTTGCGCTTGCTCTTGAGCATTGCGAGGACCCCACAGAGTACTTGAAGACAGCCTCCGAAGACTCAGGAGGTGCTGGGTCGGAAGCTCTACACGTACTTTACTCAAGTATCCTAAATTCACGAGTAGTGCATCATAAAGCCGAGTTTCAGCGGATGATTGGAGTCCTTCTGACAGCGGCTCCATACCGCGCTCTATGCAAGGAGACAATTGCAGAGCTGGCAGGAGTAAAACCAAACCTTGTCAAAACGTGGGTGGATGACCTCAGCTCCTTGCTATATCGAGACGAAGGGACCAATGGAGGGGTTCGTGTCCGCCATTTATCAATTTCAGAATTCCTTGTCAGCGACGACTGTCCCCGCGACTATCAGATCAACCGCCAGGATGCAAACGTGCAACTGGGAGTCGCGTGTCTCAAGACGATGGTTCACCAACTCCGCTTCAATATCTGCGGGCTCGAAGATTCCCGACTCGCTAATACGGACATCCAAGATCTCCCATCCCGAATCACAAAGAACATTCCCGACTGCTTGCAATATAGTTGTCTTTATTGGTCAAATCATCTTTGTGTTGCTCCCGACAACGATCAGCGAGTGTGGGATAGCTTGGAGGAATTCTTTAAGGGATTGTGCCCAATATTTTGGATTGAAGTACTGAGCATTTTGGGAATGGTTCCGATGGGTGCTCCGAGCATTCGAAGCGTGATATCCTGGGCCAAGGTGAGTCCAGCTCCAGCTTGTATTCTGGGTAAATCTGATTGGCAGTAGAATGGAAATCCGACTCTTCTTGAGAGAATTCAGGACGTCTGCCGTTTCATCATCGCCTTTCGCACCCCCATCTCTATCAGCGCCCCGCACACATATCTTTCGACCCGACCCTTCTTACCCGTACGCTCAACTTTATCAGACACCTTCAGCACGAGGTTTACTAAGGGCATCAAGGTGATAAGAGGGGGGCTGTTGTCATGGCCAGCACCGCCATTGTCATGGATTGGACATACTGGCGCCATCACTTGCATGAGCTATTCCCCCAATGGGCGGCAGATCATTTCCGGATCCGATGACATGACTATTCGGATCTGGGACGCTGAGACTGGTGTTATAAGTGGTGAGCCCCTCAAGGGGCACACTGACCAGGTGGGATCCGTCGCCTACTCTCCCGATGGGCGGCACATCATCTCTGGATCGTATGACAAGACGATTCGAATCTGGGATGCAGAGACTGGTGCTGCAGTTGGCAAACCTCTCGAGGGGCATAGCTCGAGTGTGTCGTCCGTCGCCTACTCCCCCGATGGGCGGTCCATCATCTCTGGATCGTGGGACAACACGATTCGAATCTGGGATGCAGAGACTGGTGCTGCAGTTGGCAAACCTCTGAAGGGGCATAGCGACTATGTGTCGTCCGTCGCCTACTCCCCCGATGGGCGGTCCATCATCTCTGGATCTCGTGACAAGACGATTCGAATCTGGGATGCAGAGACTGGTGCTGCAGTTGGCAAACCTCTGAAGGGGCATAGCGAGAGTGTGTCGTCCGTCGCCTACTCCCCCGATGGGCGGTCCATCATCTCTGGATCTACTGACAACACGATTCGAATCTGGGATGCAGAGACTGGCGCTGCAGTTGGAAAACCTCTGAAAGGGCATAGCGAGAGTGTGTGGTCCGTCGCCTACTCCCCCGATGGGCGGTCCATCATCTCTGGATCTCATGACAACACGATTCGAATCTGGGATGCAGAGACTGGCGCTGCAGTTGGCAAACCTCTGGAGGGGCATAGCAAGTATGTGGAATCCGTCGCCTACTCCCCCGATGGGCGGTCCATCATCTCTGGATCTGGTGACAAGACGATTCGAATCTGGGATGCAGAGACTGGTGCTGCAGTTGGCAAACCTCTGGAGGGGCATAGCGAGAGTGTGTGGTCCGTCGCCTACTCCCCCGATGGGCGGTCCATCATCTCTGGATCGTGGGACAACACGATTCGAATCTGGGATGCGGAGACTGGTGCTGCAGTTGGCAAACCTCTGGAGGGGCATAGCTCGTATGTGTCGTCCGTCGCCTACTCCCCCGATGGGCGGTCCATCATCTCTGGATCTCATGACAACACGATTCGAATCTGGGATGCAGAGACTGGTGCTGCAGTTGGCAAACCTCTGGAGGGGCATAGCTGGAGTGTGTCGTCCGTCGCCTACTCCCCCGATGGGCGATCCATCATCTCTGGATCGTGGGACAACACGATTCGAATCTGGGATGCCGAGACTGGTGCTGCAGTTGGCAAACCTCTGGAGGGGCATAGCTCGTTTGTGCGGTCCGTCGCCTACTCCCCCGATGGGCGGTCCATCATCTCTGGATCTACTGACAACACGATTCGAATCTGGGATGCAGAGACTGGCGCTGCAGTTGGCAAACCTCTGGAGGGGCATAGCGACTATGTGGAGTCCGTCGCCTACTCTCCCGATGGGCGGTCCATCATCTCTGGATCTGCTGACAAGACGATTCGAATCTGGGATGCAGAGACTGGTGCTGCAGTTGGCAAACCTCTGAAGGGGCATAGCGAGAGTGTGTCGTCCGTCGCCTACTCCCCCGATGGGCGGTCCATCATCTCTGGATCTGGTGACAAGACGATTCGAATCTGGGATGCAGAGACTGGTGCTGCAGTTGGCAAACCTCTGGAGGGGCATTGCTTGTATGTGTCGTCCGTCGCCTACTCTCCCGATGGGCCGCACATCATCTCTGGATCTCGTGACAACACGATTCGAATCTGGGATGCCGAGGCTAATGCCGGAGCTGGTGGGCCTCTAGAGGGAGAAATTATGAATGTCCTGTCGGTTGCTTTCTCTCCCAATGGGCAGCACAATCTTTCTGGGTCTAATAGCAACACCACCCGTGTGTCGGGGTCAGTTTCACATCAACCGTCCTCATCTTGTAATCCGCTCCATGCTCGTTTTTATTCAAAGCCTGACTCACAGGGCTGGGTCAGAGACTCAGACCACAGCTTACTCTATTGGGTGCCCCTAGATTGTCGTGGTGGCCTCCACTCACCCGCTCTCATCACAATCCCTCCTACGTCTCACTTTCGAACAGTTTCACTTGACTTTGAAGACTTTGTCTTTGGAACCGATTGGACCCAAATTTTCAGCAGTGCACGGCGCTAACCATTTTTTCTTCGTTACTTTTTGTATATAATCTGGTGTATAATATGCCTGGTGGTTATTGAACCTCCACCCCGTCTCCCTTGAACTCCTCATTATTGTCACAAATGGCCAATAAGGGACATGCATCCGACTCAGTCGAGAACGACTACGGACGTACACTCGCAGAAGCTGAGGGGACCGATGTCAAGAAGGCCGGTGGATGATACATCCCATTCGTGGTAGCCCAGCAGAATACTATTTATTTGCACAGACAACCAGCAGCAAAATGTACGCGGCAGGCACGGAAGAGACAGAGAATAAACCCTAGAGATGCAATGGGGGAGTCAAAGACGAGTTCAAAGGAAATGAAAATGAAAAAATGAACTACCATTCGAAAGCAGACATGAAAATTGAAATCGTGAATATTATTTGAGCATATACTTAATCAGGAGACGTCCATAACTAATATCAAAAGTGATCAAGATTGAGAAATTGGAGCTAAGGTACCATAGAACACGAAGGATGCGCGTCGCTTCTAGAGGGGCTGGGGGGAAATTACGCGGTATTCTTTGGTAAACAGAGGGGCAAACACCAAAACAGCAGCGGGCGGCGGAGTCCAAAGAAAGCGTGGGAGGACGAAACGGAGCGAAACGAGAAAAACGCTAGATCGGTGATCGAGAAAACACGGAGATCGAACCAGAAGAGCCTTATGTGATAGACTTGGTTTAGGACCAGAGAGACGAGAGTCTTGGAGTGGTAAGGAGAGAGGGAGCAAGCGGGAGCGAACGGCGAGCGGGTTGGTTGTTCTTGTTTCAGTATGACCATGGTATTGTGCTGGGAGAGAGGGGTGGACGGTGCTGTGGGTCGTAGGGTTGGGTTGTTGACTCGAGTGCAGGAAGGATTATGGCGAATGTCGAGGGTCGCTATACAGCCATCTGACTGTCACAGGCGACCGTTGTTGTGCTGGGATTCGGATCTGCGGGTGATATGTACGATAAAGAGTCGGATTCGGTTTTGAATATACGTGTGGTATCAGGCCGTTGGTCGTAAGTCGAGTCGAAAGAGGCTTGCGTAAACCGCTATTACACAAGCTCAATGCATCCCCTAATTGCTTAGGTATACCTCGACGCATACACTCCGGCACCACCAGTGGCTGTAACAGTCGCAGCCGCGCCGGGAGCACCGCTCGCATCGCTCACACCCTCACCAACGCCGAAGGAGGGATGCCGGAGGAGTCCCGCAGCCGAACGGTGACCACCTGGCCCCCACTTCCAATCGTACCGTTGCCGCGGCTAGCGCTGGGGAGGCTATAGAGTCTCCATGACGGATATCGGACGTAGCGGGGAACTGTGGGCTCACGTCGTCAAACTCGAATCTTCCAACACCGAGCGTACCACCGGGCGCTGCACCCCCGCTGCTCAAATCCCCGTACATACCACCAAAGCGATTCATGCCATCGTGACCACCAAATCCTCCCTAGGCAGCACCACCGGTACGAGGAGCAAGTCGTAATAACCACCTCCGCCGCCGTATCAAGAGTTCTGGAGTCTGCCGGGCCGTAGGTGCCAAGGAGCTGGTCGTGAGGACAGAAGACGGGCCGGCCCCGACCCCAGCAGCTCCATATGCTCTGTGATCCATCCCCATGCCGGGTCCGTAGCCCTGCGCAGGGTGCCCACCGTATCTACTAAAATGATAGCCATATTCATCGCCGGCCGAACTCACCACCACGGGGTGGCGGAGGCGGGTAATACACATCTATAAGGTGTCACGTAGGCAATGGGTGGTGGCGGGATGGGCACAGTCGACGAGGTGCCCCTCCGTTCGGGCCGAGACGATCACCATTGTTGAGAATGGTATCCTGAAGGCGTTGAATGATGTGGTTGACTTGATCATTGGTTAGGGGTCCTTCAGGCGCTGGAGTGGCGATACTCGATGGGTCGCGGTTCCCAGAAGGACCACTATTAGGGTTTGAGGCGACTGTGGGGTTGCGGACACAGCCGGAGGGGCGGGATTGGGGCGACCGAGGCACGATCTAGAAATGGACAACTCGCGGTCAGGTAAACAGTGGTACCGAGAATAGTAAAGATACGCACTGCGGCCCAAGCTCAGGTGAGCCTTACTGCTTCCAATCGAATGACCGCCAAGTGCCTCAATAATGCGCTCTGCATCGGCCTTGCGGACGAATTGGACGAAGCCGCATGATTTGCCTTGACCTAGGGAGATGTATGTATTAGGGACAGTGGAAAGTTTCACAAGAGGTGAGATGAACATACGTTGTACGTAGTGAATTGGACCAAATGGTGTGAAGGTCCTCGGAGGCCGATGGATTGATAGACATCGTTGTGTTTGGGAGGATCCGAAGGGGCACTCGGTTCTGGAGGCCCGCCGAGCAAGTACTCAAGCATAGTACAAGTATGGGGATTTTGGTGCGCGGACTGTTGAATCTGAGCGGCAGTCACTCCAGGGGAAGGATGCCGGGGTTGTTGGATAAGGGCCTTGCGGACGGTGCTGACCATGCTAGGCCATGGTGTTGGACAGGTGCGCGATGCAGGCGATGAGACTCAGGTGCAACTCGTTGTAGTAGTTGTTCTTTGAAATCTGAGAATCAACGACTGTGCTCGTGACGCTAAGAAGGCGTTGGACCGTTGTGGGGGCGATGAACGTGGGGGCGAGAACAGGGGTACAGCCGGCCTTGCGCACTGTGACGGGGTCGGCCATGTTCGTGACCGTAGCTAACATGCGACAAGAGCACTGGGGGAAAAAACCGGAAAGTCAGACAGGACAGAATTTGCAACATCGAAAACACGACATACTGAGGGTGAGACTTGGAGTAGAGGCCTTGCATCGCTGTGAGTGCTCGGATTCGATTAGCCTCACTCGCGGGGTCAGAGGCTACGGCGATATAAAAAACATGTGGCGACTGCGGGAAGGTGCCATCCCTTTCGAGGACAATCGAGGAAGAGCAGCGGGGAGTGGGGGTGAAATTTCGGACATCGTGGTCTTTGTGAAGGTGCGAGACTGAATCTAAGTACGTTGATAGCTAGATATAAGCGTTATAAACTTGAAAGGGGAAGGGAGTGAGCGCACAGAAAGAAACCGTTATCGACGGCGTTGTTGAGGTACGTAGGGAGGACGAGACGGGCGAGAGGCGAGTGTTGAAGAGAACAGGTGGCTGGTCAACTTCATTGCAGCTGCAGGGAACAGTGTCGAGAGGAGAAACGGTGGAGGATCAATGCGGTGAGAGACGGGAGAGAACGTGTCCAAGGCTTGTACAGGTGAGACTGACTGACTAACCGACGGTGGCGTGGCTGGCTACGACGACGCACGACGATGTCAACCGCAAAATTCATATTTCAGTTGGAAGCTAGTGTTAATCAGTCATGGCCAAGCCTAGCTGAGACAAGCTTAAGTTCTTGATCGAGATTGTGCGTGGAGCACCAGAGTTCCTGTCACTCCTCAGCAAGGGGCATGTCAGTCTTATTCGCGATTTCCAACGCGCCTGGCCCTCTGTACGGAAGGCAAAGTTCACTGCTGTTAGATGGAGGGTCCATAATTACTGTATATTCCACGCAAGTTCTTTTCGCTGACAATGACCCTTCCGATTCATGGGATCGATCAGTCGAACTACTTGATGCCGAGGGTCTCGACCTGCTCGAAGAATACAAAGAGGTGGTATATAATCTCCTCATGCAACTACGTGGATAATGCATACCGCTCCCCTTAACCCTGAACGGAAACCGCGATGGCCACGGGAGGGACTTAGTTGGCAAAGGAATACATAAACTTGACAGTTCCATACGTTGGCCAGATGTCCATACTAATGTCTAGGATACAGCGTCCAATATATATACCTTCTCCCGGTGGGGACGTGACTTTCAAAGGTTGAGTACCCCCGTCAACCGTAAATCCCTACTACTTCTTCCTACATGTAGCGTGTACTCTGCACCGGGGGCAGGAGCAACCCAAGCTTGCACCACGACATCCCAGACAGACAAATCATATCGTGACAGCTCGAAGGTGACAACCTTCGTTTCATCTGGCTGAAGGTGGACGGTCTGGAATCCCTTTAGAACGCGTGGCGGTGAATTTGCATCCTTGGGGAAGCCAATATAAAGTTGTGGAATCTAGGGCCAGTGTCAACTTCCTGGTTTCACTACTAGAAGCCACTGCAGCTCACATCGCCTCAGTACCGTGGCCCAGTGTTCTTGATGTGTACGTTGACAGTCCAAAGTGGTTTGTGAAGCCTAAAATTGGGGGGAAGTGGTAAAGACCAAACTGAGGACATTGGCGAGCGAAGGTCAACGCAACTTACCACCTTCTGACGGAGGGGCCTAGAGTACCAGGAGGGTACTCTGCTTCTCCTTTCTTCCACTTCGTACCCTCTTCAGCGCCATCGTCCGCACTCCCCTCCACCTCCAACCCAAAGTACTCGAATGTAGTATAGCTCAGTCTATACCCAAACTCAAAGAGCGGATCGATCCCATGTGCGTCAAACCACCTGTAGTCGACATTCAGGCCCTCAGCGTACGCGACGACCTGTTCTCCATGCCGTATCCGGGTTCCGTAGTCGGATTCTTGCTTTGCAATCGTGAAAGGGAGTCGGCCGGAGGGATTCCATGTGCCGTAGAGAATGTCGATGAGCGAGTTGCCCGCCTCTTGGCCTTGTACGCCAGCCCAGAGAATCGTGGTGATATTCTCGTGCGAAGCCCAAGGCATGAGGACGGGCCCTGTCGAGTGGATAATCACGATTGTGTTGTTGTGGTGTGCCGCTATGGCAGAGACCAGTTCGTCTCCGTTGTGAGGTTCTTGCTGCAGTGCAACATTCTGAGTATTTGCCTAGGCCGGATGGAAAATGTGGTGGTCAAACTCACCGATCGTATTCTTCTCCGCTATTTGCCGCGATGAAGACCAGGGCGTATTCATGGCCTCTCACCGCAATCGCAGCTCCTTGAGTATCCCAATCATTAAGCCACCATGATACAGATGTATGGTCCCGCCGGGCTTGATGTTGGATTGCTTCGAGAGGCTGCAAATACCCATTATTCACGCGGTCACTTTCAGATCACGCCCTCGACTTACAGAAATAAGATAAGGATAGTCGCCAGTGCTGTGCTATGGATTAGAGACAGATTAAATAGTTTGATCTTCAACGTACCCGCTCCCCGCTCCCTGAGCCAAGATACCTAAACAACATCAGTCCGCCAGAGAAACACGGTTTATCCAAGAAAACACGAACCATCCATACCACCTCGATCAGCGCCACCATTTGGACCCTTCTTGGCCGGCCCACTGTCCGACCCAATCAGGACGAGGGAGCGAGGTTTAAGAAAAGGCAGCGTTCCATTGACATTCTTTAGGAGGACGGTTCCGGCAGCACCCATGTCACGGGTGAGCCTGCCGATATCCACACGTCAGTACCCCAAATATGTCCCAATGACCTGATTGAAAGGACCAACATGTAATGGTCTTCCTGCACATCAACATGCTGATTAAACGGATCCTGCGGTTTGAAGGCGTCGAAGTTGACTTCTGGAAAATCCTGTCAAGTGCTTAGGCAGCGTCGTACGCGATGTCGGATCCAGCGAACCTGGTCTTGGCCTAGAAGGAACCAAGCAGCGATGACCCTCTCGGCCATATCCTGAGACGCAATATGACCAATGACGAAATAATGTGGAAAGAACGGCACTGACATTGACTCTTGACTCGGCGACGATCCCCTTTGCCACCGCTTCCTCTAGGGCATGGCCAAAGTGCCTAAGGGGTAAATAAGCACTCTTCAGAGGGTATAATGGACCTTAGTTACGTTGTACTCGACCCAACGATGTTTCCAGGCATTGTCATCTAGAGGGTTGGAAGTGGGGCGCCACCATATCGCGAAGACACAACCTTACGTCGAGGCCATGCTTAGCGGATTCGGTCGTGTGACCCGCCCACCGGTCTGACATAACGTCTGCATGATCGATCAGCCCAGGACACAAGCACTGAGAGAGAGAGAGAGTCGGCGTACATCCTTCAAATCCTAGCTCGGTCTTGAGAACCCCGTTAAGGACTTTGTCATTGTCACAGGCATATGTGACGTTGACTACAAGCGGTATGAGGAATCGGGGAGATCCTCTCCGTTCGATAGGGCTTACTGAGGTCTGAGAAACCGTTCAGCATAAGGACACGATTTGAGAAGACTGGTCACACTATAGGAGCACATAACGCTTGCAACGCCTGCTTGCACACTCCGGAGGAAAGGGTGCAGATAGAACTCATGTTCCTAGATCCAGCAATCGACGTGAAAGGACGAGGCAGTTTTTGGAGTTGCGTACCGTCCTGAAGATTCCATTAGGCGAAAGTCGGATTAGATATGAAATATCTCGCATACCGATCGTCGACGTTAGATGTAGTCGTTTTCCTTCCGTACTCCCGTTCGCTCATCGAACCTTAGGGCGCTCCACTCCAAGGAACATGACAGAGATCTCACTTGTTGATGAAATGCTTTGCGCTGTGGATAGCAGTCAGTGTGGTTCTTGAATTCAAAGGCAACTGTGTACCAAGCTTGAACACCAGCATTTTGAATCCCGACTATTGTCTCAAACGCCGCTTCACCAGCAAGATAAGGTCCGCACCGAATCCTGACCAATGTTCAGTCCTTCCTAAGTACTTCGGTTCACGTGCGGGTCTGACCTTCAAAACTCCGGCCACCTTCAAGAACTCGGCCCGTGTCCCTGGGGAAGGATGAGTGGCAACCACCGATACCTGAACGTAGTTCTTACATCATGGGTCCCAAAGCGATGTGGACTCCCTTGCCACGAAATTCGCGGCCCAGAGCTTCGGCTCTTGCTCGCATGAAACGGCGGTCGAATCTAAGGGGAAATATTTATAATTGCTTACAGGTACCAGGAAAGTATGCAGGTCACCCACGTCGCTGCGGTTGTAACGCCACCGGGGAGGATGCTGACACGGTCCGCAAAGCGCACAGCAGTTGGACTATCTTCAAGGCAAAGACCCGAGAAATTTTGATTCGGGATATCAGGGATGTTCCCAATGCACCGACCTTGACAGAGAAGGGACACCGTAAGAGTGCGAATCATGTCACAGGTTCGAGAGTATGATGACAAACTGTTTCGCCAGCCCACACCAGTGGCTAGAGTAACTTTCTCAGTGATATTGAAACCCTTCAGGTAGTCCTTGGCCTGTACAAAGGCAGCGGACCAATCTGGTCGTTGCCATTCGCTTGTTATTGGGGGTATTTGAGGAGTGCGATAGTCAAAAGAGACTGGGCAAGAGCGACCGCATTGGTTGAGAATATTAGCGTAATCAACGAGAGCCCTGCGAGCGATTTCATGACCAATGAGGGTGGCGGGCGAAAGCGGAGGGCACAAGCGAAGGAACAAAGCTGGCAGCTAGAATAAGCCCACGAAAATCAATTTGAACCTGACCTCTGCCTGAACTAATCTCGACTTATTACTATCAAAATTTGGAATTCTTGACTGGATTTATTGATTGATCGAATTCCTCAGCTCCGCAGCTCCGATGCAGTTTCCAATTTGGGCACAAACAGAATCCCGCACCCGACCATGGAATGATGGTAAACTTCACTGGGTTGTTGATTGCAATGTTTTCCAAATAAAATGCAGAACAAACATGACGTCACATGTTCAACCGTTAACCCCTACGACACCATCCATTCCCTCACTCGAGGCCATGGCTAAATAGATGAATAACCAGGCAAATGACGAAACAATGGTACGGCATAGCGGTCAGCATATGTAACACGCGGCAATCAGACTGAATAAGCGGGCATGGCCGAGCGGTCTGGCACAATATGGAACGAAAGCTGAACAAAGGCTCGCCATCAATCCCGGCTCCAATAATGACGTGCCCTTCTGGCCATTCACAACTCAAAGGCGAGACTGCCACACTTGCTTCTGCCCGTGTCCAACCCTTGCGACCCAACCCTTGCGACCCAACCCTTACGACCCAACCCTCACGACAAAGTCACAATCGCTTCACGATATCCCAAGAGTACCCCTGCAATCTACTCATTATGCATCTCCTTCCTCTCCTTCCTCTTCTCCTAACCGTGCCTTCTCTTGCTCTTTCCCCTCTTCGTTTCTTCTCACCCGGCGCTGTTACATCATCAAGTAAAGCTGGCCTTGCATGGGCAAATGCCGATAGAGTCGACATGGACCAGTTTCTTGGCACTGGAAAGGTTTCCTGGTAGGCACCGACCAAAAAGTTCGCACTAAAATCTGGTTCTAAGGACCTCATCAGGTACTATACCTGGAGCTCCTGGCCAACCGATGAAGGCCGTAACCTAGAATGGGTCCCGCAACTCTGGGGTTCGAAGTCGACGAGCGATTGGCAGTCTAATGTGAACGGACAGTTTAAGCCTAGGTTCCAACAAGGCCAGGTCAAGGCCGTGATCGGTTTCAATGAGTGAGCACCACACTTTGTGCCTGTCCAGACACAATCGGGTACCGTCTCTTCTAAATCCCTCGACTTTTGCAGACCACAGGAGAAAGGACAGGCGAACATGGGCTCACAGGAGGCCAAGGCAATGTGAATTCAGTACCTTGGGCCGTTACGAAAAGAGTACGGCGTGCGTCTCGGCTCGCCTCCAACGTCGTCTGCCCCCTCGGGCAAGACGTGGACACAGGAGTTCCTCTCTGCATGCGGAAAGGACTGCAATGTGGACTTTATTGCCCTCCGTACGTCCTTTGCCTATTAAATCAATCAATATCGTCGTGTCCCTCATCTCGGTCGTCGAAGACTGGTACGATAACCAACTCGACTGCTTTCATTCAATACATCACGGATTTCCATAACACATTCCAACGCCCAATATGGGTAACGGAATGGGGATGCCACTCCTTCAATACCGCCCCACAGTGCTCGCAGACGCAAACCAACGATTTCATGGCCACCACACAAGCGTTCATGGACAAAACGGACTGGGTGGGGCGGTACTCTTGGTTCGGTGCTATGCCAGAGCCTGTCATATCATCAGTGAACGCGCTACTCGACAAAAAGGGGATCATCACTCCGCTAGGCAAGCAGTACATTGGCGAAATCTCAGTGCAGCAGAACAACGGGAGTGAGTATTTAACTTTGCACGCCCTTCATACGCACTGATGGACCTTGGTTTTACCCCAGACTCGAATGATACTCTCGGCCCCTTCCCTCAAATTGGAGAGGGCTACCCTTGTGTCCTCCTACCTCTGTCCGTGTTCAGAACGCTTGGTCGTGTGATAGTATCCATTGTTGTTGTTGCGGTCATTGCCTTCTGCTTAGTCTCTCACAGCACTACCAGGGCCTGAGCATGTAGATTATTTTATAGACACGAACCCCAGGCGCATAGTTTCGGAACAGGGCAGAGCAAGGCATCTGCACCTTTCTTTTCCAGAAGTGGCGTTCGGCCAGGTGCACTTCGTGGTCTTCGTTTCAATAACGTTTACAACCCGTTGCAGCGAGCTTGACCAAAAAAAATTCCGACTGGCTTGGACCTGACCACAACTTCCACGTAGTTCCAAGTGGTAAGTTTCTTTCAGAAACGCGAATGGTGGTCGCGGATACTCGGCTGGGGGGTTTACATTTGACCTCGGGCACTGGCCCCCTGCCTTTTTTCTACTCGTCGTCGCCGTTTTTCGGTCGTCGCTGTCCACGACGCGCCCGAGCCGGTGCTGCCCAGCGCAGCACCCGGTGAGTGGGCTTTCTCTCAGGTCCTTGGCTCGCCATCCCGGCTTTTGGTCCGTCTGGTACGTCGTCTCCGTCGTCTGCGGGGTTGTTCCCGGTTTTCCTGGCTTTTTGCCTGCCGCCTCGCGGTGTTGGTGCGTTACACCGCCCGCGGCCGCGCGTGGCCGGCCATTCAGTTCTCGGTCCTCTAGGTATACCCTGGAGGTCCCTGCTCAGTAGGTTTCCCCCCAATCTTTCACGCTACGCGGCCGGCCTGTGGCTCGCTACTGATCGCCCTTGGGCATTCCCCTGCGGGTCTAGGCATGGACAGTCGGTTGGGCTTCGCGAGTCCCTGCAGCTTAGAGTGCATGCGACCCGCTGTCCCGCCCCCTAGACCGAGGATTTCACAGCACCGTTTGCATAGCCAGCCGTCCCCAAAAGTTGGGGCCTCGGCCTAGCCAAACCGGCTGTCTGCAGGGATTTCCTCACCCTGCGGACATGCCGTTAGGGCATATGGCATCCCCTCCAAGGGCAGAGCTGGGGCGTCTGGAGACAGCGCGCCCCCACCCCTCTGCTCAAGAGTAGGGACGGCAATGCAGTAATCTGTCATCTTTGGGCGACGGACGACGCCTCCGGACAACGTCCTTTCCCTTCCCCCATCAGTGTTGTGTTGCATCTTTAGGATGCCATGGACCTTACGTACCCCACCACGGTGGTCTACGAAGCTTGCCTCCTGCATGCTGGGGTAGACACCGCCCCTCAATTGGTCAGTGCCCCCACACTTGAAACCGGGAGAGTATCTGGGGCTGGGTAGGCAGCGCATCGCTGGCACCGGCGTGTGTTAAGGGTGTTGCCGAGCCGGTCTTGGTTCTACCTAGGGAGTCTTTCCCACTCAGAGATGCCACACTCTGTATAATAAACGGCCACGGACTCCTGTCATAACCCTCCCGGCACGCGGGCCCCTGGATGCTGCGGCCTGCAGAGAGGTGCGGCGTGTGCGGGGGCAATCTAATAGCAAACGCTGCGGGAAAAGTGGAGCCCAGGTGCTGGGCTTCCATGGAGGGGGCCTCTGAGCTCGTTGCACAAGGAGGCGGGTCCCACCCGGCTTGGGAGTCTTTCCCTGCGGAGTGCTGGCGCGATACACTCAGTCTAAACTGCGCTTGGTGATGCATCTACCAGTAATAACTGAAAAATGGCTAGGTGGCCCTCCACTTGAAAAACGGGATACAAGGGTCTTCTTCTAGATCCTGGCTCATTGATCCCCCTCCAGGGATTCAGGAGCTCTGGGCGTTGAGAACTGCGCTCACGTCCGCGTGATGGTCAAACACGAGAATAAAAGCTAGTGGCCATGCTCCACTTGAATCCTAGCCAGCGGTTTAACAGATGGCTTTAGTGGTACGGTTCTTCGGGACCCCCACGGATGGAGATGCCGAGCCCGCCCTTTCCAGCTCCGCGGAGTTGTCAGGGAATGATTAACAGCTGCCTCCCCGAATGGCCGGGGCTGTTAGCCGCCTGGGCCCATACCCAGTGAGATGGCGTGGAAGCTCCCAACTCCGTGATTGGTCCTCTGGATCTGCCGGTAACAAAAGCGCCCGCAGGTGGTACCTGCGTTACCAATCCTCCCTGCACTGTGGTGGCGTCCACACTAAAGACTGCCTTTGTTTTCTGGTTTTCTGGCCGACGACGAGTCGGAGCGCGGCCGTTCCTCTCTCCTGCTCTTTGGAGTGGTTGGAATTTTTTGCTGACCCCGGGGGTACTCCTCTCTTCTTTTCAGACTGTTTTTCGAACGATTACAAGTATTCTTCACAAGACACACAATATGACGACTCCTGCACAGCGCGCGCGAATTGTTAACGAGGCAGAGGCAATTCTCATCATCGATGAGTGCCTCTTCGGACCCACCTCTCCTCCCAGGCGCGCCCGTGCGCCCGTCAAACGATCCTGGAGGCGCCGCTCTGCCCCGCAGGCCTCCCCACAGCCTTTCTCTCCTTGCCCTCTCGACGACGTGGTGCTCTTGCCGACACCTGACCCGACCCCAGCCGTTCCACCGTCGAACGACAGGCCCGCTGCCCTTGCATGGCAGCCTTCCTTCCACCCTTGGGGTTTCCTCCCAGGCCTCTGCTACTTAGCTGCCGTGCGGGAATGTCATGTTCATGAGGCGGTCCGTGTCCTGGGTTACTACCCCACGGTCTTCGCGCTCAGGAACTCCCTGCTGGTCGAGCAGCGTTATGTATTCCTCGTCCTCCAACGCCCTGGCCTCTTCCATGTGGTTACCTCCTGGGTCCACGGCGCCTCAGTGCCTCTGTCAGCCCCTGGTCATTACGTTGTAGGTGCCCAATTGCCCAAGGCTGGCCCATCGTTGCCTCGAGCGGGCCCATCTGGCGCTAGAGCTCCCTGGGGAGCTAACGCGTCATGGGGTAGGCCTATGTCCCCCGACCTCCTCCGTCCTCGCCCAGCTTTCCGTGCCCCTCAGGCTCCGACGAGCGGCCAGTATGGGCCTCCGCCTCCGAGAGCGCCCCTGCCGCCACAAGAGGCTCTTTTGTGGGATAACACTAGGTTTGACGCTGGTCCCCCGAGCTTCCAACATAAGAAGAACAGAGGGAAGGGCAAAGGCAAAAACAAGTATGTGCCTTTTACGCCATACTCTACTGACCCGCAGGCCCGGCGGCCCTCTTCCCCTGTCGCTAAGTGGAGAGCGGCCATATCGGACCCTCTGGATGACACTATGAATGGCCTCCGCGCGATTCTGGATGAGTACCCAGCGGCCTTGACTAAGCCGGCCTGGTCCGACCTTATGCTCTTCTTGAACAGGGCCAAGAAGCAGGATGGTTTCGACCGTAAGGCTTTCGTCCCTGAGCTGAAGGCGGAGTTCGACTCCCTCTTGGAGAAAGTACAGGCTGCGGCCACGGCCCAGCAAGACGAGGAACAGCAGCGGGAGAGTGCGCTGGCTGAGGCCTCTAATGCACTTACAGGAATGCTTGAGGAGCTCAGAGTGCTGGACCACAACATAACGGAGCCCCTGCCAGGCGCAGACATCCCTGCGTTAGAGTCTCAACGGCGCGTTTTGGAGGCAAGGATAGCGGAGCAGGAGAAGCTCGTGGATAAGATGGACGGCGCAGAGGAGCCTGCAGATACGGAGCCTTTGGGCGCCCCTTCGATTGCTGCCCCTGAGGCCCCCCCGGTCGCCCCTAAGCCCTCCTACGCGGAACTTTGGCCAGAAACTAACTATCAGGACCACGCCATCCGCACTGCCCCTCTTTTCCCAGTAGTCGCAGGGAAGGCGCCATTGGCCAGCCTGAAGCCGATCATGCGAGACCAAGTGGACTCCAAGCTGTACCTCCCTCGTTCTCTGGAGCTGTACTCCTGCGAAGAGCTCGCCAAGCTTGCCCCTAGGGGAGGAGCCCGCTGGAATAACCGCTACGAGGACCCCCTGGAACCCG
>Ga0307515_10008401_pt1 | contig 20133 bp, 26 predicted proteins | sample 17_EM_MG_FD_194513 | JGI IMG/M metagenome (GOLD analysis project Ga0307515, IMG submission 194513) | Populus trichocarpa ectomycorrhiza microbial communities from riparian zone in the Pacific Northwest, United States - 17_EM | ecosystem: Host-associated > Plants > Roots > Unclassified | place... | reverse complement strand
AGGCTCCCTGCAGGTTGATCTTTATCTGCCCAGGCTTTGGGCGGCCTCCAGGATCAAGGACTTTATCTGGCCGGACTGCGAATCTGAAGTCCGGTCGGCGGCCGGCCGGGCCGCTTCGGAACACTGGCCACAAGGCCATATATATATGAGTACAAGTGTGAATGCGTGCGTACGCATCTATGTATAGACCCTTCAGGCCGACAGCAATCTCCAGTCATACGAGAGTCATCTCCGGCCATAAGATGGCAGAGACCTATCATGCAATACTCCCCCTCTTGCTATACACCGTAAAGCAAGAAACAAATGAAAAGATAAAACAAAGTGATTCCCATAGTAGCCTCCTTAAAACCCTGCGAAAGTGAGCAGGGAAAGAGTACTACCGTAGCCTGAGGATGGCCATCCATAAAGAAACAAAGAAATCCGCGTGCCCAAAAGAAAAGTGCAACAACCTTAAATCCAACCTTAAATCGACCTTCCATGATTGTAGAGCTTCCGCTCGTGACTCGGTATTGATGGGAGCATCCGCTCTTGACTTGGCATTGATGAGAGCTTCTGCTCTTAACTTATCATCGATGGGAGCTTTGGCTACCAGCATATTTCGTAGCCGTCGGTGATCGTCAATCGTACATGGCATATCTATCATGTCAGCATCTCAGAAGGTGGTTATACTCACCATGTATTTATGTGCACTTGTGCTCTTCCGAGCCCTCGTACAGTGCTTCCGCATGCTTCATACAATATCGGTAATCTTCGTGTGGTATTAGACATATCGGTAGTCATCGGCAATTGGCATTGACTTAGTTGACTTCTTGGTAGACATCTCGGTAGACTGCTTCTCGGTGGGCAACTCTGTGGACATCTTAGTGGATATCTTGGTTGACTTCTCGCTTCTCCCATGATCTTTTCCTGTGATCTTTTTCCTGTGATATTTTCCTGTGGTCTTCTTCCCCGATGAAAGTCTTCTGGCGGAGGCTGATTCCAGTAGCGCCGGTTTTTCAGTGAATCTTGGACGACTTGGTAGACTTTGGCGGTCAACTTCGTGGTAGACTTCTTGCTCGACTTCTTGCTCGACTTCTCGGTGCGTGTCTCGGTAGACTGCCTGCCGGTGGGCCTTTTGAAAGTTCGTTGCTCCGACGATGACTTATATATATATCAATTTGTCGATTGCCATCGTGGCGCGGTAGCAGTGTAATCGTGATTCTTGAACGTAATCGTAATCTCTCTGTGATTCGACACATAATTCGATTCGGCTTGTGCTTTATCTGCGGACTATCTTCCTTCGGTTTTGGTGCGTTCTTAGTCGACTTTTCTGCGGCCATCTCGGTAGGCAGCTTTGGTAGAATATTCGTTGGCTTCTCAGTAGTCATTTGGTAGGCCTCCGGTAAGGTGATTCGGGATTCCGTTCAGTATGCCGTTTGGCCATAGTTTTGGTTGGGCTCCCGGTAATCCTCTCATTCGATCTCGATGTGCAGTCTTTCGGCAGTGATATCTGTCGCTGTGCGATCTCAGTGAGTATGCTCGGTGGTCATTTTCGATCGCCTTCGGGACCAATTCGGTAGCCATATCGCAGTCGTTCTGTATCTCGTTCTGTATCTCGTTCGGAACTGCTTCGGTAGTCATATTTGCACTCGTTCGCATTTATCATACGACAAAATCTAAAGTGATATCAGGAAGTGGTAGGAGTCCACATAACCTTTGTAAAACCACATAGGACTCATACAGCTTCCATTCGGTTGCCATCATTGTAGATCTTCGTAGTTTCGTACTTATCCCAATTGCTGCAAAGATAGCAGCCTGCATACACGGGTATATCGGGAAGATTCATCCACATACAGAAGCATCAGCATACCATCGTCGCGGGTTTGTCCAAGTCTGATTCGTGTGTTTGATTGAGACTGTAAGTTGCTTTCTTGAGTCTGGGGAAGATCGCAGATGCATCAGTGCCTTCTGGTAGTGTCATGTAGAGATTGTCATCAACTTTGTGATTGGGAGATGCGGAGTCTATATAGTTAGCTTTTCAATAGGAGTATATGTCATACTGAAGTGTATGTGGTTGTAGCTTGCTAGCTTTGATCAATTTAGATGCAACCTGATAATCATATCATCGCATCCACAGAGGCCTGGAGTGGTACGAAGCTGGTAGTAGGCATGATCTGTGTTCAATAGTAGTATTGACTTCTTGGTCATGGCCCCTGCTTGGCAGGCTAGATTGTATTATGTATGCGGTGGAGATGTCGAGTGTAAACGACGGTTTCTCTAGACACCGGTGGTGCAACCTCCTCGTCAGAAGGATGTGATCTCACACCTGTACATGCAGGGAGACTTCGACGGCTTTGTCAGCGTCGGGCAGATGGTTGTGGCCATCAGTAACATCATCATCAGTACGGCCATGATTACTACGTCCGTAGCCTGCACCCGTTCGACTGGTTCCTGCGTGGTCATGGAGAAGTCCATCTCCACCCGTTTCTTCGTCTCGTACTTGGAGAAGTCCATCTCCACCTGTGTCTTTGTCTTGTACTCGGAGAAGTCCATCTCCACCTGTTTCTTCGTCTTGTACTCGGAGAAGTCCATCTCCGGTATCTGTGCGGTTATTGAGAAATCCATCTCTACCCATTCTCTTGTCTGTTGATCCTTATCATTGATAACTGGCTTTGTCTGAATCGCTGTATGAGGTGGATGGGTCGGTGCTTGGTAGCTATAGCCTGGTGATCGGTGCTTGGTAGCTATCGCATTCTTTCTAGTGTTTGACTGCTTCTTCCCCGAACTCGTTGGGTTTTTGTGAATATATCATCTTTGCACAGTATTTGGCCGTATCGTTTGCTTGGTGATGCCATCTTGAAGTGAGCATGTGGAGGCCAGAATTCGTATGTGGTGCCACTGCCTGAATGTACAAATTCAAATGGTGTTGTAGTGGGCCTGGGAATCAGTGATCGTATAGCTGTTGGGTGCATGTGTGTGCCAGGCGTCGGTGCCTTGATCTTGGTTTCTGAGATTGTAACAGACTTCCAGGAGAAGTAGTTGCCGTAGGTGCATGAGCGACGGGTGGTATATATTTGGAAGGCCCCGGGGTAGATAGACATGATCTCATCATCATACAGCGAAATATACACTCTATCTTTCCCAGCTCTTGGTTCCTAGCACTCTTGCAGAGCTTTCATAGATCCACGCAATTTGTGTGGTTCCCCATGGCAGGGTAGCTTATCATATCTTCTCACCCTCTTCCTGCACTCCTCAAGCTAGAACTGCTCTTTCTCAGGAATTCCCTTTGGATGCCAAGAGAGGTGCGGCGGAGTGTTGATGATGGCCTCTGTGCCTTCTAACTCCATCGTTTCACCGCAATGCTGGTGCGGTGGTTGATATAAGTGGACATTTGAAATATTGCCGAGATAACTGTACTTGGTGGCTCTGCGCACTTTTGCTCTTCCTTTCTTTCTCTCTCTCCTTCTCTGTCTCAGGAGTCAATGACAATGTTGATTTGTAGTGATGATAACGCATGGTGATGGTGGTGATGATATGGAGCATATACCGCTCTCAAGCGTAGCCATGTATCCGGTCAGGATAATTTGGTTGATGGTAAGGAGAGTCGAATATAGGTGAATATGGAGGTGCGCTTGCATTAAGCTGTTCGAGTGTATTGCATTATGATGGTGGAATGCTGAACTTTTTATAGGTAATTGACCGGCTTCGTGCGCACTGGGTATTTGATTCGCAATTGGTAAGTGAGGTTGCATCATGATCGTATGCTAAGTCGGTTGTGGGTAGGGCAGTTTCTGCATGTGCTAATTCCAGATGTCAAGGTTCATATGGGTAGTAGGCTTGGTGGTACGGTAGTAGTGGATGTGCTTTTTTGCATGCGGTGGCGAGTGCATTATGGGGGTTTGGCGGTAAGTGTATTTGTAGGTTCGGTGGTGAGTGTATCTTGAAGTGCAGTGTGGTAGTGAATGCGCTTGCAGGTACGGTGGTGGGAATGAGATGGTGATTGTGCCTTCTATATCATATCCCTCTTTCTTTCTTTCTTGTTCTTGCTTTCTCTTTGTCGGTTTCTCTTTCTTCTATGTCAAGTAAACTTGGTTGTCGGAGACGAGTTCTTAATCGTATGTGTATTTGGTGATTGTTTGTAGGTGAGGATGTAGCCGTGAGCGAATATGACGGTGTACTTGAAAGTGTACTCTCGTACTGTAGTGAGTGCAGTTGTCAGTGCGTGGTGAGTGGGCTTTCGTATGCTTTCTGTCTCCTATTCAAAGGGAACTTGGTTATTGTAGGTGACGGAATCGTGGTAGGTGCGTTTGTAGTCATCGCTGTGAATACCATGATGATGGCACTGTTGGGTATAATGGTGAGTGCACTTGCTGATACGGAGGTGAGTGCAATTATGTGTGTGGTATTGACTCATGTATGCTGTCTGCGATGGTGGGGTGGTATCTGACTTGTAGATGCTTGTCGCTGGGAATGGTATGGACGAAAATGAGGTAGGTTTTGCGATGACTCCGTAATCAATCTTGAAGGTTTCAGTAAGCATCGTGAATGTGGGCATGGTAGATGTGTGGAAGAGGTGGTGGTGGTGGTGATGGTGTTGAGTTTTAGTGTGTTTATGTGCGGCTGTTGCTACGGTAACAAACAGGGATGGTCGTGGGTGGTTTAGGGTTTTTGAGGCTCGTGATCGTGAGATATAAATAGAGTATTCATAGTAAAGATTGTAGCGGGCGCCGGGCTCATAACCTGTTGAAATAGTGATGCTAGAGAAGCTTGATTGTGTATTATCTAAAAGTGCCACAAGGCCATATATATATGAGTACAAGTGTGAATGCGTGCGTACGCATCTATGTATAGACCCTTCAGGCCGACAGCAATCTCCAGTCATACGAGAGTCATCTGCGGCCATAAGATGGCAGAGACTTATCATGCAATAATTGTAAAGTATATTTGTGATGAGTGACAGCTTATGATCAAAGTGTAGTAACCAACCTGTTTGCCACCAGTTCAAGTACCTGGCCAACTATTATGCCGAACCCTTCTACCTAATGTTTACTTACTCTGTACCAATGGGCATCTAATTTGACTGAGTATTGGTGGAGCTATGGGTTGGTGGTAAATCTTCAGCGGCAAAGTGCAAATTGACTATAGACGGCGCTACATGTACATGTCCAAAGGTGCAGCTTATAGCAAGCTTCCTCTGGACCCCTGCGTGAAGCGCAGGCTATAGTCATGTATAGTCGATTTATAGAGATGTCCGCATGGGCCTATAGACCTATATACAGTTGGCAGCCGGAGATGGACCTAAACCAGTTGTTACTGCCTGCAGTCTTCCATGATATACCGGTACTGTACACACTATCACTGTGAGTTCACATTACCGGCTGCTGGCGCTTGAGTGCCTGCTTGGGAGCCTGCATGATAGCCTGCTCGATAGCCTACCTGAGAGTCTGCTTGAAAATGCCGAGTTTGAGAGAGCCGGGCATCGAGAGGACTAGAGTTTGTGGAAGCTTTGGTCAGCAGAAGGCTCTAAGTCTGTGGAAGTTTTGATGTTGACGTTGTTGTAGCCAACCTACTTGTCTAAGTGTTTCAGGTGCTATGATCACCATCACAATCACCATTATCACCATCACCACACAATCTTTTAGTTTTGCCAAGACCGATTTTGTTCAATCAATTTTGACATCATGAGAATATTTTTGCTTCGGTTTTCAGTTGAACGAACTTCAACCGCTTAGAAGCAGCAACGATGAGCCTCTTCAGAGCCAGAAAGTTAGTTACCTCGCATAAGGAATCTTTGGCGAGAGCAAAAGAGAATTTTGAGGGAAGAATGGAAGGAGGGGCACTCCCTGCCAGTTCCCCTTCTGAGGCTTCGGCCGTGTCTAGCAGCCACATTGGTGGTCTACTCGATAAGATAACCGGACCGCTTTCCAGTGACGGGGGAGCGGCAACGACTTCGGAAATCCGACATGAACTTAGCCAACTCGATCGCGAGGATCAAGAGAGAGCTTTTCATGGGACGCAGGAGTACGAAAGACTCAAGGCGCAAGAGGAAAAAGAAGATTTTGAGAAGGGTCAGCGAATGGCCAGAATCGAGGATGATTTGAGGAGGCGCGAGGAGAGCCAGGTAACCTCCAGAGTTGAGTCAGGACAGCTTCCCAGCAACCTGAGCGATATGAGAGCATACTCCGACCTTACGGGAATAACAGGAGTTACAGGAATTACGAGATATGGAAGCGACGTTTCTTCCAAGTTGTCGTCCCCACTGCCATCTACTCAGTATGGAGGAAGCGTTTTACCGTTTCCTCCGAGTGCGATTTCCCAGAATCCTTTTTCGACTCCTAGTGTTACGGGGGTATTTTAAGTCCCAGTTTCAATACAACATTTATTAGACTAAATACAGCCGCCTATCTCCTTGCCCAATCTTTCCTCGTCTTCCCAGACTCAATCTCTTATTTCAACAATAAGAGCTCACCACTCTTCCTCGTCCGTCCAAGGTTGCTCTTCGGACCACTCTTCATAAGGTAATTGTCCGGTTGTGATGTACCTGTGCACCTCCTACCCTATATCGCTCATAATCGCTAAGAACAAAAGGTATGGGGAGATGTGGGTTAAACCCCGCTCGTTGCAATATAAGATTGCTTCGCCGATAGTTCCGACGAGTTGTTGGCGTGCGTATTGAGAGTGTGTTGGTCTCCACAAACTCATACAGAGCGTATTCACGAAGTGAAAATAAAGAAGCTATTTTTGTAGGTAGATACAAATCTTAATAATATTTTAAGGTGTTCTTCGCTGGTAATGTCTGACTGTGGATTGCTGCTAGAGCTTGGTTCTTTTCATTGTCGGGGACAATGTGAGCTTTTTATATTCGGTTCCTCAGGTCAAGCTTGCCTTCGGATTTCCGTCATGACACCATTCTTGCTTGATAGCTTAACTCCGAGAACACCTGGTGTGCCTCTTTGATAATGCCACGAGTTCCCCTTGGTTATTGTGTTCATGCATGAGTGGTTTGAAGACCTTACGTCCCCTATCGGGCCATCCTCATGATCATGATATCAAACGCAAATAATGACAGCTCATAACCTCGTGTTCGACATCTCGCTTCCCATTCGTTCAGTAGCTAGAACATCTGACGACCTTAGTCTGTTCAGTGCTTATCGCAATATAATATTATTAGCTCTTCACTATTAATTGCCTCACCATACTATGGCTATTCGGCATTGCGTCAGAGATTTAATCAGCGACCAACTGATACTCAGCTAGTGTAGATAATGACACATCTATGACGTTGCAATGCATACGGTCTTAATTCAATATGCCGGTTTGCTTCTGGCCTCTTATCTTTAGCCAATGTCATTAATCCCTCAGACACTGCATGCTTAGGTCTCGACCTTCCGTAGACCGGGGAGTGCCGCAAGTGCTCTCACCGCTTTGCATGTGAGATTGCAGATCCCTCGTACTCGCATATTGCATTAGGTCTGCTGCGCAGGTATGTCTGCGTTATCGCAACTTAACTCTGCGTTGTCCCGCTAGATAAGGTATAATAAGTGTGGCCAATAATTATGGGCACTGCTGAAGGTTTTTCACTTCCCAGTAAAGGCGACATAATTGCATCATCATAAGTGAATCCGCTAGTGCGACAGTAGTCATCACTAATTGATCGACACGCGGCTCAAGGGTAATCTCGCTGGAGATCACTTGACTGACAACCGTGTTCACGTATTTTGCAGGTAGGTGTTTTGCACGTGATCATCGCTCTCAAGATCTGTCACGTGTACCTGCTTCGTTCAAACATGTATTATTACCGCTTGCTGAAGGAGAACCCCTAACATTACCTCCCTCTCTAGGACCGGTGACCCAACGGTAGCTCTGTCTTAGAAGGTGAACAAAACAAAAGATACCACTCAGATAGCGAAATGAAATAATAAAAATTTATACAAAGCAAAAACTTAGACTTTTCTGCGCTTTCACAACTTTCTTTTTTCTGCACCACCAGCATCTTTCTGTCTTGACTTTTCCTTTCCAAATCTCTTGTCTTTTTCCATATTTGGATTTTCCTCATAATAATCTTTCAACAAACCTTCTGCATTTTCCATGACATTATCAAAATTTTCCCACGTATTTTCCTCGTGCGTATAATCCTTCCACTTGACCAAAAACACATGTTTTGACACATCATCGTTAGATGGTCCGCTGGCTAATATCTTCTCCATCGTCCATCCTGCATCTTCGGCTTCTATTTCGATTACTTTCCTTTCTGGATTCTTCCCTCGATACCTTTCCAATACCGATATATTGAATGTAAGATGTATCTTCCAGGTCGGTGGCAATTCCAACTTGCAGTACATATTGTTGTGTCCGACAGACAAGATTTTGAAAGGTCCGTACATTTTATCGTCTAGCTTTTTGCATCTTCCTTTGGATCGTATGTTCTTGCCGTTAAGCATTACTAACTCTGCTTTTTTGAACAGCTCGATAGACCTTCGTTATTTGTCATAATACTTCGCCATCGAGTTCCTTACAATCTTGAGCTGAGCCGATAGTTTCGTATGTACGCTTGTCATATAATGACCATACATTTCCGAAGCAGGATTTCTGAACTGAATATCCATAGGCCAGTTGGTCCTTGGTTCGTATCCGTGATTGGTGTAGAACGGGCTTATCTTTGTTGCCGAATGCTTCGAATTATTGTAAGCGAACTCTGCCATCCCCAGCATCTCTGCCCAATCGTTCTGTTCGTAATTGCAGTAGCTTCTTAGGTACGCTTCGATTACTTGGTTAATTCCTTCGGTTTGTCCATCGGTTTGTGGGTGAAAGGTGGTACGCATGGATCTTGTAATCCCTAAGTAATTATACAGGTCCGTAAAATACTGTCCTGTAAAAGTTCCGTCTCGATCCGATACCACATCCTCTGGAAAACCATGGTACTTCCATACATTCTCCAAGTACGCTTTAGCCACCGTTGGTGAGTCCTTTCTTGATAATGGTATAAAATGCGCCATCTTGGTAAACCTATCGACTACCACTAATATCTTCGTATACCCTGAAGACTCCGGAAGATCGGTAATAAAGTCTGTTGATATATGTGTCCAAGGTTTACTTAGTAGCTCAAGAGGATGTAGCAACCCATGCTTCGCATGCCTTGGTGACTTTGTTCGTTGACAATTATCACACTTGTTGCAGTACTGTCGTACGTCGTCCTCCATCTTCATCCAGAAAAAGTTTCGACTTATTAGCTCCCCCATTTTATCTCTTCTGAAATGGCCCGCTATTTTTGAGTCGTGTTCTGACTTCATGACTTTCTTCCTCATTGCCTTTGGTACATATAGCCATCCTTTCCAAGCTAGCGAATCTTCCTTAATCGAATAATTGGCGTCGACATTTTCTTTCCTTGATACCGCTTTACATATTTGTAAATATTCGCCATCTAATTTTGCGTCCTGTATTATAGCCTCTTTTTGATCCGGACTCAGCAGCAAAATTTCCAATGCTCCTATATCAATGTATTCCAGAGTATCATCGTATATTTCCATAGCTCCAACTTCCAACCATTGATCTGGTCCTAGCATTGGTTTTTCTGATATCGCTGTTGTACCTCCCTCTCTAAAGGTGTACGCCAGACACCTGGATAATATATCCGCTTTTTGGTTGAGGGATCCTTTTCGGTAAACGATAACCAAGTCGAATTCCAATAGAACTTCAGCCCACCTGGGTTGTCTTCTATTAAGTTTCACCTTCTTAGTGAAATATTCGAGATTTTGATGATCCATAAGTACTATAGTTTTATGTTCTGTTCCCAAAACATAATGCCTCCATTTTTGTAGGGCGTAAACTATTGCAAGCATTTCTTTATCGAGGACATCGTAATTAAATTCTGCCGGTGATAATTTTCTTGAAAGAGCTGCACATGGATGTATTTTACCGTCTTCAAACTTTTGAGACAATACTGCTCCGATCGCAAAATCCGACGCATCTGTTTTGATCAAAGCTGGCCGTTCTTGATCGAAGTGTCTGAGTATTGGCGTGTTACCCGATGTAAATAGTATAACAACATTTACGAACGCCATTTGTTGTGTTTCTCCGAAATCGAAATCCTTCCCGTTTCCTCTCAGGAGATCAGTAATTGGAGCAACTATCTGGGCGTAAGTAGAAATAAACCTTCCATAGAAGTTCCATAATCCCAGAATTTGTTGAACTTCTTTTTGATTCTTGGGTCTAGGCCAATCGACAATATCCTGAACTTTTGCTGGATCCATTCGTAGGTCTTGTCCGCTGACGATAAACCCAAGGAATGATGGTTCTTTTTGTACAAAGACACATTTATCGATTTCAACACACATTTGATTTTCGAGTAACAAGTCAAAAACTTTTCCCACTTGTCGTCTGTGTTTCTCGATTGATCCTTTAGTGGCAATAATCATATCGTCAATATATGCAACCACTACCATTTCTTTATCTTCGTCGATATGGATCGTATGGTTGATGACCAACTCTATCCCTAATACTGGTCTCAATAATCGATCTATTTCTCTCTGGAAGGTAGCCGGTGCATTCGTTAATCCGAAAGGCATAACCGTATATTCGAATAACCCAAACTTGGTTCTGAATGCTGTATACCTTTCATGACCCAGTAGCATTCAAATCAAATGGTGACCCGACTTAAGGTCTACTTTTGTAATAAAGTCAGCACCTTTAACCCTATCTTGTAGTTCCTGCATTATGGGTAACGGTGTTTTGTCTTTGACCGTATTTTGATTACGGTGACGATAATCAACACAGAGCCTTGATCCTTTTCTGTTTGGTTTTGGAACGAATAATATAGGGCTTCCGATAGGACTAGACGAAGGCCTAACCTTTCCCTCTCGTATCATCTTGCCGAGATATTCTTTTAGAATCCGTTCTTCTTCCAAGGTTAATTGGTCAATAGGTCCCATCCTGAGGTTTTCTTCTGCCGTTTTTAATTCTATTCGATGATCGCATCCCTTATTATCCGGCAGTTTCTCTGGTTCCTTAGGATCCAATAACAATAACCATTTATGGTACTGCGGTGGTAACTTTTTCAAAACCTCTGGGTTGCTGAATAACACCGCTCCGATATGTATAGCATCTGGCCTTAATGCTACTCTCTTATCGTAAGTTATTGAATATTCCGGATGAATTTTTCTGTGTCCAAAACACTCTGCTGAACACATAGGAAAATGTAAACGTCCTTCTGTAATTCCCTGTGCCTTATGTTTATTCAAGTACCAGGCTGGAATTAAGGCATCGTATTCCGAAGAGGTCTTCATTACTTCACAAGCCTGATCCTTCTTATCTCAGGTTCTATGATTTCCGAATGATAATCCGAGAGGTATTGTAAACAATCCTTCTGTGATTATTCTAGTGCCTCCGACATCCGATGCCTTAGTTGGTATTATTCTTTCAACCACAGGAATTTTAAAAACCTTCGTGGCTTCTGGTGATATAACAAAAGACCCACTTCCCAAATCTAGCATGCATCGTAATGGGAAGTATTTTCCATTAATATCTATAAAGAACTTATAGATTGGTTGTTCTCCTATTTTCGTAGGAGCTACTTTATAAACTTTGGCTCCTTTTCGTGCTGCTCTATGATAGACATAATCTGTCGACGTGTTTGATTTTTTGGACGATATTGGAGTTAGCTCCGAGTCTGCTTTGCGTTTTGACATTGCTATCCTTTCGACAATAGCGTAACCACAACGGGTTAAAGTAGGTAAGGTAAATAAAATCAAGGTGATTTAAGGTAGGTAAAGTGAGTAAAGTCAAGGTGATGTAATGATATCATATCTCCTTACTGGCCAGCAGTTTCGACCTTCCAGTCATCCTCAGAGGAGAAAAGCAAATTTTGATTCTGCTGCCAGTCTTTATTCTGACCACCAATTTCCTATTTGCTCTGAAGAATCCGTACTCTCTTCAGATGATCTCTCAGTCGATTCCTCTGAATCCTCTGATTCTTCTGATCCTGATGCGGTATCCCTAAGCTCCTCGCTATCAGATCCTTCCGTATACAGATCCTTCTGATCTTCCTCCAACTCATATGATCCTACTCTCAGCTTTTGGTATTCCTTTGCCTTAGGAAAATTTGCTGTTCCCGCATCGATCTTTATTGGCCTATAGCAGTGCATAGTTTTATGGTTTCCTTTTCTATCTGCTGGCCAAGCGCACCGCATGCATTCCCAAGCTTTGCTTCTTCTGTCCATTTCGGCTTGTGGTATCCCTTCCGTCTGCGAAGAAAATGTTTTGACCGAGCCCCCTGACTGTCTATCCACGAACTTTTTATTGTTGAAATCTCTTCGTGGTTTGAAATTCTTTCGTATTTTGGATTTATCCTTAGGTTTCCAGTCAGGTTTCTCCGTTCTCTTTCTTGGTGCTCTGGTATTGAGATTTTTCTTAGCTTGTTCCCATTTCTCTGCCGTTCTTCCGGCTTTAACAATAATTTCGATCATATCTTGATCGGTTTTCCTAGTTAAGTCTACCACATGCATTTGCGATAAGACTTTTTCTGGTAATCGATCCAGGATTAGCTTTTCAAGGCCAGCTCCGGTTAACTGAGCCTTATCATTGTACATCTGCATTTTCGTAAACATATCCCAGATGTCTCCTTCGTATCTCACTTTTTCAAGATCCGCATATGCTTTGTCCCGGGCTTCCTTATCTTCGAAACTTAACATGAGGTCATTTTGGTATGTCGTCCAGGATCTTGGGAACTTTCCTTGCAATGCTTGTCTTTCCCATTGAACATGCCACGCGGCTGCGTATTTTTTGAGAAATCCTCTGATCCAATTTATAGTCCTTCCTGAATCGTCAAATTTCTCTGGCTGGTCTTGAATAAAAATTTGGACAATATTCCACAAAGAATCAAAATCTTCTCCTGGCCTTCCTTCAAACGTATAAGGATCTTTGAGTTTAATTGGTTTTGCCTTGGGTCTTGGCCTTCGACGTCCTGATGGCCCTGGGGGTTCTGGCGGAGGTGGACCTGGGGGTTCTGGCGGAGGTGAACCTGGGGGTCCTGGGGGAGGTGGACCTGGGGGTCCGGGCGGAGGTGCTATATCTTCAGGAACGTTCGGATCCTCAGATTCCTCATCATCTCCTGCTCCTGATCGAATATTGTACCTATCCCTAGCATCCTGTCTGGGACTGATAGATTCGTCTTCGTAATATTATTGATCTGTATACTGTCTTCTATCTGGATGCGTATAACTGGGTCCTGGCGCCACTGATCGGGGCCTATGCGGTGTACTCTCTGATAGCTTATATTCCTCCAAGTGAACCGTTAGCCCGGTGCTAACTTCTTGGATTTTAGCCAGAGTCTCATCCATTGCCTTAACATGATTTGTCAAATCTTGTTTAGTTGGCAACTCTTTAGTAAATCTTTCTAGGCCCCCAATTCTTCCTAGCATACTGTCGACACGTAATATCAGGACCTTGCTATCATCTCGTAATTTCATAATCGACCTTCGATGATTGAGGAGAGTGGACCCGGTTTCCGATTGTTTATGGGGCGAGTCGTCTATTTCATTCCGTATCCCTGCGAAAATGTCTGCAGCTTCCTTAATGATGATGTTATCCTGTTTTTGTATTATTGAAATTCCTTGTCGCATTTCATTAATTACCGCTTGTTGAATCAACATCTGGCTGCCAACTCCGGAGACTTCTCCTCCTAATTTCGCTTTCTCCGTAAGGATCTGGGTTTCTAACAATCGGAGGTCTTGTCTGACGGCGACGAATTCGTCCTCTATCAGTCCCTTCTCCTTGTTGCATGCTTGTACTACATGCACCATCTGCTGCGTTAGCTCCTGCAGCTTGGTTTTGACCGGATCCAATTCGGCCATTTCGAGTTCCCCTGGTCCTTTTTGAGCCTCTTCCGGTTCTCCGTTCTCTCTGATTAACCTGATTTCCTCGGCTGCTGCCTCCAGCCTCTGCTGATACTTCTGACACCATTCTGGCACAGCCCTGACCGATGGTGACTTATCTGATCTCCTCTTCCCTATCCCTGAACTCTTCTGCTGAGAGGCTGCGCTCAAATACGTAAGCCTGCGCCTCGGGGTAGCCATTTCGTACTACAATTGACGGATGGTTAATCGGTATTGTTAATACATCCGTTTCGTATCTATTTGGCTGGTGGTCCTCCTGACATTTGAGACACTCGCAATCTGCTGTTGGACAATGATCTGAACAGATTCGGGTTATTCTGTATGCTGCTTGTCCTTGGAACTGTCATGGTCCCACGGCGATATAGCAGCAAGCGTCCCGTTCCCAAAACCGGCACGGTTCTTCCTCGGTATCTCGTATTGCTCTTTGGATGGTGCACCTGATGCAGTAACAGGCTATTCGAGTGCAATGTAGCCTGCAATATCTTGTTCCGTTATAGATACAACAGTATCTTTGCTCACAATCCTGACAATCAGTCATAAGCGGAGTCTTAACATATTATACTGTTACGGGGGTATTTTAAGTCCCAGTTTCAATACAACATTTATTAGACTAAATACAGCCGCCTATCTCCTTGCCCAATCTTTACTCGTCTTCCCAGACTCAATCTCTTATTTGAACAATGAGAGCTCACCACTCTTCCTCGTCCGTCCAAGGTCGCTCTTCGGACCACTCTTCGTAAGGTAATAGTCTGGTAGTGATGTACATGTGCACCTCCTACCCGATATCGCTTATAATCGCTAAGAACAAAAGGTATGGGGAGATGTGGGTTAAACCCGGCTCGTTGCAATATAAGATTGCTTCGCAGATAGTTCCGACGAGTTGTTGGCATGCGTATTGAGTGTGTGTTGGTCTCCATGAACTCATACAGAGCGTATTCACGAAGTGAAAATAAAGAAGCTATTTTTGTAGGTAGATAGAAATCTTAATAATATTTTAAGGTGTTCTTCGCTGGTAATGTCTGACTGTGGATTGCTGCTAGAGCTTGGTTCTGTTCATTGTCGGGGACAATGTGAGCTTTTTATAATCGGTTCCTGAGGTCAAGCTTGCCTTCGGATTTCCGTCATGACACCATTCTTGCTTGATAGCTTTACTCCGAGAACACCTGGTGTGCCTCTTTGATAATGCCACGAGTTCCCCTTGGTTATCGTGATCATGCCTGAGTGGTTTCAAGACATTATGTCCCCTATTGGGCCATCCTCATAATCGTGATATCAAACGCAAATAATGACAGCTTATAACCTCGTTTTCGACATCTTGCTTCCCATTCGTTCAGTAGCCACAACATCTGACGACCTTAGTCTGTTCAGTGCTTATTGCAATATAATATTAATAGCTCTTCACTATTAATTACCTCACCATACTATGGCTATTTGGCATTGCGTCAGAGATTTAATCAGCGACCAACTGATACCCCGCTAGCGTACATAATGACACATCTATGACGTTGCAATGCATACGGTCTTAATTCAATAAGCCACCTTGCTTCTGGCCTCTTATCTTTCGCCAATGTCATTAATCCCTGAGACACTGCATGCTTAGGTCTCAACCTTCCGTAGACCGGGGAGTGCCGCAAGTGCTCTCACCGCCTTGCACGTGAGATTGCAGATCCCTCATACTCGCATATTGCATTACGTCTGCTGCGCAGGTATGTCTGCGTTATCGCAACTTAACTCTGCGTTGTCCCGCTAGATAAGGTATAATAAGTGTGGGCAATAATTATGCGCACTGCTGAAGGTTTTTCACTTCCGAGTAAAGGCGACATAATTGCATCATCATAAGTGAATCCCCTAGTGCGACCGTAGTCATCACTAATTGATCGACACGCGGGGCAAGTGTAATCTCGCTAGAGATCACTTGACTGACAACCAGGTTCACGTACTTCGCAGGTAGGTGTTTTGCACGTGATCATCGCTCTCAAGATCTGTCACGTGTACCTGCTTCGTTCAAACATGTATCATTGCTGCTTGCTAAAGGAGAACCCCTAACACCTAGGGCGAGTGCTGGAATCATAGCACGGAAATACATTCAGTTAGAGGAAAATGTTAGCCAACATGGGGCCGTGGAAGAAGAGGAAAGAGGGATGGGCAATACGCGGAAAGTCTGCACACAGATTGCGAGAAAATTCGAAATTAGTGATACCAGCAAGAACGAAGACGATGTGATGACAGAGGTTGAGTTGAGGGGTAAGGCACCCTACATCATGCGAACAAAGAAGGGAATTAAGCGCAATATGGGAAAGCGGGTGGAGAGGTCGAAAACGCCGGCATGACCAATCCTGAATATGCCGCAGTCACCTAGCAGGAGAAAGATCGAAGCTGATTGGGCCAATCCTGCAGGGGAGAATGCCAATGAACAGGGGCCGGGTAATGTTGATGAGTTTATTGGTGAATATCTTTGGAACACTAATCGCTGGAGGGAGTGTATGCTGGTTAAAGATAATTATGATTATAGTTATGCAGATTGGTGTGGGAGGCAGGCAGAGTATGTGGTGGCCAGGTAGAACCATATGGATTCGGGGGGTAACTGATATCAGAAATTGATTGGAGAAGATTCTGGCTGAGATCGAGTTGACTCGGGAGTATGATGAGGATAGGTGGACAAGACCCAATGAGAGGTTGGATAAAATAGAGAAGAAGCTGGTCAAGTAGGCGCCAGTGAACATGGCCAGGACAATTGTAAATGCACTGAGTGGGTGCATAGATCACAAGATTGATTAGCTGATGGATAAGGTGGTGAAGAGGTTTGAGAATGGAGCTGAGAAAGATAGGAAAAAAGGAGAAATCCAAAGGGGGATACAGGTAGAACCTACCCCGGAGGAGTAGATGACTGACATTGAATTTGAGCCAGGAGCGCCATTTTTGGAGGAAGAAAATTGCAAGGCGGAAAGAGTTATCAGGGCAGATGTGGAGGTGGAACGTCATGAGCTGGATCAAATCAAGCATGTTCCGGAAATTTTGTTAGGAGGAGTGAGGGAAGAGTTTCCGCGTCTGGAAGAGGGACAGGTTACAATTCTGAAGAAGAAGCCAGTGGTGCCAGCAGTACCACAACAAAAGAAGTAGGAGGTGGAAAAACCAGAGGAACAGAAAATTCCAATGGGACCAATGGCAGGGGAGACAAAGCCAGAAGTCAAGAAGCCGACAGCAAAGAAGCCGGCGACTAATCCAGTTAAGAAAAAAAACTATACATGGGCGCAAAGCCCAGCAGCCCCACTGCCAACAAAAAAACACCCTGAGCAGAGGTAGCAACAGCAATGTCAGAGAGAAAATAAGAAGAAGTGGGACAGCTTTTTGAGGTGAAGAGACAGCAACAGAGGAAGGAGGAGATGATGCCGGTCCCCCCAGGACAGAATTCAATGGAGGAGAGGAGAATTAAAATTAAGAGGGATAATTGACTCCCTCTATCACAAAAGAAAGAATCAGATATTTCGTCAGAGGTGAATAAAGCACTTTTGAGGTGAAGGTTCCCCATTTTGTTCGCATTCAAGAAGTTACAAAGAACACCCGAGGATACTTGTCAACAATTATAACCAAGGGAGCAACGGCCAATATATTGATTCGGTATAGGGAGATCATTATAACAGCGGCAAGCAAGGTGGACACAGGGATTGTGGACATCAAGACAAATGAACTCTGGGAGAGAGTGAAAATGCACCACATCAATTTCAACAGATATGTGGGGAAGAAGCCCGGAGGAGAACTGGAGGAATTGAGACACGAATTGCAGGCTGAGAACAAGGGGGTGGTGTTGCCCCTTACAATCAACTGGATTGGAGAACGGAAAGATGTGCAGAAGAAGATGGCAGCGGGGAAGAAAGCGTCAATGGGTGTGTTTGCGCTCAAGGGAAGTGAAATGGCCAAAAACATTTTGAAAGGGGGTCTGAGGGCGGTGGGAGTGAAGTATGATGCAGAGAGGTTTATGACCGCCGGCCTGCATTTCTTTTGCGGAGTGTGCAGCAGATGGGGACCTGTTGATGCGAAGTGTGGAGCTGCGAAGATGCTGACATGCATGTCGTGTGCAGGATAGCATCTGATGAAGGATCATAAGTGCAACGTAGTAGGTTGCAAAGCGAACGCAGAAGAGAACTGCACCAATAATGTTGACAAGTGTGTCAATTGTAAGGGGGTACATGTTGTGAAGGCCAATTGCTGTGAGAAAATGCCTGCGGCGATTAAGAAGGCAAGAGAAGAGAGACGTACTTGGAAGGAGATAGCAGGAGAGTGCAGGAATGTCTTGACGGAGTTACAGAGGAAACTAGATCAGGTTGAGAATGGGGGACTTTCTACTGCAGAGGCTGAGCAGAAAATTCAGGAAGATGAACAAACTGTCAAGGAGCTGGAAGTCCAAGTGGAGTCGTCACAGATGACCACTGTGCAAACCTCTAGTGCAGGAATCCCAGAAACCCCCATGACACAATGGTTCAGTGCATAATGCACAATTCCTGGAGGGGGGATGAGGCGACAATGATTGCGTTGGAAAAAGGATTCCTTTGGGGGGCCTATGTTGTAATGATGCAGGAACCAACTTTTGCAAAGAAGGGATACAACATTAGCCACCGAGGATATAGATTGGTCAGGGGAAAAAGAAACATGACTGGAATTAGGAGAGATACACATCTGGAGTTTACTGAAGGGGAGATGGGGGGAGACGGTGATGTTCAGGTGTTTGATGTTAAATACCCTTAAGGGAGAAAGATGAGATTGGTGAATGTGTATCATCAGTTGCGACAACAGGAGGGGGTGAGTAGTCAAGGCAGCCCAGCGCAGGAAACAAGATGGAAAGAGATTATAGGGTTGGAAAAGATAATCTTAGGGGGCGACTTGAATGCTCACAGCGATAGATGGGATCCGCCATGCCAACCAAAGAGAGGTTCAACTTTTTGGAAAAATCATATGGATGAGTATGATTTGGTTGATGTTATAGATGGGGAACCAACTCATATGACTAACAGAAAGGGCGAAACTTGGGAATCGCGGATAGACTTGTTCCGAACCAAAGCATCGATGGCTGCTAGATTGGAAACGGCGACAGATTCGGTGAGTACTTCAGATCATGCCATTGAGTGTGCCCAGTTAGGATTGAAGGAATGGGAAGGAGCCAAAGTATCAATAAAGATGACAGGATGAGATATCGATTGGCTTAAAGAGGCGGAAAAAACATATAAAAAAGCGAACAAACAGTGGGAGGAAAAGAGTTCAAAGAAATCTGTGTTGAATGAAAATAGCGATGGGGAAGAACTACAAGAGAAAGCTGAGTGGATTCAGTGGAATTTTGTTAATCATCTCAATAGGCATTGCAAGAAGACCAAAGTGTGTGGGATATCCAAGAGGTGGTGGACGGCGGAGATCGAAGAAAGCAGAAAGATTTTGGGATTTATAAAGAGATTCAGAAAGAGAGGGGAGGCAAAGCAGCAGCAGGTGAAGAAGGAGTGGAGTAACCTACGATGGATGATTTGGCTGTCAAAGACCAAGTTGTGGTCAGACTTTTTGGGGTCAGCTACAAGTCAACAGGTGTGACTAGTGTTAGCAACGGGTCCGGGTAACCCGCCAGTGGTCCGGGTTTGGACCGCAAAAACGGGTCGGTTCGGTTCCAGAACCGTCCAAAAACCGGACCGGCAGACTCTTGGCGGGCCAAACCGGACCCGTACCCTTCAACCCGCGGGTTTCACCGGGTTTGGCTACACCCGTCGGTTCCAATCTCCGGTTCTGCGTTTCTGGTTTCACATTTATGGTCGCAATCAGATATGCGACTGTTAATCATAAAATATTGACCATGGTACGTCACGGTTTGTTTTCGACGTATTAGCCACCTTGATGTGCAAAACAAGAATACTCAAGCGCCCAACTACATCCTGAAAATGAGCGTCAATAGAGCGTCAACGATGTTTGGTCTTGCATCTTCGGTAATATGAGTGCTGCGTGATCACAAACTTCCATAAAGAACAATATGACAGCCTGTATAGGCATATATGTACATGATATTCTAGCCACATCCCCCGGGACAGTAACAACTTATTTCATTTACAGAGCTACCACTAAGTATTCTTGAGCCTTTTAGAGTATAAAAACAGTCAAAACGAAATATATAGACAATAACCGCCACATCACGCTGTGATTAACCATGATGGAAGGCCAACAATCGTTGACACTCTGTTGACACTCATTTTGAAGATGGGGCAGGAAGCGTTTCACTTTCACTTTTGCCTAT
>Ga0307515_10008400_pt1 | contig 20133 bp, 16 predicted proteins | sample 17_EM_MG_FD_194513 | JGI IMG/M metagenome (GOLD analysis project Ga0307515, IMG submission 194513) | Populus trichocarpa ectomycorrhiza microbial communities from riparian zone in the Pacific Northwest, United States - 17_EM | ecosystem: Host-associated > Plants > Roots > Unclassified | place... | reverse complement strand
AATAATTTTAAAAAAAATAAAAAAAAATATTATTTTAATATATTTTAACATAAAAAATATTTTAAAATACAACCTACCTTCTCAATCATGTAATTAAAAAACTTTTGATGCAGCACGGGGTAACTGGACACGTACATCTAATAACATGGGAGGCCATTATCGTAAATTCTGTAAAACCACGAGTAACTCGGGGAAGTACTCCTGGCGTCTGCTTTCGTTTTCTTGACCCGTTCTTATCCTCAACCTTCTTTTTCTCGTGCTGAAAAACGTGCTTGAAAAACAAAAGAACAATGGACCCGTTTAAAATTCAAAGATAGTAGAACAATGACAACTCATGGCTAATCAGGTTCAAAGAACATGCTCGTGAACCTAACGCCCTCCTTATATTCCTCCTGCTCGACCCCCTGCACCAGATACAGGAATTGTTTCCCTTAACAACATCCCATCTGTTGGATATTCTCATCATCCATGGCGAATTTAGCACAGAATTCCTGCAAGTCACCTGACCAGATATCGAGCTTTGCTAAAAAATGCAATCTTTTGAGCCAGTACTTGAAGGAGAAAGGGAGCTTTGGAGACATCAGCCTTGGAATCAATGGAAAGGCTCCTGAAGTTAAAGGTACCCTTAAAATTCTTTCTTTTTTTTCTTTTTCTTTCAAACGCAGATTTATACAGAGACGTGTGTGTGTGTGTATGTTTCTTATCTTTTTTCTGTTTGATGTTGTTTTTAGGTCCTGAGACATCTGATTTGCCAGCAACAACATTGAATCTACTCACCAACATGGAAAATTCATCTGAACATATCACTTTCAGACAAAAGCCTGTGGCATCTTCAAACATGATGAAATCCATGGATTTCTTTCCTCAGTTTGTGGGTTTCAGTCCTTCAAATTACACAGAAGACGCCATCAACAAGGCTGATAATCACTTGAGGTATCAACATGCATGCATTCATATGTATAGAAAACTCTGGTTCCCGATTTTATTATTCTTTTCATGTGCTAGATTTTTATGCTGTTTTTATGACATTAGGAAATCATCTACAATGGATCCTGGACCTACCCAAATGACTATATTTTACGCTGGAAAACTGACTGTGTTTAATGACATTCCGGCTGGTAAGGCCGAGGAGATCATGGCTTTGGCCACCAAGGGAAGCTCTATCAGTCCTAATGGGTTTCCCTCTGATCCTTCAATAATAAAAGTTAACTCCGCCAATTCTGTTGCTGCTCTTGATTCCAATAATGCCCAACAAAGACTGCATTTACAATCTGAAGCGCCTAACGGTTCAGGTAAACAATTGTTTTCTAATGTAAATATCGTTCTAATAGATTAAGTTGTTAATAGTTTTTAAGCTTTAATTAGTGAATTTATATCCTTGCAATAACCCTCCTTTTCATTTTTTTCTTACAGATGTGCCACATGCTACAAGAGCATCACTTCATCGGTTCTTCTCCAAGAGGAAAGAAAGGTACTAAAATGTTAAAATTAAAAATAAAAAAAATTATTTTAATATATTTTCAAGTAAAAACATTTTGAAAAACAATCGCTACTACAACATCAATTACTTTATAAATGATTAAATACTAGTTATCGAATCTAAATCTTATTTGGTTATTTTTCAGGGTTACAGCAAGAGCACCGTATCAAACACACAACCCAACTCATGATCTTCCTAGTTCGTCAAGACCCAAAGAAGGCAGTAACTCGTTGCTTGCCCTAAACGAAGGCCAATCATCAAAGCAGCTAGAGCTTAAGTTGTAACTTCTAGCTAGCTGGTGAGAAATTAGCTCACCATTCGGTGTAGGTTTTCATGATTAGTTCAATTTAATTAAAATCGTTATATTATATTTGCTTACATGTTGTTGTAGCTAGGTCTGTTTAATTTGTGCCTTGTGCCCATTCACGCACAAAATTTTGAAATTAATCTCTTGTATATATTCATAATGTGAATAATGCTAAAGGCTTTCAAGCTAATTGGAACATTTATAATTATATATATTTGCTTACATGTTGTTGTAGCTAGGTCTGTTTAATTTGTGCCTTGTGCCCATTCACGCACAAAATTTTGAAATTAATCTCTTGTATATATTCATAATTTATAATTATATATATTCATAATGTGAATAATGCTGAAGGCTTTCAAGCTAATTGGAACATTTCTGTTCTTTCTTTCTTTCTTTTTAACATACTCTATTGGTTTTTGCTTGGGATCCGGTGCATCCTATTAGGTTTGGAGGGAAATGTTGTCCAATATTCACAAATAAAATTATACAAGTGAGGAAAATATATTTAGTTTATAAAAATATAATATAATTAGAATATAACAATTTGGAATAGTAACAAAAAAAAATTATATATAAAGATTCTAACAATGCACATTAAGCATATATCAAACTTCCAATTAATATCAAAACAAGGTTATGATATACATGTTAATCATATAATATATCTTTATATAAATTAAAACAAAATCAAATAAATTAATTTACTTGTTAGAGCACTTTGAAATTAATTAAGTTATGTTGTTGTTAATAATCAATTATTTACTCTTAAAGTTTTATTGCTTCTCACTTAGTGGAACATGACTTTCTTCAACAAGTCTCATAGGATTCCAACAAAACTATCTTGTTTAAGGGCACTTCTAAACAAGGTCTAATGAATCAAGGAAATTGTACTTAATTATTCTTCTACAAGGAATGATCCTAAACTCTAGATTAGGAGGAAATTTAGAGAGTAAACAGAGCTTTAAAACCAAAAGAGCAATGTTGGAAAATCGATTATTTTTCCACAAGATTAATTTTTCTACAAGTTAAAAAATTCCTCTAAGTAGCCTAGGTCAGACCAAGATAAACAATAGCTCGGTCAAATCATACTACATTTATTGCTCAGTTCGGTCAGACTGAGCTACATTTGTAGTTTGGTACAAATCAAGTTATACCTAATCTTGGCCATTTTAACCCCAACTTTAAATTTTCTCCAAGTTAGACCTTTTTTTCATCAATTTGGACCCTATAGTTGTTTTCTCTTGAAATTACTAGTCTCCAATTTACATTTAGCTTATACTATAAAAATAGATAGCCAAATAATAAATTCCACTTCCTTTTATTGATCACTGAAACAATCACCCCACAATACTACACAATAAATACAACAACATTACATAATAGAAATACAACTCTAAATACATCAAATAAAATACAGATACTACTTGTAGTCTTGTATTTTTGGTTTAGCTTATCAGACAAGTATTGACCTTCAGAGGTCACACGATCTCTCATTAAAACAAGGCACATTTCCATGAAATAAATTGGAGAAGTATACATCAATGTTTTGAGAGCTATTGTAGAAATGAAGCTCTCCCATCATATCAACCAATTTCTCCTCCACTATTGTTTTTAGTGCAAAACTGTTGCTATAAGAAGTATTAGAGCCCATTTAGAAATGCGGGCTAACTCGCGTTTTTAAAAAATTCAATTTCTGTTTTGCTAAAAATTAAAATTTTTTTTTTGTATGTTTTGGATCGTTTTGATGCGCTGATCTAAAAAATAATTTAAAAAAACAAAAAAAAACATCATTTTGATGCATTTCAGCATGAAAAGCACTTTGAAAAGTAACGACAATCACACTCTCAAACAGGCCCTAAAGTCAGATGGATTCTCTATTGGGCCTTGTAAACATGAACATTTTACCTGTAACTAAGCTAACTCACCCTATTCCTCAGTTGGTTCATACTGCAGACTAGCTAGTGCACTATAAACATCAAAAAGTATTTTTTTTCAAGCTCCTCATGTCTTTTCTTACAACTAGCCACTTCTCGTTTGGACTCTACAGTGGCAGCACGAAGAGATGTGAGCTTTGTCTAGAAAGTATCTCTTTCTGTATGTAAGGAGTGATAGGTAGACTATAGTTCACAAAGACTCTCCTCTATATGAGCTTGTTTTTTCTTACAGGTTACGATTTTTTGATGAGTTAGCATCAATGATTTGTTATGTGCTCTTGTTCTCCTTCCCATCTTCTAAGAGTTAGTACATATTTTAAAAATTCTTAAAAAAAAATTACATTAGTAATGGTAAATAATAATAATAATAAGATCAAGAGCTCCATACTCACATGAAAAGTTACTGACATATTGGTCAACTAATGAGACAGACTACCTCCTCTTTATTATTATATATCCCATGAAAATTGAGACATTATGGCAAAAATATCTATATTTTAGTCATGATTATCTATAGATAAAGGATTATATCTCAATATGGAAGTCATAAATTCTCTCTCTCTATTAGTATAAATGACCTCTATAAGAGGTCGAAATTCCATCAAAGAAGGTTTCTCGGGTTGGGCACCATAACCACTAGAAGTTATTAGCTTATAAAAGTTAAGGTTATGAGAAGTGAAACCAAAGAGAATAAGAAAAAGAAATATTAAAAATAGTGTTACCATTCAAATTTACATCATCAAGAATGTTAATAGGACTTGTTGTAGCATGTATAGGACTTGGTGCAATAAGACTTAGGGTAACAACATGTGCAGGGCTTGATATAAGACTTGGAATGGGTGTCATCTTCATAGGATAACTAGGAATGACAAGCTATGGACTATATCTCTTCTTACTCCTCTAGCTTAAAGCATAACTACTCCTAATAGTTATCATGTCAATATTGGTCTTTATCTCACCACTCCTTTGCTAAGATTCTTCTATTACCTCTACTTCAAGATCATTTGTTCAAATCTTTTTCTCCTTCTGAGACTTCTCTTTCTCCTTTTATGTATTTTCTTATTATGATAACGAGGAGGAATTTGGTTTTCTTTTTTAATAGTCTTAGAGTGGGAGCCACCTATAAACAATATAAATAAATATTAGTATAATGGTTATAATGCCAAAAAGCAAGGAAAATAGTAAATATATCTCGTACCATAAACATTGTTATCTAGAGAATACCCTTTAGCCAACCAAAAAAGGTAGTATTGACAGTTATCAGTAAGTTTTTTTTTATTACACTTTCTTCATTTAGGCTTAAAAGAGGAGTAACATTATTTGTGATGGACATCCTCCAAACCAAAAAACAACCTCATATCTTTTTAGCAGAGATTATTGAACCACTATAACCTATTGTTAACCAATTATTTCTCTAATTTTTTACTGACAATGATTTACCTTAAAAAATATCATTAAAGAGATTTCATATCCTTCTTTGAGAAAAAGTATAAAACCATGTCACCACTTTTTACCCTCATGAAAACTAGATAAACTATAACAATACTTAAACAAATCAACAATTAGGACTTGAACTTTAAGACTTAAATACTTATCAAAAGTCATCAGAGTCATCCACCTATTGGGGTGCAACTGGCTCACACACGAGTTTTAATTATACATCTTTAACAAAATTAAACAAGGGTAGGAAATATCCAAACTTAAACTTACACATAGAGGTTGTGATCTCAAAATCTCTAGTTGTTGTCTTAGGTGTCCTGCTTATTCTTTCATGGGAATTAGAATCCTAGGCTTATACCTTCCTTTAATGTTTATGGTTAGTTGAGTAATAGCATCAATGGTTATAGTGCTTCTATATGGGTTTTGGGGTTGAGGTTGGCTACTTTGGTGTTTATATGACATATGCCTTTCATCACCTCGATAAGAAGATCCAGCTCCTCTACTCCAACCAGCAACATGAGAAGGTGTTTAGCTCCACCACTTTCATTGGCAGAAGTATCAGCTCTAGAGTCTTCTCTACCAAAAGTTTTTTTTTAATCTAGCCAGACATTTAAAACCAAGTGGAAAAAAAGAGTAAAGTTTTTCACCTGTCTTTGCATACTAAAGGTTCACCCATAGATAATTTTAAAAAAATAAATATGTGATGTTAAAAAAGAAAAGAATCATTAGCTATTTATAGTAGTGATCATGCCGACAACCATTATCATAATAGAATGATTCTAGCACAACCATGTGGAGTAGTGCAATGCTAGACCAATATTCCAAACACAATTGTTATTATCGTAATGGATCAAGATTCTCTATCACAACCAAGTGCACAACCATGTGCAAGGGTGTGCTAAGATTCTTGATACAACTACAAACTTTTACTCTTATAATTGTTAGGTCTCAGTTCTATGATATCAATCATGCCTGGTACTATACATGTCATCAACATCAACATTCACATGCTAACAATAAGTTCACAATTCTCAAACTAGATTGCATGGATATATTTAAATATGTCATACATTGTTTGTTGTCATTCCTCTCCGTATTTGGATTTTTGATAAAGTAATTTCTTAACAATGGTGTTGTTAAAAAATTATTTGGGGGCAAATGATAGTATATTAAAAAAAAGTTGGCTTAGTTGGGCATAAGCTTAACCGAGCCTCCCCAAGTTTGGTTGGGCTGAACCAAGGCATTTAAGGTTGCCTCACAAGGCTCGGTCCATAGGTTAGTTTTTCTAGCCTATAACAACGAACTCACCACTTTTTCTCTCTCCTCCCTCTCTCTCCTTTCTTTTCTTTAGTTCTTTTTCTCGCTCGTGTCGGCTTTTCTATTTAATCTAAGCTACCATGTCAAATTGTACAAGCTATAACTTCGATTGCAAACTTTAGCTATAATAATCACCTAAGTTATGCAATAGAACTACCGCCTTTCATGATATGTAGCTCCAGATTTTTTCCAATGTAAGCTATATATTCACAGCTTGAAAGGAGAATTTTTTCCATCTCAGCAAAAAAAAATATATATATGTCTATTTTTCTTACGTAATATTCATTTGAAAAACTCTAAACTAGCCTATACATCAGAGTGTTATTTTGCATGTCACACCCACCATTCAGCCCATTAATGTCCATGAAAAAAACCTAAATCCAGTGAAGTTTTTCTAGCTTTATCGAAAACAAATCGAGTTGGTTATAGTATGCAATAGTAAATGAAATTAGTAGACTAAATAAGCTATGAAAATATAACTTTCTTGAATTGTTTAATTTTTATGAAGGTTAACTCAATATTACCACCTGATACAAAATAGAAGGATAAACAAAAAAATCAATGTATTTTTGTAGATAAAAAGATAACTAATGAAAAACAAATCTCATAAGATTCATGTTCAACCCTTTTTTTTTTAGAGAAACTTTATCATCATCGGTGAAAAATCAATTTTTTTTTATCTTAATAAAATATATGTAAGCATAAAATACCTAAGCATGAAACACTCAATACGAAACGATAAACTCATGGTTTATAACTTTAGATAAGTATATAAAAAATTTCAAAGAGTTAGTTTAATATTCAAAAAAGTTTACTTACTTTTTTTAATTTTCTAGTTTGAATTATAGGGTTAATACGGGGAAGAAATTATTAAAAAATTTAATATATCAAAGTGATATAAGGAGTGTATCCCTTAAACTATTTTAAGGAAGATTTAGTCTTAATTAACTTGTAAACTAATTATAAAACATCTATATCATGGAATAAAAGATACAAGCATAAGGTAATGTTTATAAATTTTAAGAACAAGAAAAACACAGAAACTAAAACTTCATACAAAATGGATCACGTCATTATTTGAGAATGGGGCCCATTGGGCTTTTTCAAGCCCACGCTCAATTTTTAATAACCAAAGCATGAAGCTGTTTTTTTTTTCATTATTTTTTTTTTAAAAAATTAATTTAATCAATATTCAAAAGTAGAGAAAACCCATTACGACTCTCATGCAAAGGAAAGGGAATGAAAGTTATATCCAATAGATTATAGTTTCCATTCCAAATAGCTTATTTAGGCTTCTTTTCGTATATATATTTTTAATATATCATAATCTCTAGAATAAATGGTCATCACAAATGAAAGAAATATGATTTGTTCAATTGGAAATGATGAATTTTTTAATTTATATTGACTTTGAAAAACATCCTCATAGTTTTTCAATATAATTTTTTCACTGTTTTTCAAATTAAAAAAAAAACATGAATATAAATTTAATATAAATATTTTTTTAGTTATTCTCATGATAAATTTTAATTTGAATGAAATAAAATTAATATTCTACCGTTAGATTATCACAAATACAAAATATTTAGATAAATATTATAAATTATGATTTTTATTTTAATAAAAAATAATTGTAATCTTGATTTATTTCTTTTTTTAAAAAAAAAATTCATTCATTCAATGAATTATTAATTTGGACTTTTCAGTAAACCCTTTATTAGTGGTTGTAAATGACCCATTTTTCATGAACTTGACTCTTTTCTATAGACCGGGGAAAGAGTTCTCTACTTCGATTCCTAGGAGCAAAGAAAGTGACTCTATACTTTGTTTTTAACATGTTTTTTAATATTTTTATTAGAGAAAAATGAAAAGAAAATAAAAAAGAAAAAGGGAAAAATACTTTCTATTACTAAACACATTCTTGCTATCTCCACATATATGTGTGTTTGTGTTTTTAGATTTTTTTTAATAATGACATATTTTTATTTATTTAATCATATATATATTATACTTTTAATTATCTGTTTATTATTTAGTAAATTATTTTATTACAATGTGACATATAACTTAACAAAATTAACGGAAGTAAATGGTTTATAATTTTAATCTCTTAGACCATATGTAATATCTTAAGAACATGCTCTAAGAACATGTGATAAATACGGGTTGTTGGAAATAATTATAGGGTTTGATATATATCTTGCTAGATGGCAGCACATTTTTTTTATTATTATTAATATGGTTGTTTGGGTTAGCTTGCATGTACCTCGACTAATCTCGCATGCCAAGAAATTAACGACCATGTAAGTTTTCAGTGGTCTTGAGATTTGTGAGACTCGAATTGGTTACTTTTAAGAAACAAACCTAGAATCTAACCAGTTGAGCTACACGAATGAGAATTGAAGACAACAAATTCTTAAAATGCAGTAGTAGGATAGTGTTTATGCATATTTGTTCAAAAAAAATTTTAATTTTTTTTTCAAAATATATTTTTAATATTTTTGGATCGATTTAATTTGCTAATATTAAAAATAAAATTTTAAAAATAAAAAAAATTATTTTAATATATTTATATACAGAAAAAACTTTAAAAAATAAAAAACAACTTCCATGATATCAATATAATACCAAATATTATATATATATATATATATATATATATATATATATATATATATATATATATATATATATATATCAAACACAGATAGGTTAACAGGAATGTTATAGGCAAGTTATTTTATACACAAATGTTTTCAATAATTGTTTTGAATAAAATGTTTTACATGAAAATTAATTAATTTAAAATATTTTGTAATCAGTCTAATTTACATAAAATTTGGTGCATAAAAAATGAAATATAGAACAAAACACACTCCCAGACTCCAAACAAACCTGTAAGAATAGAGCAACAGACCGTGTGCTGGATGGATATCCTATCACACTCCTGAAAGAAAAATCCCACAAACTTAGCTTTCAACCACCCCCATCACAACCCAATCATCCATCGCCATCATAGCACCTGTCATTTCTCTACTGCCAGTCCTAACATATTAAATCACAAGCGTCGTAACTTTACCAATCACCTCTAAGTCCCCACCAAAAAAATTAAAATTAAAATTCAAGTATAAATACTCTCTCTATCTTGAACCACTTTTTGTTATCACTCCCTCTCTCTTTCATAGTTTCATTTTCTCTTTCTTTCTTTTTTTTTCTTTTTATTTTTTTTTTCTCTTTTCTCCGACTGATTGATCGATCGATCGATCGAGACCTCCCCTTTCCTTTCTTCTCTTCGAACCCTAAACCACACCAAAATCTGAGAGAAAATACTTTTGAAAGAAGCAAGCAAGACCGAATTTTTATTTTCTCGACAAACTAACAATAAGGCCTGATTTTTTCTCTTTCTTAAAGGAAAACGAAAGAAAAAATGCAACAACAGAGGCTTAAACAGCAACAACAAGCACTGATGCAACAGGCTCTTCTTCAACAACAGTCTCTTCTTCAACAACAGTCTCTTTACCATCCTGGCCTCCTCGCTCCTCCTCAGGTACTTCCAATTTTTGGAAGCTTTTCCTTTTTTTTTTATTGGTTCTTATTCTGCCGATTGCAATTTTCGTTATTGGATTTCTAGAGCTATCTAGGCTAAGGTTCTAGGAGCTCGGGAGGAGGTTTTAGGTTTTCTTTTCCTTTTTTGACAAAAAATTATGGTTTAGTGTTAGTGTGTTGGCCTTGTTATTGAAATTTTAGGGTTTTCTATTTCCTATTATTGTTACGAGCTTTGCCTCTCTCTCTTTTTTTTTTGGTTTTTGGGGTTTTGTTAGAAATGAATGAAAAATTAATTAATTTTTTGAAATGTGTTGTTCTCTAGATTATTTGAGGGCATTTAGTGAATTTGATAAATTTCTTTTTTGTTTTGGTTTCTTTTATTCTGCTACTGTTTGTAATGTTAAAGTTAGAAATCCGAGGAAAAATTTGGGCAGTTGTTTTCTGTGTTAGGAAGCTTCACTTAGTCGTGCCTTATCTATCTTATCAAAAGAACATCACCTTGATTATGGGTCTTCTTCACACGGTTTTAGTTGATGCGTCTTCGCCAACTTGACAACTTATTTTTGTGTGTCTGGTCATTTCTAAATCACGGTCTTCCTCTCTGTGTTTATCCGTGTTTATGCATATGTGTTCAACTCGTGCGGGAGTGAATTACAAATGTCCATGTTAAGTTTCACAGTGGGTTTTTATGCCCTGTTTATTTGTTAGCCTGGGAATGCTCCAAACTTTTGTAAAATGCAATTTCAGTGTTCTTGAATAGCGCAGGGTTTCATGTCATTTTCAGTGAAATGCAGCAGAGTTTGGGTCCATTTTCTTTACCACGTTATAATCTAGATAGCAGTTGTTTCACTTGGTGTGATTATTTCTTTACCATTGTCATCACAAAACCCCCTCAACTGATGGTTCTTGCTTTAATTAAAGGAAAAATAGGACAAAATTTCCATTTTTATACTCTCTGTTATAGGAAGCTAGAAAAGATTGGCACAGGAAGGAGTGATGGGTTTTGAACCGAAGCTTCCATCTGGGAATTAACTTTGTACTGAGGATTCAACAAATATTGAGATTAAGAATCAAGACATGGGCGATATCTTTATATAGTTTTGTTCTCTTAACATGACCAGTACATTTAAGAAGATAAAAAGAAATAATAATAATTAGAATGTGAAAGCTTTAACTATAGTATATTTTTGTTTTTTGGTGTCTTGTTTGTATCTGCATTAGTCATCCAGCCAATCCTTTAGGTCTACTTTAAGAACTATTTTATCTTCCCGTTTTATAGGCTTGTTCTGTCCAGACCTTTTGCAAGCTGTGCTGTTCTGGATTGAAATATTTTAGATTCGGGTAGATTGAGAAGAGGCCTTTTTTTATATTAAATTTTGTTTTCTTCCCTTTTCTTTTCGTTTTCACTTTTTTATTTTGCAGATTGAGCCAATTCCAAGTGGAAATCTGCCTCCTGGTTTTGATCCAAGTACTTGCCGCAGTGTGTGAGTGTTTTTCTAGACATTTTTCCTTTTTAATTCTATTTCTTTTGTTTTTCTTACTTGTTTTCTGTTTCACATGCATGCTCATGCAACTGCCCCCCGCTTCTATTTTCCTGACTGAATTTCTTCTTAATTGATAATAGTACTACTTATTCATGCTTTCCTTCAATTTTCACTTAAAATGCACCAATAATTTGATGACCAATTGTCTGCTATATTTTATTTTTGCTAATTGAGGAAGGTTACTTACAGGTTTATTTATTTCCCTCTATTTTCTTCTTTTTTTAAAACTTCTTTCTTTATTTTTTGTGAAAAATGCAGGTATGTGGGAAACATCCACACTCAGGTAACTGAACCCCTTCTCCAAGAGGTTTTTGCGAGTACTGGTCCTGTTGAAGGATGCAAGCTTATCAGAAAAGAAAAGGTAAATCTGAGAGATCGTATGCTATATGGAAAGGATCTAATTGTTGTATGTTGCTACTTTTTACCAGTTCACTTAGTCAGTTTGTTAGCTTGTAAGCTATTTTTGACATCTCTGTTGTCTCCACTTCTGCAGTCGTCCTATGGATTTATTCACTACTTTGATCGTCGAGCAGCTGCTCTTGCAATATTATCTCTTAATGGAAGGCATCTGTGAGTAGCTTGCTTTTGATTGTGAATTGTTTTACTCTTGTACTGATCCTCCAAGCTCTACCTTAAATTTGTGTCAGCACCTTATTACTGCACTCTTGGCAGATTTGGGCAGCCTATTAAAGTTAACTGGGCATATGCTAGTGGTCAGAGAGAAGATACATCAGGTTGGTTCTCTCTCTCTTTCTCTGTTTTTTTTATGTTTTAAATTTTATCCCTAACTCAGATGTACTGGCATGTATAAGCATGGACACCATTTTAATGCGCAGGTCACTTCAACATTTTTGTTGGAGATCTTAGTCCTGAGGTTACTGATGCAACATTGTATGCCTGCTTTTCTGTTTATCCCAGTTGTTCGTAAGTTTCTCCTCCCTCACCCTCTCTCTCTCTGCATGTGTCCACCTTGGTTGAATTCAGTGTGTTTTCAATGTCTGAAGTTGTGGAAAACATAGAGTTAAAAAGTTGGAAATGCTATCTTGGTGGTTTATTATCTTATTAGGTTGGTGTTATTAAGCTGAGCACTGTATCTAAGCATGTTCTGGTTTCAGAGATGCAAGGGTTATGTGGGATCAGAAGACTGGGCGTTCAAGAGGGTTTGGATTTGTTTCCTTTCGAAATCAACAGGTATTGAATTCATTTAGTGCCTTTCTTTTTCTGTAATCTTTTTATTCATCATGATTCTGACATTGTTTTCCTCTCAGGATGCCCAGAGTGCAATAAATGACCTAACAGGTATGGATGATGGGATTCACAAGGATTGTTTAATGGTTTTGGGGTGATTGTTTCTTAATTAAGGTTCATTGGAAAAAGCAATGTGTTATTTACACTCCCTCTATTCTTAACGTGCATTTCTACTTAATCAAATAGTGAATGACTGACAAATGGAAAGAAGCTGTGTTATATACACCTTTTTTTTTTTTTTTCACGTCTGTGTATACTTATGAGTTTGGGGGCTGCTGGGAAAGTTTAGCATTTTGAGATCACAATGCTGGTTTTTGCACTAGTTGCCATCCCTTCTTAGAAATGTCCTTTGCTGATATTGTCCCACTAAATTTGAGGTCCTAGGATTAGGAAGGAGAATTTGGTAATAGTCCTATGGCATTAGCATGAAATTGTGCACTTAAGACATGGATTGATACACTTGTGATTCTTGGGCTTTTTAGCATAGCCATAAGCATAAGCAAAAGTTGATTAGTATTCATCATTAGGGTGTACAATCTAGTGATGCAAGATTGATTTTGTAAAGTGGTGGAGTTCGTCGACCTGGATCATTACAATTTTGTTAGATTTGCTTGCTCACGTCTTATTCATGTTACAATAATGTAAATTCACATGCCTTTCAGGAAAGTGGCTTGGTAGTAGACAGATTCGGTGCAACTGGGCAGCTAAAGGTGCCAGTTCCAATGACGACAAGCAAAGCTCTGATTCAAAAAGTGTGGTGGAACTAACAAATGGCACGTCAGGTCAGTTGTACATGTTTTGAAATGATGAGAATCAGGATTAGATGTGAATAATGCAATGCTTTATTTTCAAAGATGGGTTTGGATCACCATTATTTTCTAATAGAATGTGGTGAATTGGCAATTAGCTTGTGGATCGTCGCAACATCTCATGCTCTTGTAACAAAAATAACCCATTTTGATTTGTTATCCTGTTTTCATGTTTGTCCACGGGTTGCAATGTGTTTTGTTATTCTTCTGTGTCTGTGGGAAACAACTAAGATGGAAAAACTTATATTTATAATTATCTTGTGCAGAGGATTGCAAGGAGGCAACAAATAATGAGGCTCCTGAAAACAATCCTCAATATACTACTGTTTATGTTGGCAATCTTGCTCCAGAGGCAAGAAACTTTTCTTCCCATCTGCCTGTTCTTGCTATTTGTACATTATTTGTGCATACATCTCCATATGTGATTCTTTTCCAAAATGCTTGCTGTATCTAATGTCTAGAAGAATGGTAGAATTTGGAATATCTTAGAAATATCTGATTTGTCTTATTTACAAGAACTACTTATCTTCAATCAATCTCCAGGTAGCACAGCCTGATCTCCATCGCCACTTCCATGCTCTTGGTGCTGGAGTTATTGAGGAGGTTCGTGTCCAGAGAGACAAAGGTTTTGGTTTTGTGAGGTTCAGTACTCATGCAGAGGCAGCTTTAGCTATTCAGATGGGAAACACCCAATCACTTTTTGGAAAACAGATGAAGGTATGTTGGATTATGTTGACCTCATTTACTATCTACGTAAAACCTTTGTGTTAGAGGTCATGTTATAAGGATGGAACAATAACAACATTTTTTTTCAACTTGGAAATTGACTTCTAAATTTTTTCACCATTCTTGTAGTGCTCATGGGGTAGCAAGCCTACTCCGCCGGGGACAAGCTCAAACCCACTCCCCCCACCTGCTGCTGCCCCTTTGCCTGGTCTCACAGCTACTGATATCTTGGCATATGAGAGGCAGCTAGCGATAAGCAAGATGGGTGGTATCCATGCCTTGATGCATCCTCAGGGGCAGCATCCTCTAAAACAAGCAACAATGGGAATGGGTGCTGCCGGAGCAAGCCAGGCAATATATGATGGTGGTTTCCAGAATGTTGCTGCTGCCCAGCAACTGATGTACTATCAGTAACAATAAGAGTTGACGCCACACCTTTATTTCCTGCCTCTGTGGGTGTTATTTAAGTTCCAAGCAATTAGGAAGCCATCTGTTTTCTCTTTATCCAGCCGTGAGGTGGTTACCTAACCGCATATTTATATCATATGCTTGCCATTTGTGTTGATGTATTATACATGTATGTTTTTCTGTTTTCGACCATGTAGGGATGAGCTATCAATCATGTAGGGATGAGCGAATTGGTTGACAGAGGGAATGGGCAATTCAATATGACAGCAGTATGCCTTAAACCCTTTGAGCATCTTGACCATTGTCTGTTGTATGAGAATTTAATTATTTTCGAGGCATGTGGATTTTCAGGCCTGGAATTTATTTTTATTTTTAATTTTTTAAAATTTTTTTGAAGGTCCTTGTTTGAACTTTCGCCACAAATGCTTTGCCTTTGTGAGAATATAGTGTTTTTGCAAGATGCTGTTTGCGAGACAATATACTTTTTAACAATTTAGGAATGAAGGGTTTCGGCTTTTGAATGATGGTGGTTTCACTCCTTTTAACTAGAAATCTCCTGCGAATCCATGATGCTCTGAGACGTTTTAAAGATAGCCTTGCAACACCTGCTTATTAAAGAGAAACTTCAAAAACGCAATTCGGTGTTCCCCTTGGGAGGAGTTGTAATGTGATGAGAAAAAAAAAAAAAAAATTCAACAATCACAAATCATAGCTAGCTGAAAGACAACAGAACGATACAAAGCAAAAGATATGGAGACTACGCCAGTGGCAAAAATTAATGAACTAATCCACAACCTATGATGATGTCTAATGTTATTAAGATGAAACCGATCAGTCTGTTTCCAACCTTGCAATATATTTGTCATAAAATTTGGCAGCTTGCTCGAGATCACCAAGTTCAGTGTAGCAATCCGCTATTGCTCCATAAGCCTCCGTGTTTCCGGATTCCTCTCCTTCTCTCTTGGAGATTGCAAGAACCATTGAGTGATATTTAATAGCTTCTTGAAGTTTACCCTGCCTTTGCAGTGAGGCTCCTGAATCAAGCAGGTTTGTTTCAAATGAACTTCAATCAAACATGCATTTGTGAAGAAAAGCGGGACAAGCAATGTCAAGTTCATCTATCATCATAAATGAAGAAAAGAACTAAAATATGGATAATGATAACACCATAGCTAATAAAAGAGGATTTGATTTCTAAAGCTTAGAGAAACAAAGATGAGAAACTCATTAGAAGTTGAATGTAGTCATCATTAAGAGCATTCATCGATTGAACACATGAATTGAAGTCTATTTATTGTATAAAAGGACAGGAACTTGTATCCATCTTGACATGAGGCCGTCAAAAGAAGTGCAATAGTGAGGGAGACAAAGATTCAATAGATCCATCATCCAGTCACTAGGGCAAGACGTGCACGGCCTAGCAGAACAACCAGCCTTTTGCTTTATTGCTTGGTTTTAAATCATTGATCATGTAGGTATAGGAGAAGAATGGAAGGTAAAATGTACATTTATTGAAAAGAGAAATGGGCAAAGGAATGAAAGTGAAACAAACCTAAACCTCTTACAGCCTTCTTCTCCTCTGTTGGATCCTTCAGGTTCTGAGCAAGCTCAAGAGCTGACTTAAACTCCACAAATGCCTTCTCTGGATCTTGATTCCGCAAAAAATTCTTTCCAACTTTCAATCGAGAAATCAAATCCTCCTTCCTTGGATCAACAATCACTTCACTCTCTAGTATTCTACTACCAACAGGAGCATAGCTCAAGGTGGGGGCATAGGACTCGATCTTGGCTTGCCTTCTTAGAGCTGCATTGATCTGGCGTAATTGCTCATTCAGCCGCTGCAATTCCCCTTTCCTCTGCCGTGCAAGCAACCCTGTCACATAAGCACTGAATTACTAGAGGAAGAATAGCATGCATCATATTGATTTAAGTGAACACTTCAAGAATGCAGTGGAATTTTTTCGAGAGCAAGGAAAAGCTATCAAACAAGCGCGGAAGAACATAAGAGGATTCTTGCACCAATCTTCAACTTGGTGGTCCTGGTCCAAATTCCAAGATCCTTGAGCCTTGAATTTCAAGCATTTACTTGCTCTCGCTTCAAACGAACTTAAAACATTATCTAATATATTTATATGCAAAGCTTTCACTGTTGAGCATAAAACCGGGGAACAAAGAAATTAGAGAAGAAGTGAAATAGAATCATACCTCCAACAGTGGCCCCTACAAGGGCCACAAATAACAGCAAAGGCATGTTGAAGATAGAGCTATCTGCCTCACATGTTTCAGCTAGAGCTTCAAAAGGGGTAGTCCACATCAAGGCATTAGTAACAAGAAAAGCCATTGCCGAGGATCTCAATTGCATGTTTCCCTGCAAAGACAAGAGTATTACCAATCAGATGGAAATTGAGTAGCCTGAAAAGGAAACCAAACTAATCCTTGCTGCAGAGAAACCAAAACATAAAGAGCACCTCAATCTGTCTTGAATTTCAAATGTTAAACAAATCAATGGATGTGATTTTTATCATGTTCCATTATGACATCATCGACCAAATGATGACTGTGGTAACCTACATCTCCTAATTATAAATTGCTTTTCAAGTCCACACAGAGAATTGACACAAAACCTAACCAAACCAACTCATTATCAAATCCATGACTTTTTGCTGAACATAGAAAGCAGCATGGCAGGTTCATTTGGCTTAGCAATAAAGATTACGCAGTAATGTTTTGATGGATGCACAAAACCACAAAGGGGTGTCCCCTGTGGCAACCCCCCATATTCATGCATCAGAAAAGCTGTGACTCTCTACAATACATGGTGGGTAGTTTTACATTCTTTTAAATCAAGTAAAGCCAGCCAAGAAAGAAAACAATATTTATTGGGGGAAAATAACAGGACAAACTCACCATCATACCTGATGAGCAGACAATAGTTCAAGAAATTTGTCACAAACAGGCGGTACTTGAACAGTGTTCAGATGCCCTTCTGATGCAGGCCTTATGTGCACACTTTCGCTGCCTGGCAACTTATGGCGAGAAGCAGATAGTATACTTGAAGCATCTCCAGATGATGGTGTAAACTTCCGTGCTCTAAACAGAAGAGAGGCCAATTTTCCTGGTTCAAAGGATCAAGAAATTACTTCAGATTTAAACATAAATACATAAGATTTCCACTATTCTTCGAGAAACGAAATAAAAATCTATCCACCACAATTCTGTATTTCTGATCAGTCAAAAATCTGCAAAGCTTTATGAACACGGACATAGAATAAATGCAAAACATTGAAGCTATATTTGTATGCTTGATAGTTAGGCATCAAAATTTTGAAATTTGGTAGTAGCCCTTAACTAGATATAGCATAAAAATCACATCCCCGGCAAAATAAGTTAAAATAAATCCAACCCAGCAACAATGACATAATAATACCTGAAATCCATTTCCATTTTCATTATTTCTCGAAAACCAAACATAAAAGGCGCGCAACTAGTGCATTACTCACATAATTCACGCTCAAGCAAAACAAAAAACTCAAGAGAGAGAGAGAGCACTGACCAGCTGGAAGATGGGGTTTGGGGGAGATGATGTGATCGGAGGAGGGTGGAGAAGAGAAGCAAGAGCTGCAGCGGATTATCACTGCCATTTTATTTTTGTTATCGCTTTGGTGGTTTCAAAGAGGATAAAACGTTGGCTTCTGATGTTTCTGTTGGCTTTTTATGTCTCACTCAATCCCTTGGGAGTTGGCAGCATGAGATAAAACGTCGTTGGTGCTGCTGCCGAATCGCCATTGTTTTCTTTCTTTTTCTTTTTCTTTTCATTTTTTAAACCAACAATAAATGCTGCCTCAGTTGAGACTCAGTTGATTTTTCTTTCAAGGTGAGAAAAAAAAATTCTTATTTTCAAACTCAATAATATAATAATATTGAAAATAATTGTTTTTATTTTTATTTTTTTAATAATTATAAATATCTAATTCAACTTATACGTATTTCAATTAATTCTTTAATATTCTAAAATTAACAATTAAAAAAACCTTCAATAATTTAAATTTGTGGCAAGTATTTATTTTCTTTTTTTCTTTGCAATTACAAGTGGTGGTATGACATCTATAATGTATTATATGTATATTTTATGACAAAGTTTTTAATGGAATTTGCATTGATAAATTCATGGTTGATTATTTTTAATCGATCAATGGAATATTTCATTTTTTTATTTTTAGATTTTATCTTATAAATATAAACAAATATTGAAATTTTTTCAGTAAATAAAAAAATTGTGTATATATTTTTCTCTTTTTTTGAAAATTCTTAGTATTGTTATTAACCAATTTGTATTTTTTTAATTAAATCCAATATAAAATACCAATCACATAATCTTATTTTATGGATACATTGAAAGATTTCAACATTTTATTGCGCATAGTTTCTCATTTTATTATAGACAATATTTTTTAATAAATAATGCTATTTTTTATTTTTTATTTTGATTACTAATTTGTTTTTCAATTTTATCTTTTTTTATGTGATGTTTGTTATATTTTATGTGTTGATGTTTTCTTATCCTTGCGTTTTCTCGACAATTCAATGTATTAGTAAATTTCATAATTGAATTAGGAGCCAATTTCATAAAATAAAATTTAAATATATAATGTTAAAAAACTTCAAAGTAAATGGACCAAAAAAAAAATATTAATGAGGGTTTTTTAGATTTGCTCAAATAAGTTCGCTTTCCTCCAAATACTTTTCATTTACTCTTTTTTGATCTCTTCAGTTTTAAAATTTTAAATTTAAGCCTTAAGTTTTCAGAAATAAGAGAAAAATTGCTAGAAAATAAAGAATGAAAGAGAGTTATTGATTGGCTACATTATGGCATAAAAAATTGATCTTGGTATTATTTTATTTCTTTTTAACGAGAGGAGTATCATTGAAGTGTTTTTAAGATTTTATCTTGTCGAGAAAAAGAGTTCATGGCTAGGGAATATTTTTTTTTTACTTGGTTTAAATTTGAGTTTTTGATACAATTAGGCTTGTGGAAACTAAATATTCTGATCATTCGGGTGAGGATCTGGCAGAACTAGATGATGATTTGACCCATACACACAATGTGGATGGCCTAGTAGATATTTTTATGGATAAATAGGACATGTCTAAGACCCCGTTTGTTTACAGGAAAGTAGTTTCATTTTGAAAAGTGGTTTCCTTGAAAAGTGAATTCTAGAAAAGTAAATTATTTTTTGATGTTTGGCAGTGTCATGAAAAATAAGTTGGAAAACATTTTCCAGTATTTGGTTATGTTATGGAAAATAGCTTATTAATATTTTATTTTTTTTCAAGTTTATTAAAATAATAAATAAAAAATTTTACAAATTAAAAA
>Ga0307515_10008399_pt1 | contig 20135 bp, 15 predicted proteins | sample 17_EM_MG_FD_194513 | JGI IMG/M metagenome (GOLD analysis project Ga0307515, IMG submission 194513) | Populus trichocarpa ectomycorrhiza microbial communities from riparian zone in the Pacific Northwest, United States - 17_EM | ecosystem: Host-associated > Plants > Roots > Unclassified | place... | reverse complement strand
CAGTCGCCCTCATGGACACCCACGTGGGCCCCAAACACTGACCCCACAACATGACGCGTCACAACCCACCCCCACCCCCTTTGTGACCTGCCCCAATTCCCCGCGCGGGCGTTGACCGGGCCGAACCCCACCCGCGATGTTCGGCCGCATGACACCCCTGAACAGACGAGGTTTCGTCGCGGCCGCCGCCGGTGCCGCCGCGGCTGCCGTAGCGATGAGCCCGGAATCCGCCGCAGCCCTCGGCCAGGAGCAGAGCGACACAGACATGGACGAAATCGATTTCTCGAACAAAGACGACTTCGCAGCCGCCGACAAGGGATTCATCGCCGCCCTGAATCCCGGAGTCGTCAAGAACGCGGCCGGAGACGTCATTTGGGACAACGACGCCTACGCCTTCCTCAAAGGCAACGCCCCGAAGACCGCCGACGCGAGTCTCTGGCGTATGTCTCAACTCACCCGAAAACAGGGGCTGTTCAAGGTCACCGACCGGATCTATCAGGTCCGCGGACTCGACCTCTCCAACATGACGATCGTGGAGGGCGACACCGGTGTCATCGTGATCGACCCCCTGATCTCAGCCGAAACCGCCGCCGCGGCGCTCAAGTTGTACCGCGACCACGTCGCCGACAAAGAAGTGACCGGCCTCATCTACACGCACCCGCACGTCGACCACTACGGCGGCTGCCGAGGCGTCCTCCCGAACGGCGCCGGTGACGTGCCGATCATCGCCCCCGAGGGTTTCATGGAGCACGCCGTCTCCGAGAACGTATACGCGGGCACGGCGATGACCCGCCGGTCCGTCTACATGTACGGCGCCCAACTCCCCAAGGGCCCTGCCGCGCACGTCGGTTGCGGGCTCGGGCAGAACATCTCCACCGGGACCATCGGGCTCCTCGAACCCACCCGGTACGTCTCGGCCACCGGGCAACGGCTCACCGTCGACGGTGTCGTCATGGAGTTCCAGCTGACGCCGGGGACGGAGGCGCCCGCCGAGATGAACTTCCTGTTCCCCGATCTCCGGGCCGTGTGCATGGCCGAGAACGCCACGCACACGATGCACAACATCATCACGCTGCGCGGCGCCCAGGTCCGGGACGCGAAGGAGTGGGCGGCGTATCTGACGGAGTCGATCGGGCTCTACGGCGGTCGGGTCGACGTCGCCTTCGCGTCGCACCACTGGCCGACCCGGGGGAACGACGAGATCGTCGCCCTGCTCGAAGCGCAGCGGGATCTGTACGCGTACATGCATGACCAGACCCTGCGAATGCTCAACTCCGGTCTCACGGCGCGCGAAATCGCGGCGGAGTTCCAACTGCCGCCCGCGCTCGCGGAGGTGTGGGCGAACCGGGGTTATTACGGGTCCATCAGCCATAACGTGAAAGGTATTTACCAGCGCTACATGGGCTGGTTCGACGCCAATCCGGCTCATCTCTGGGAACGTCCGCCGGTTGCCGAGGCGAAGCGATACGTCAAGGCGTTGGGCGGCATCACCCTCGCCGTGTCGAAAGCACGTGAATTCGTCCGCGACGGAGATCTCCGGTTCGCCGCCACTCTTCTCAACCATTGCGTATTCGCCGAGCCCGATCGGAAGAAACCCAGGCAACTCCTCGCCCAGGTCTACGAAAAGCTGGCGTACACGACGGAGAACGCGGTCTGGCGGAACTTCTGTCTCACGGGTGCGATGGAGTTGCGGGAGGGGGTGAAACCGCCTTCGGCGACTTCCGACAGTACCGATGTGAAAGCGGCTCTCTCCGTCGATCAGCTCATCGATGCCATGTCCGTGCGGGTCGACGGGCCGAAGGCGTGGGATCTCGACCTGGCCATGGACTGGTATCTGCCGGGGCAGGCCACGTACTGGCATCTGCGGCTGAAGCACGGTGTGTTGACGCGCACGTCGGGTGCCTCGCCCAACCCCTCCGCAGGGCTGACGCTCACCATGAACAAGGTGCAGTTGTTGCAGCTGTTGGCCGGGAAGGGGTTGGGGGCGATTCAGGTGTCCGGGGACGTCACGTCGCTGACCGCGTTGTTCTCGGTGCTCGTGACTCCTACGGCGGACTTCGCGATCGTCACGCCGTAGGCGCAACTTGTCGCCGCCTAAGCCTACTTGGGGCTGTCGTCCTCGCCCACGTGGTGCACACGGACGAGGTTCGTCGAGCCGGCCACTCCGGGCGGGGAACCCGCCGTGATGACGACGATGTCGCCCTTCTCGCAGCGGCCGTGCTTGAGGAGGAGTTCATCGACCTGGTCCACCATCGCGTCGGTGGAGTCGACGTGGGGGCCGAGGATCGTCTCCACGCCCCAGGTGAGGTTGAGTTGGGCGCGGGTGGCCGGGTCCGGGGTGAAGGCCATGACCGGGATCGGCGAGCGGTAGCGGGAGAGGCGGCGGACCGTGTCACCGGACTGGGTGAAGGCGACGAGGTACTTCGCGCCGAGGAAGTCGCCCATCTCGGCGGCGGCTCGGGCGACGGCGCCGCCCTGGGTGCGGGGCTTGTTGCGCTCGGTCAGCGGGGGCAGGCCCTTGGCGAGGATGTCTTCCTCGGCGGCCTCGATGATGCGGGCCATGGTGGTGACGGTGGCGATGGGGTACTTGCCGACGCTGGTCTCGCCGGACAGCATCACCGCGTCCGTGCCGTCGATCACGGCGTTCGCCACATCCGAGGCTTCCGCCCTGGTCGGGCGGGAGTTCTCGATCATCGAGTCGAGCATCTGGGTGGCGACGATGACCGGCTTGGCGTTGCGCTTGGCCAGTTTGATCGCGCGCTTCTGGACGATCGGGACCTGTTCGAGGGGCATCTCCACGCCCAGGTCGCCGCGGGCCACCATGATGCCGTCGAAGGCGGCGACGATGTCGTCGATGGCCTCGACCGCCTGGGGCTTTTCGACCTTGGCGATGACGGGGAGGCGGTGGCCCTCCTCGTCCATGATGCGGTGGACCTCGTCGATGTCCTTGCCGCTGCGGACGAAGGACAGCGCGATCACGTCGAAGCCCGCGCGCAGGGCCCAGCGGAGGTCGTCCTCGTCCTTGTCGGAGAGGGCGGGGACCGAGACGGCGACTCCGGGGAGGTTGAGGCCCTTGTGGTCGGAGATCATGCCGCCTTCGACGACCTCGGTGTGGACGCGGGGGCCGTCGACGGAGGTGACTTCGAGGCAGACCTTGCCGTCGTCGACGAGGACGCGTTCGCCGGGGGTGACGTCGGTGGCGAGGCCGGCGTAGGTCGTGCCGCAGGACTGGCGGTCGCCTGCCGCGCCTTCTTCGACGGTGATGGTGAAGGTGTCTCCGCGTTCAAGGAGTACGGGGCCTTCGGTGAAGTGGCCGAGTCGGATCTTCGGGCCTTGAAGGTCGGCGAGCATTCCGACGCTGCGGCCGGTCTCCTCGGCGGCCTTTCGGACGCGCTGGTAGCGCTCCTCGTGTTCGGCGTGGGTGCCGTGGCTGAGGTTGAAGCGGGCTACGTCCATTCCGGCTTCGACCAGGGCTTTGATCTGGTCGTACGAGTCGGTTGCGGGGCCCAAGGTACAGACGATTTTTGCTCGGCGCATGGTTTGAGCCTAGACCTTACCCATGGGTAGGGAATTGGCCGTGCATGACTACTCAACAACCTTTGGGTGAAGGCTTATTGACAAGGCTTGAATGTGCGGCGGGGTGCTCCAATGAGCGTTCGAATGGTCGAATTAAAGGGTCTGCTCACAGGCGCGGGGGTGCCATCGTGAAGCGTGCGTTGACCTGGGCGTAGACGGTTTGTCGTTGGGGTTCGAGGTCGAGGGGTGCGGAGTCGGTGTCTTCGACGGCTCCGCCCACGAAGGCCCTGGAGCGCATACGGCCCTGGGGGGCGCCGTAGGTCTGGGCGTTCTCGGCGCCGATGTCGGCCAGCTCCACCAGCGCGGCCAGCGTCGTACCCAGTGCTTCGGCGTATTCGCGGGCGCGTTGGACGGCTTCGTGGACTGCTTGCTGGCGGGCCTTGCGGTGGACGGGCGAGTCGGGGCGCAGGGCCCACCAGGGGCCGTCGACGCGGGTGAGGTCGAGGTCGGCGAGGCGGGTGGTGAGTTCGCCGAGGGCGGTGAAATCGGCGAGTTCGGCGGTGACGTTGACCCTGCCGTGGTAACGGTGGACGCGTTCGCCGCGGCCGTGCTTGGTGAGTTCGGGGGTGATGGAGAAGCCGCCGGTCTCCAGGCGTTCGACGGCCTCGCCGTAGCTCTTGACCAGGTCGAGGACGGTGGCGTTGCGGCGGGTGAGGTCGTCGAGGGCGGTGCGGCGGTCGGTGCCGCGGGCGGCGACGGTGATGCCGATGCGGGCGATCTCGGGGTCGACTTCGAGGCGGGCCTCGCCCCGGACGGCGATGCGGGGGGCGTCGGGGGTGCCGTAGGGGACGGGGGGTTGGGGTTCGTCTGCGGGCGCGGTCATGTGTCCCACTGTGTCATTCACCGGTGGGTCACAGCTTGTGGTGGTCACCAGATCGAAACCTGCGGGGGCTGTTGCGTCAGGTAAGAAACGGGTCAGAATCTACGCGCGTTGTTGACCGTTTCCCGAGGAGATCCAGACATGCCCTTGAACCGCCGGAAGTTCCTGAAGAAGTCCGCCGTGACGGGCGCCGGGGTCGCGCTGGCCGGTGCGGCGGCGGCTCCGGCGGCGCAGGCCGCGGAGCAGAAGAAGCCGGGCAAGCACCCCAAGCGGTACTCGCTGACTGTGCTGGGCACGACGGACCTGCACGGGCATGTCTTCAACTGGGACTACTTCAAGAACGCGGAGTACTCCGACGCCAAGGGCAACGCGATGGGTCTGGCGCGGGTGTCGACCCTGGTGAACCAGATCCGCCAGGAGAAGGGGCGGCGGAACACGCTGCTGCTGGACGCGGGCGACACGATCCAGGGCACCCCGCTGACGTACTACTTCGCGAAGGTGGACCCGATCACCGCCAAGGGCGGCCCGGTGCACCCGATGGCGCAGGCGATGAACGCGATCGGGTACGACGCGGCGGCGCTGGGCAACCACGAGTTCAACTACGGCATCGAGACGCTGCGGAAGTTCGAGGACCAGTGCCGCTTCCCGCTGCTCGGGGCGAACGCGCTGGACGCGAAGACGCTGAAGCCCGCCTTCCCGCCGTACTTCATCAAGAAGTTCCAGGTGCCGGGCGCTCCGCCGGTGAAGGTGGCGGTGCTCGGCCTCACGAACCCCGGCATCGCGATCTGGGACAAGGCGTATGTGCAGGGGAAGTTGACGTTCCCGGGGCTTGAGGAGCAGGCGGCGAAGTGGGTGCCGAAGCTCAGGTCGATGGGGGCGGATGTCGTCGTCGTGTCGGCGCACTCCGGGTCGTCGGGGACGTCGTCGTACGGTGACCAGCTGCCGTACGTGGAGAACTCGGCGGCGCTCGTCGCGCAGCAGGTGCCGGGGATCGACGCGATTCTCGTGGGCCACGCGCACGTGGAGATCCCGGAGTTGAAGGTCACGAACACGGCGACGGGCAAGACCGTCGTGCTGTCCGAACCGCTGTGCTACGCCGAGCGGTTGAGCGTGTTCGACTTCGAGTTGGTCTTCGAGAAGGGGCGTTGGTCCGTCGAGTCGGTGGCGGCGTCGCTGCGGGACGCGAAGACGGTCGCGGACGACCCGAAGATCACGCGGCTGCTGAAGGACGAGCACGCGCTGGTCGTGGAGTACGTCAACCAGGTGGTCGGTACGGCGACGGCGACGCTGACGACGGTCGACGCGCGGTACAAGGACGCCCCGATCATCGACCTGATCACCAAGGTCCAGGAGGACGTGGTGAAGGCGGCGTTGGTGGGGACGGCGTACGCGTCGCTGCCGGTGATCGCGCAGGCGTCGCCGTTCTCGCGGACCTCGGAGATCCCGGCGGGCAACGTGACGATCCGGGATCTGTCGGGTCTGTACGTGTACGACAACACGCTGGTCGCGAAGCTGCTGACGGGTGCTCAGGTGCGGGCGTACCTGGAGTACTCGGCGGAGTACTTCGTGCAGACGGCTGCGGACGCGGTGATCGACACGGAGAAGCTGACGAACGCGAACGGCCGTCCGGACTACAACTACGACTACGTGTCCGGGTTCTCGTACGACATCGACATCGCGCAGGCGGCGGGTTCGCGGATCAAGAACCTCACCTACAACGGTGCGGCGCTGGACGACACGCAGCAGTTCGTGCTGGCGGTGAACAACTACCGGGCGAACGGCGGCGGTGCGTTCCCGCATGTGGCGTCGGCGACCGAGGTGTGGTCGGAGTCGACGGAGATCCGGACGCGGATCGCGGAGTGGGCGACCGCGAAGGGTGTGCTGGATCCGGCCGACTTCGCCTCGGTGGACTGGAAGTTGACGCGGAACGGGACGCCGGTTTTCTGAAGCATCCCGGTCTTCTGAAGCACGCGGTGTTCTAGAGCTTGAGCAGCGTTGTGTCCACGGCGTCGGCGAGGGCTTTCGCGCCGGCGTCGTTGACGTGGAGGCCGTCGCCGGCATTGAACTCGGCCCGGATACGGGCGGGTTGAGCGGGGTCCGCGACGGCGGCGGCGGTGTCGGCGACGGCGTCGAAGGGGTGGTCGTCGCCGAGGAGCCAGGCGTTGATCTCCGCGCGGGTGGCCTGGCCGGCAGCGCTGTCGAAGCCGTCGTAGGTCGCGCCCTGGTAGGTGCCGAGGGTGCAGGCGATGACGGTCAGTCCGGCGGTGTGGAGGCGGTCGGCGAGGGTGGTGAGGCCGGCGATGAACTCGGCCGCGGTGGGGCCTTCGGCGGGTTCGGGGTGGGCGATGACACCGGGCAGACCGAGGTCGTTGAGCCCGATGTGGACGAGGACGTGGCTGACGCCGGGGACGGCGAGGACGTCGTGGTCTATGCGGGCCAGGAGGTGTTCGCCGATGCCGTCGGTGAGCAGTCGATTGCCGGAGAGGCCCTGGTTGACGATCCAGCCGCGGTCGAGGCGGCGGCCGAGTTGGGACGGGAAGCTGTTGTCGGCTCCGGGGGTGGTGGCGGCGCCCTCGATCCAGGAGTCGCCGAAGGCGACGACGATGCGGGTGTCGGCGGGGGCCAGGACGTCGACTCCGGCGAGGAGGTGGCCGGTGCTGAACTCCTCGGCGCCGTCGAGGACTTCGGCGTCGAGTCGGCTGCCGGGTGCGGCGTGCCCGATGTCGTGGGCGACCGGTGAGAAGGTGGTCGGTCCGGTGTCGCCCGGGAGATGGAGGCTGAGGGCCAGCTCCTGCCCGGCGCTGAACGGCTGGTGGACCGGGTCGCTGACGAGTTCCTCACCGGCGGGGATCGTGGCGGTCGCGGTGCCGGAGAAGGTCAGCGGGATGTCGGTCGCGGGGTCGATACCGCTGCCGCGGGTGCGGGTGGCGAGGTGGGCGCCGCCGATCTCCAGGGGTGCGGTGCCGTAGCGGTTGCTGAGCCTGACGCGGAGTGCCTCGCCTCCTCCGGCCAGGCGCAGGGGCTGTCGTACGGTCTGGTCGGTGAAGCTGCGGGAGGGGAAGAGCTGGACGTCCTCGTGGGGACCCAGGACGGCGGTGCGGTGGGCCGCGATCCAGGTCGTCGTGGTGGTCATGGCGGGCCCAACGCCGCCGCCGTCGAGGTTCTTCCGGCCCTGGCTTCTTTTTACCTTCCTTCGACGAGGGGGGTGAGGGTGCGGGTGGCCTGGCGGGCCGGGGGGATCTGGACCTGGGGGTCAAGTCCGAAGGTGGTGAAGGCGGTTCGGCCGGGGAGGGGGTAAGGCTCCTTGCCGGTGAGGGAGTTGAGGATGGTGGCGCTGCGCCAGGCGGCGAGGCCGAGGTCGGGGGCGCCGACGCCGTGGGTGTGGAGTTCGGCGTTCTGGACGTAGACGTGACAGCCCGCGCCGGTGACGGAGGGGTCGAGGACGAGCCTGAACTGGTCGTCGATGCGCGGGCGTTCGGCGCTGTCGCGGCGCAGGTAGGGGTCGAGCCCGGCGAGGATGCGGCCGAGGGGACGTTCGCGGTAGCCGGTGGCGAGGACGACGGCGTCGGTGGTGAGGCGGGAGCGGGTGTTCTGCTGGAGGTGTTCCAGGTGGAGCTCGACCTTGGTGGTCGCGATGCGGCCCGCGGTGCGGACGCGGACGCCGGGGGTGAGGACGGCGTCGGGCCAACCGCCGTGCAGGGTACGGCGGTAGAGCTCGTCGTGGATGGCGGCGATGGTGTCCGCGTCGATGCCCTTGTGGAGTTGCCACTGCGAGGTGACGAGGCGGTCGCGGACGGGTTCCGCGAGGGCGTGGAAGTAGCGGGTGTAGTCGGGGGTGAAGTGCTCCAGGCCGAGCTTGGAGTACTCCATGGGCGCGAACGCCTCGCTGCGGCCGATCCAGTGGAGCTTCTCGTGTCCTGCCGGGCGGTGGCGGAGCAGGTCGAGGAAGACTTCGGCGCCCGTCTGTCCTGAGCCGATGACGGTGATGTGTTCGGCGGCGAGAAACGTTTCGCGGTGGGCGAGGTAGTCGGCGGCGTGGATGACGGGGACGCCGGAGGCTTCGACGAGGGGCTTGAGCGGGTCGGGGACGTAGGGGGCGGTGCCGACGCCGAGGACGATGTTCTTGGTGTACGTCCGCCCGAGGGCCTCCGCTTCCCCATCGCTGTCGAGCTGGGTGAAGTCGACCTCGAACACGTCGCGTTCGGGGTTGAAGCGGACGGCGTCGACCTGGTGGCCGAAGTGGAGTCCGGGGAGGCTGTCGGCGACCCAGCGGCAGTAGGCGTCGTACTCGGCGCGCTGGATGTGGAAGCGCTCGGCGAAGTAGAAGGGGAAGAGCCGGTCGCGGGCCCGCAGGTAGTTGAGGAAGGACCAGGGGCTGGCGGGGTCGGCGAGGGTCACCAGGTCGGCCAGGAACGGGACTTGGACGGTGGCGCCGTCGATGAGCAGGCCGGGGTGCCAGTCGAAGCCGGGGCGCTGTTCGTAGAAGGCGGTGTCGAGTTCGGTGAGGGGGTGGGCGAGGGCCGCGAGGGAGAGGTTGGACGGTCCGATGCCGATGCCGACCAGGTCGCGGGGTGGATCGGGTTCGTGGCGTGGGGGGTTGGGGGTCTGGGGGTGACCCGTCGGGGGGTGGCTCATCGGGGGGTGTTTCCTTCCACCAGTTTCAGGAGGGCGGCCAGGTCGTCGGGCCGGGTGTGGGGGTTGAGGAGGGTGGCCTTGAGCCAGAGCCGGCCGTCGAGCGCGGCCCGGCCGAGGACGGCCCGTCCGTCGGTGAGGAGTTGGCGGCGTACGGCGGCCACGGCGTCGTCGGTGGCCTCGGCGGGCCGGAAGAGGACGGTGCTGATGACGGGTGGGTCGTAGAGCTCGAAGCCGGGGTGGTTGTGGACCATGGCGGCGAACTCCCGTGCCCGGGCGCAGACTTGGTCGACGAGGGTGCCGAGTCCGGTGCGGCCGAGGGTTTTCAGGGTGACGGCGAGTTTGAGGACGTCGGGGCGTCGGGTGGTGCGCATCGAGCGGCCGAGGAGGTCGGGGAGGCCCGCTTCGGTGTCGTCGTCGGCGTTGAGGTAGTCGGCGCGCTGGGTGAGGGCGGCGAGGTCGCGGGGGTGGCGTACGGCGAGGAGGCCGGCGGCGACGGGCTGCCAGCCGAGTTTGTGCAGGTCGAGGGTGACCGTGTGGGCGCGGTCGAGGCCGGCGAGTTTGTCACGGTGGCGGTCGCTGAAGACGAGGCCTCCGCCGTAGGCGGCGTCGATGTGGAGGCGGGCGCCGTGGGCGGCGCACAGGCCGGCGATCTCGGGCAGCGGGTCGATGAGTCCGGCGTCCGTGGTGCCGGCGGTGGCGGCGACCAGGACGGAGCCGCGGGGTCCGGGCAGGGCGGTGAGGGCCTCGTCGAGGGCGGCGGGGTCGAGGGTGCCGGCGGGCGCGGGGACGACGACGGGGTCGGGCAGGCCGAGGAGCCAGGCGGCGCGGGGCAGGGAGTGGTGGGCGTTGCTTCCGCAGACCAACTGCACGCTGCCGCCGTTGGCTTCGCGGGCGAGCAGCAGGGCGAGTTGGTTGGCTTCGGTGCCGCCGGTGGTGACGAGGGCGTCGGCGAGGCCGATCTCGTGGGCGAGGGTGCGGGTGACGAGGGCTTCGAGGGCGGAGGCGGCGGGGGCCTGGTCCCAGGAGTCGAGCGAGGGGTTGAGCGCGCTGACGGCGAGGTCGGCGGCGGTGGCGACGGCGAGCGGCGGGCAGTGCAGGTGTGCCGCGCACAGCGGGTCCGCGGGGTCGGCGGCGCCTTCCGCGAGCGCGTGCACGAGGGTGCGCAGGGCGTCGGGGTCGCCGTCGTCGGGGAGTACGTCCCCTACGGCGTCCCGCATACGGGCGGCGACCGCGTCGGGGCCGCCCGCGGGGAACGGGCCGCCGCGGGCCCGGCGGCCGGTGCCGAGAGCGTCGAGGACGGTGCCGAGCAACGGCCGCAGGGCGTCGGGTCCTTCGGGGCCTGAGGCGAGGGGGGCGCTGCTCATGCTGTCCTCCGGGGCGCGTGGCATGGGGAGTTCCAGCTTGTACGCGATTGCGTCGACGCGCCCGGGGAGAACAACGATCGGAACCCGAAAGGGTGTTGTTCCGTGCGAGGTGTGGGTGCGGGTGAGTCTGGGTGACCGTCCCTGAGGGCTGCGCCCCCAGACCCCCATCGGCCCTGAAGGGGCCTCGTCCTCAAACGCGGGACGGGCTGGAATGTCGCCGGAGTTGGGATGCCGCCGGTGTGGGAATGCGCCGGCGTCGAGTGTCAGCGGAAGTCGTCCACGTGGTCCTCGGCCCAGGTGGCGAACGTGCGCGCCGGGGTTCCCGTGAGTCGCTCCACCGTGGTGGTGATCTCCGGAGGTACGTCGACGGTGGCCGCGAAGACCTTGAGCAGGCCGGCGAGCATGTGGGGCGGGACGTGCGGGAAGAGTTCGGGGCCTGCCTGGTCCGGGGGGACCTCGACGAAGTCGAGTGGGCGGCCGAGGGCCTGGCCGATGGCCGCGATCTGTTCGCCGTTGCTGATCGACTCGGGGCCGGTGAGACGGTGGGCGAGGCCTTCGTGGCCGTCGTCGAGGAGGACGCGTTCGGCGACGGCGGCGATGTCGTCCTCGTGGATGGGGGCGGTGCGGCCGTTGGCGAAGACACCGCGGACCGTGCTCCCGGTGCGGATCTGCGGGGCCCACTGGAAGGCGTTGGCGGCGAAGGCGTTGGGGCGCAGGAAGGTCCAGGCGAGGCCGCTGTCGCGGATGTGCTGTTCGGCGGTGGCGTGGACGACGTGGATGGGGTGGGTCTCGTCGTCGGAACTGTCCTTGATGATCCCGGAGGAGAGCAGGACGACGTGCCGTACGCCGGCCCGGCGGGCGGTGTCGAGGAGGCCGGGGTCGGTGGCGTGGGCGTAGACGAAGAGTCGGGTGACTCCGGTGAACAGGGTTGCGGGGTCGTCGAGTTGGAAGCGCACGGTCTCGGCCTGTGCGGGCAGGCCGGCCCGCTCGGGGTCGCGGGTCAGGGCCCGTACGGGGCTGTCCGCGGCGACGAGTCGGTGGACGAGGGCGCGGCCGACGTTGCCGGTGGCGCCGATCACTGCGATCACGAGGAGTCCTCCTGGGGGCTGACCGTCCTTGGCGGCATCGAGCCTAGGAAGGTCGGTCAGCCCGCCGCATCGTCGGCAGGGAGGATCACCCCGGGTTGCGGTTATGCCTCCCGTACCCGCAACGCCCGCTCCAGGTCGTCGAGTTGGTCGACGAGCTTGCGGCGCAGGGACGGGGTGAGGTCGGCGGCGCGGAGGCATTCCTCGCCGAGGCGGAGGGTTTCGGGGTCGACGGCGTGGGTGGGGAAGGCCCAGCGGCCGGCGGCGTCGGCCATGGCGGGGCCGCGGCGGGCGGCGAGGGCTACCGCGTCCTCGTAGAAGCGGGGCACGTACTCGCTCACCAGGTCGGCCTGTTCGGGTTGCCAGAAGCCCTGGGCCGTGGCGGTGAAGAGGTAGTTGGAGAGGTCGTCCGTGGTGAACATCGCGTCCCAGGCCGTGCGTTTGGCCTCGGGGTCGGGGAGGGCGGCGCGGCAGCGGGCGGCGCCTTCCTGGCCGGTGGCGGACGGGTCGCGTTCCAACTCGGCGGCGATCGCGGGCTCGTCGGTGGCGCCGAGGACGGCGAGGCGGGCCAGGACGCGCCAGCGCAGCTCGGGGTCGAGTTCCGGGCCGCCGGGGACGGTGCCTTCAACGAGCCAGGCGGCGATGGTGTCGGGGTGGGCGGCGACGTCGATGAAGTGGCGTACGGCGATGAGGCGCAGGCCGGGGTTGGAGCCGTCCTCGGTGCGGCGGATGAGGTCGCGGCACAGGGCGGTGAGGGTGGCGAGGGCGACCGGGCGGGCCTCGGGGGTGAGGTAGCGGTCGGTGACCTGGGCGGAGGCGAAGGCGAGGACGCCCTGGACGAGGGCGAGGTCCGTCTCGTGCGGGAGGTGGGCGCGGGCGGCGTCCAGGTAGGCGGAGGCGGGGAGTTGGCCGTCGCGCACGCTGTCGCGCAGGGCGTTCCAGACGACCGCGCGGGTGAGGGGGTCGGGGAGGCCGGAGAGGCTGGTACGGACGGTTTCCAGGGACTCGGCGTCGAAACGGATCTTGGCGTAGGTGTAGTCGCCGTCGTTGAGGAGGACGAGGGCGGGGCGGGGGCCCATGGTGCTGGTGATGCTGCCGCCGGGTGTGGCGGCGAGGTCCTTCTCGATACGGCCGCGCAGGACCAGGCGGCTCGTGTCGTGCAGGTCGTGGTCGTAGAGGCCGATGGTGATGCGGTGCGGGCGGGGGCCGCCGGTTGATACGAGGGTGCTGAGGTGGGTGAGTCCGTCGTGGTCCAGGGAGGGGTCGCGCTTGGACAGGACTCCCGGGCTGCCCTCGTGCCGGATGGTGTAACTCCAGTGGCCGTCACCGGCGTCGACTTCGGGGGTGAGCGTGTCCACGCCCGTCGTGCGCAGCCAAGCGTCCGCCCACGCGTGGACGTCGCGTTCGGTGCCCGAGGCGAGGGAGTCGATGAAGTCGGCGAGGGTGGCGTTGCCGAACTTGTGGCGGGCGAAGTGGGTGTTGATGCCGACGAGGAAGTCCTTCTCGCCGAGCCAGGCCACCAACTGCCGTAGCGCGGAAGCCCCCTTGGCGTACGAGATGCCGTCGAAGTTGAGGAGGGCGGAGGCGGTGTCGTCGACGTTCTCCGGGGCCACGGGGTGGGTCGAGGGGCGCTGGTCGGCGTCGTAGCCCCAGGCCTTGCGGACGACTCCGAAGTCGGTCCAGGTGTCGGTGAAGCGGGTGGCCTCGGTGAGGGTCTGGTAGCCCATGTACTCGGCGAAGGACTCGTTCAGCCAGATGTCGTCCCACCACTGGAGGGTGACGAGGTCGCCGAACCACATGTGGGCCATCTCGTGGGCGATGACCATGCCGCGGGTCTGCCGCTCGGTGTCGGTGACGGCGGAGCGGTAGATGAACTCGTCGCGGAAGGTGACGAGGCCGGGGTTTTCCATGGCGCCCGCGTTGAACTCGGGGACGAAGGCCTGGTCGTAGGAGTCGAAGGGGTAGGGCTCCTCGAACTTCTCGTGGTAGCGGTCGTAGCACTGGCGGGTGATGTCGAGGATCTCATCGGCGTCCGCGTCGAGGTGGGGGGCCAGCGAGCGGCGGCAGTGGATACCGAAGGGTAGGCCGCGGTGTTCGGTGCGCACCGAGTGCCAGGGGCCGGCGGCCACGGCGACGAGGTAGGTCGAGATGAGGGGGGTGGGGGCGGCCTGCCAGCGGCCTTCGCCGAGGTGTTCGGTGATGCCGTTGGCGAGGACGGTCCAGCCTTCGGGGGCCGTGACCGTGAGGTCGAAGACGGCCTTGAGGTCGGGCTGGTCGAAGGCGGCGAAGACGCGCTGGACGTCCTCCATGAAGAGCTGGGTGTAGAGGTAGGTCTCGCCGTCGGTGGGGTCCGTGAAGCGGTGCATGCCCTCGCCGGTGCGGGAGTAGCGCATGCTCGCGTCGACGCGCAGTTCGTGCTCGCCGGCGGTGAGGCCGGGCAGCGGGAGCCGGTTCTCGACGAGTTGTTCCGGGTCGAGGGGGTGGCCGTCGAGGGTGACGGAACGCAGCTCGGCGGGCTTGAGCTCGACGAAGGTGTCGGTGCCTGCTTGATCCCCGCGAACGGTGAACGCGATGACGGTGCGGGAGTCGAAGGTGTCTTCGCCCGTCGTCAGATCGAGTTCGATCGTGTAGCGGTGGACGTCGAGGAGCCTGGCACGGGTCTGCGCTTCGTCGCGCGTCAGTACGGACATGGTGGACATGCTGCCTGATGGCACTGACATGGCACAGAGCAGGTCGCGTACGCGGCTTATGTCCGGTCGGGCGCGGGGGCGGATGCCGATGTGGATGCGGGTGTTGATGCGGGTGTTGATGCGGGTGCGGGTGCGGGTGCGGTGTTCTGGGCGTCGCGCCGGCAGGGCACGCGCGCGTCCGGGTGGGGTAGCGCGGGGCGGGGTTCCCGGGGGTCCTTGAGGAGGGCGCGGAGTTCGCGGACCTCCTGTTCGAGGGCCTGGTGGCGCCGGTGGGCTTCGTAGAGGTAGCGGACCTTGGTGCGCAGGGTCCAGGGGTCGACGGGTTTGGTGACGAGGTCGGCGACGCCCAGGGCGAAGGCGGCGGCGGTCAGTTCGGGGTCGAGGCCGAAGCCGGTGAGGAGGATGACGGGGATGTGCTGGGTCTGTTCGAGGCGGCGCAGATAGCGGACGACGTCGAGGCCGCTGACGCCGGGCATGCGCACGTCGAGCAGGAGGAGGCCGACCCGGCCGCGGAGCACCTGCTTGAGCGCCTCGTCGTCGCTGGTGGCGCGGGCGAGCGGACAGTCCAGCGGGGCCAGGGCACTCTCCAGCGCGTACAGCGTGTCCTCATGGTCGTCGACGATGAGGATCTTGGCATCCGACGGCATGGCCCGACGTCCCTCCCGCGTGGGACAACCAGCTTATGGCGCAGGCGCTGACGGGGCGTGCCCGTCGGCTGACATGGAGTGCACAAGGAGCGCACAGCGCAGCATGGCTCCGAACTCGCCCCGCTGTCACGCCCCTTGCGGGACCCGGGAGGTCAGTTCGCCGTGGGTGAACCGCCGTTCACGGCGTCCTCGGCGATGCGCTCGTGATGCCGGATCACCTCGGCGATGATGAAATTCAGGAACTTCTCAGCGAACGCCGGGTCCAGCTTGGCGCTTTCGGCCAGCGCGCGGAGGCGTTCGATCTGACGGGCCTCGCGGGCCGGGTCGGCGGGCGGCAGCCGGTGGGTGGCCTTGAGGAAGCCGACCTGCTGGGTGGCCTTGAAGCGTTCGGCGAGCATGTGGACGACGGCCGCGTCGATGTTGTCGATGCTGTCGCGCAGCCGGGCGAGCTCCTCGCGCACGGCGGGGTCGACGTCACCGGTTCCATTGGTGCTGGTGGTCATGGGCGACCACCCTACGTGGCGTGCGACCACTCGATCATCGGCCCCTGTGTGGCTTGCGGCTATGTGGCGTGCGGTCATTCGACGATCGGGCCTGCGTCATGTGCGGCCACATGGTCGTCGGCCCTATGTGGCGTGCGGCCACTCGATGATCGGTGGATCGGCCGGGTCGGGGACCTGGTCGCTCCAGCCGCCGGGGACGGTGCGGCCCTGTTGGGCGCGGAAGCGGACGGGGGGCATGCCGACGCGGCGGGTGAACAGGCGGGAGAAGTAGGCGGGGTCGTCGTAGCCGACGCGGCGGGCGACGGCGGCGACCGGGAGTTCGGTGGCGGCGAGGAGTTCCTTGGCGCGGCCCAGGCGGATGCCGAGGAGGTAGTCCTTGGGGCTGCATCCGGCGCCTCGGCGGACGGCGGCGCGCAGGGCGGCGGGGGTCATGCCGTGCCGGGTCGCGTGGTCGGCGACGGTCAGCGGCAGACAGGCGTCCCGGGCGAGGGCCTGGAGGACCGGGTCGCCGTCGGGGGCGAGGTCGGCGCGGGCGCGGCGCAGGGCGACCAGGAGTTCGTGGACGGCCGCGCCGGTCTCCACCTCCAGGAGCGGGTTGCCGCGCCGCGCGGCGCGCGCCATCCGCCCGATGACCGCGCGGGGACCGGCCGCGTCCGAGAGGGGCACCACGGGCCGTTCCGGCTCGATGTAGCCGAGTTCGGTGTACGTCGTCGTCGCGGGCCCGGTGAAGTCGACGAACCCCTCGTCCCAGCCGACGCCGGCGTCGGGCGCGTAGTGGTGCGGGACTCCGGGGGTGAGCCACAGCAGCGCGGGCGCGGTGACGGTCGTACGGCGGCCGTCGGGGCCCAGGTACCAGCCGCCGCCCGCACTGATCACGACGGCGACGTGGTGGTCGAGGGTGCGGGGGCCGACGGTGGGCAGGGCGCCGTACTGGAGGCCCACGCCGAGGCAGGCGAGGCCGAGGCGGTGGTGGGCGGGTGTGGGGGTGAAGAAACGCATCCAGGTGTGGTACATCGGCGCCCCCTCACACAGTGTTCGGTCCGCTCGGTCCAAGTAACGGTGATCCTTGTCCGTGACTCCTCCCCGGCGTAAACACCGGGACTTCTCGCTATGCCGGTTGGGCGTCGCGACGGACCAGCCCGGCCCGTAGAACGTTCAGGGCGCCCACCGTGTCAGCGTGCGCGCTGTGGCCGCACGAGACGCAGTGGAACTTCTCCTGGGTGGGCCGGTTCTCCGCCGAGACATGCCCGCAGGTGGGGCAGGTCCGGGAGGTGTTGCGGGGGTCCACAGCGATCACTTCCCGTCCGGCGCTCTCAGCCTTGGCGTGCAGGATCGTCAGGAACACCCCCCATCCGGCATCCGAGATCGAGTGGTTCAACCCGGCTTTGGCAGCAGCCCCGTTGGGCAGGAAGCCGCCCGGCCGGTCAGGGTCCGGCTTCGGGGTGGGGGCCTTGACCATATTGCGGATCTTGAGGTCTTCGTGCGCGATGAAGTCGTGCTCACGGACCAGAGCGAGAGCGGTCTTGTGCGCGTGGTCGAGCCGCTGGAGACGTACCTTGCGGTGGAGTTGGGCGACCTTCTCCACGGCACGCCGGTGGTTGGCTGTGCGCTTGTCCCGGCGAACCCGGGGGAAGCGGGACAGTGCCTGCTGTGCGGCTTCGAGCTTCGCGGCAGCGCGACGTCCGTACCGGGGATTCGGCACGAACTCACCGCCCGAGTCGGCGAGGAAGTTGGCTATGCCCATGTCGATACCGACCGCGCTGCCGGTCGGCGGCAGCGGCTCGGGCTGGACCTGCTCGGCGGTCAGCACGACATACCAGTGCCTGCCCTCGCGCTTGACGCTGACGGTCTTGACCGTGCCGGCCACCGGCCGGTGCTGGTTGACCTTGACGTGTCCGATGCCCTGGAAACGGACCCGGGTCACGGGGTCGTGTGGGGTGGAGTTCCAGCGGCAGCCGTCACCGTCTTTGGGGAAGTCCACCGTGTCGAACGAGTTCACCCCTCGAAAACGCGGATACCCGGGCGCATCACCGGACTTGACCCGGCGGAAGAACGCCGCGAACGCCTTGTCCAGACGGCGCAAGGTGGCCTGCTGCGAAGAGAACGACCAGCGGCCCTGACGCTCCGGGTCAAACGCCCGGATCTCCTTGAGCTGCGCGGACTGCTGCCCGTATGTGATGCCCGTCTTCGAGGCATGCCGGTAGGCGTCGCGCCGTTCCTGCAACGCCCCGTTGTAGAGGGAGCAGTGTTCCCGCAGCATCTCGCCGAGCGCGGCCTGCTGGCCCACGGTGGGCCGGATGAGGAACTTGTACGCACGGATCATCCGGCCCACCCCCCTTCGGCTGAGTTCGCTTGATCATAATACACTTGGCGAATGTCACCACGCTGGGAACCAGACCCCGATGTCCGCAGGGGAAATCATGTCGAGTACCACCTGCATGCCCACTTGGTATTCGTCACCAAATACCGGCGCGAGGTCTTCAACGACGAGATGCTGACGCGCTGCGAGGCGATCATGCGGGACGTGTGCGAGAGCTTCGGCGCGGAGCTGGCCGAGTTCAACGGCGAAGGCGATCACACCCACCTGCTGGTGCACTACCCACCGAAGATCGCCCTGTCCAAGCTGGTCAACAGCCTCAAGGGGGTCAGCTCCCGCTACCTGCGCGCCGAGTACACCGGGCGGATCAACCGCATCGGCACGGGGTCGGTGTTCTGGGCACCCTCGTACTTCGTGGGGTCGTGCGGCGGCGCACCACTGAGCATCGTCAAGGACTACATCGAGAACCAGAAGCGCCCCGCCTGACCACCACCGCCGAGACACGGAGAACTCCGGCCCTACACACCTCCGGGCCGAGGATCGCATTCCCGCCCGGCCTGAAGGCCGGGATTCCTGCGAAGATCAAGGGATGGACGTGATCGGCGCCAAGGGGTGAGAGTCGGGGCATGAGCGAGTTCACCGTGGGCGACAGGGACTTTCTGCTGGACGGGCGGCCGGTGCGGCTGCTGTCCGGGGCACTGCACTACTTCCGGGTGCACGAGGCGAGTTGGGGGCACCGGCTGGCGATGCTCCGCGCGATGGGCCTCAACTGCGTGGAGACGTACGTCCCGTGGAACCTGCACGAGCCGGCGCCGGGCGACTTCCGGAACGTGGCGGCGCTGGGCAGGTTCCTGGACGCGGCGCGGGAGGCGGGCCTGTGGGCGATCGTGCGCCCGGGGCCGTACATCTGCGCGGAGTGGGAGAACGGCGGACTGCCGCACTGGCTGACCGGCGAACTGGGGGCACGCGCGCGTACGCGTGACGCTCGTTTCCTGGGCCACCTGGAGCGCTGGTTCCGGGAGTTGCTGCCCGAGGTCGTGTCCCGGCAGCTGGACCGCGGCGGCCCGGTGATCATGGTGCAGATCGAGAACGAGTACGGGAGTTACGGCTCCGACGCGGTGTATCTGCGGCGCGTGGAGGAGTTGTTGCGCGACCAGGGGGTCACGGTCCCGCTGTTCACCTCGGACGGTCCCGAGGACTTCATGCTGAACGGCGGTTCGGTCCCCGGTGTCCTCGCGACGGTGAATTTCGGGTCCCACGCGCGCGTGGCTTTCGAGACGCTTCGAAGGCACCGCACCGAAGGCCCGTTGATGTGCATGGAGTTCTGGTGCGGCTGGTTCGACCACTGGGGCGGCGAGCACGTCGTACGCGATGCCGGGGACGCGGCGGAGGCGCTGCGCGAGATCCTGGAGTGCGGTGCTTCGGTCAACCTCTACATGGCGCACGGCGGCACCAACTTCGCCGGCTGGGCGGGCGCCAACCGGGGCGGCGGTGCCCTGCACGAGGGCCCGTTGGAGCCCGATGTGACGTCGTACGACTACGACGCGCCGATCGACGAGTACGGGCGCCCCACGGACAAGTTCTGGCGCTTCCGCGAGGTACTGGCCGGGTACGCGGACGGCCCGCTGCCCGAACTCCCGCCCGCACCGGACGTGTTGGGCGCCCCGGCCGAGGTGAGCCTGACCGGCTGGACGTCCCTGGCCGACGTACTGGAGGCACGCGGCGGTCCGGAGACCGAGGGCCCCGTGCCGCCGAGCTTCGAGGAACTGGACGTGGACCGCGGAATCGTCCGCTACGAAGTGACCGTTCCGGGACCGCGCGCGCCCTGTCCGCTCACCGCGCGCGGGCTGCGGGACCTCGCGGTGGTGTACGTCGACGGAGAGCGGGCCGGGGTCCTCACGGAGGGCGACGAGCAGCTCAAGGAGCCCGTCGCCGGGCACGCGCGTGTGCAGTTGTGGGTGGAGTCCCTGGGGAGGGTCAATTACGGGCCGCGGCTCGGGGAGGCGAAGGGGATCACCGGGGGGCTGTTGCACGAGCGGCAGTATCTGCACGACGTACGCGCGCGTGGGCTGCGGTTGGACGCGCTGGACGACGTCGCGGGGGTGCCGTCGCGGGAGCTGCCGTCGGACGGCTCCCCCGGGCTGTACCGGGGCACCGTCGAGGTACGGGGTGTCGGGGACGCCCTGCTCGAACTGCCGGGCTGGACACGGGGGTTCGTATGGATCAACGGGTTCAATCTCGGGCGGTACTGGTCGGCCGGACCGCAACGGGAGTTGTACGTCCCCGGTGCCGTCCTGCGGGAGGGCGTGAACGAGGTGTGGGTGCTGGAGCTTCAGGAGGCGCCGTTCGCCGGGGAGTCCGTCGTCCTGCGTGGTCACCGGGAGACGGGGGCGGACCCGATCTCGACGACACGGGCCCAGTCGGGCGGTGTGTCCGGCACGTAGTCGGGGTCGTCCTCGGCGTACGCCCCGCCGTCGTGCCGGCGCGGGAACAGCCCG